>CEWJ01040124.1_pt1 | contig 15459 bp, 18 predicted proteins | sample 350291 | NCBI WGS metagenome assembly CEWJ01 (sample SAMEA2622923, study PRJEB7988) | marine metagenome | isolation source: saline water (ENVO:00002010), including | reverse complement strand
TTCTTATACTCCTCTACGATTGATCGGTTAAAATCGATAAAAAGTGCATACCTGGTTTGAGTGATCTTAATTTTGTTAGCGTCCCTCAAAAAAAGGTGTGCAACATAATCTGAATTACGTTTATTCTGCTGGTTGGCAGATGAAGAGAAAATATTTCTTTTATTATTTGGCCCAATAATTCTATTTATCGCTTCATTCAAGTCTTGTTGACCATTAAGTTTTGCAATATATTCCCAAGATCCACCTAAATTGGTTACTTCTTCAGGGTTTTGATTGTAGTTCACCAAAGTCTCATTCGTTGAACATGAGATTAATATCATCAGAAAAGGTAAATAAATAAATTTCAACATGTCAAAAATTGCTCACTCAAAATTACTGGAATCTATAAATATCTAAAATATAATGTCTTCATGATAGACAATCATAACCAAAATGTAAGTTCGATCTGGAACTTTAAGCAAAAAAAATCACATCAGCTACCTAGTGTTGCTGATGTGGTAATCATTGGTGGAGGAATCATAGGCGTCTCTACGGCCTATTTCTTAGCAAAATCAGGTATAAATGTTTGTTTGTGTGAAAAAGGATTTATCTCAGGCGAACAGTCAGGAAGAAACTGGGGTTGGGTGAGAGTTCAGGGAAGAGATGAAAGAGAAATACCACTCATGTTAAGGAGCTTGGAATTATGGAGAGGCCTATCTGATGAAATTCAGGGTGATACAGGTTACAAAGAGAGCGGATGTCTTTATTCTGCATACAACCATAATGAGATGGATAGCTATGACTCCTGGCTAAAACTTGCGAAAAAATATGACATAAAAACTGATGTACTAAATAAGACCGATTTAGAAAAAGAAGCTGGCCAAGTAGCAAAGAGATGGATAGGTGGAATTATAACAAAAACTGATGGAAGGGCTGAACCACATCAAGCAACAATCAGTATTGCAAAGGCTGCACGAAATCTTGGTGCAAAAATTTTCACAAACACAGCTGTTAGGGGCATAGAAAAAACTGCAGGAAATTTGTCCGCAGTCATCACTGAAGACGGTCCCATAAAAACATCTACTGTAATTTGTGCTGCTGGGGCTTGGTCTTCATATTTTTGCAGATCTTTGGGCGTCACTGTTCCTCAACTTCAAGTTAAAGGTACTGTTGCAAGGACAAACCCAATAAAATCCCCTATTAAAGGCAATATTTTCGATAAAAACATAAGCATTCGTAAGCGTGAAGATGGCGGCTATACTGTTGCTCATGGAGCGATTCTCGATCACTCAATTACCCCTTCTACTATTTATTTTGGGCCTAAGTATATAAAAGCACTAATGAGAGAATTCAATGTTTTAAGGATATCAATTGGTAAAGATTTTTTTGAACATTTGTTACGACCAAAGTCATGGAATTTGGACAAAATGACCATCTTCGAGCAAATACGTACACTTGATCCCTCTCCAAACATGAAGGTTCTAAAAAAAATTAAAAAAAATATAGGGAAAATCTACCCGGAACTAAAAAATGCTGAAATTATCGAATCGTGGGCTGGAATGGTGGAAACTACTCCTGATGTAATACCAATAATCTCTGAGATAGAGAGTATTCCGGGTTTTCTGCTTGCGACAGGATTTAGTGGTCATGGTTTTGGAATTGGTCCTGCAGCAGGTGAGGCAATCAGCAACATGGTTCAAAATAGGAGTACAATGAACATGGAGGATTTTAAATTAAAGCGATTTTTTGATGGCTCACCAATTACAATGGATGCACATATATAGTTATTTATCAGATAGTTATTAGTTTATATTATACTAAGTTCTTATATAAGTATGAACCCAAATAATAAAAGAATATCGACCCGACAAGGGTAGACACGATATAAATTATCGAATAATGCAATCCATTATTCACAAAAAGATTATCCATATCGTAAATAAACGCAGACATTGTTGTAAATGACCCACAAAATCCAACAGCAAAAAACAAATACACATGCTCTATATTGAAATTTTGATGCGAAATATTGGTATTCTGATACAAGAACTGGATCAAACATCCCATTACAAAACAACCAATATAGTTGGCTACTAACGTTGCGATTATATTAATGCCCAAGAGGTTATTCGATAAGAGGTTCAATAGGTAGCGTGAAGACGCACCTAGGGCCCCACCAATACTCACAAAAAATAGTGCTTGGAAAGATAATTTTGAAGATATCAACGACACACTCTTTTTTTTGTTATTGAATAATCTTCTTCTATTTCATTGACTAATGTTGCAACTGATTTTATATCTTTCATTGTTCCCACTCCCTGGCCTGCTCCCCATATGTCTTTCCAAGCTTTTGTTCTGGATTCTTTTTTACTAAAGTCCATAGTATTTTTATCGCCATTTTCAAGTTTTTCAGGGTCGAGACCTGATCTTGTTATACTGCCTTTTAAATAACTACCGTGAATACCTGTAAATAAGGAGGTATAAATAATGTCATCAGCATTGCTGTCAATGATCATTTTCTTATATTCTTCAATTGCATTCGCCTCATTTGTTGCAATAAACCTTGTTCCCATATAAGCAAGATCAGCACCGATGCACTCTGCTGCAAGAACATCTTTACCATTACTCATGCTTCCAGAGAGAATTATAAATCCATCAAATATCTCTTTTACCTCTTTTACCAAGGCAAATGGACTTAATGTACCAGCATGGCCTCCAGCTCCGGCACAAACAGCAATAATACCATCAACGCCCTCAGAGATAGCCCTCTTGGCATGTTTCATATTTATAACATCATGAAAAACAAGGCCTCCATAACTATGCACAGCTTCAACAACCTCACCAGGCGGCCTCAAACTAGTGATAACTATGGGAGCTTTATATTTTACACACATTTCAACATCATGTCGTAAACGCGTATTGCTCTGATGGACGATTTGATTGACAGCATAAGGTGCAATCTTTTTGTCAGGTTCCTTTTTTTTGTAGTTTTCAAGTTCTTCGTTAATCTCAATCATCCATTTCTCTAGATCTTCTTCGGTCCTTGCATTCAATGCTGGAAAAGAGCCAATTATTCCTGCCTTACACTGCTCGATAACTAATTTGGGATTAGAAACAATGAATAAGGGTGCCCCGATAACAGGGATCCTAAGCGAGTCTAAAAGAGCCTGTTTTCTCTTTTCGATATTCATATAGTCATGAATTTGGCTTCACATTCAGCGATCACATCATTTGTTGAGGTAGATATTGCTTGACCGCTCAATGTAATTAGACGTCTTTTTTTTGCTGTCACTTTACCAATTAACTTCACCTCGTGATCAATTTCCAGTGCTTTTCTGTATCTGATTTCACACTGTGCGGTGTGAGCTTTTATATTATTTAGATAGAGCACATTGGCCATTACATCATCCAAGGCAGAAAATATTATTCCTCCATGAACAGTATTATCATAGCCGACATGAGTTTCATTAGCCTTGAAATAACCTATACAAGTATCTTCTGTTGCTTCAAATTTAATCTTAAGCCCTATTGGGTTTTTGATGCCACACACAAAGCACATATCAGCATTTTCTGGGACGTTTTGACTCATTTATTCTTCCATATAAAATATTTATTTAATTTTTAAAGAAATTGATTTCACAGTTGAATCGATTATTACACTATCTGAAAGTTTATCATTTATATCCAAGGGATCACCAGACAACGATATCCTACCAACAATCTCAAGGCGGTTGAATCTTTTTAAATCTGTTCCACTTATCATAGCGTTTGAATTATTAATAATTACTGAGGCTGTCTTCACCTCTTCACGAACTACAGCAAGTGGCGGCCTCTTATTATTGGGGTCTCTGACTATGATGTAGAGAACTTTGTCGGGATAATCGACTAATGAAGCAATCAGATTTGAATCAACAGCAACATTAACTTTATAACCATCTGCTTCAACATTAGTATTGGATAAATTTTTCCATTCTGTAATTTTATTTTCTAATGTATTTTTAATTTCATCGGGAGGTGACTGCTCAAGCAACACCTGCCATCTTTTTACTGCAAGACTCCATTCTTCCATTGTTGCAGCTGTAAGCCCGCCTAAAAACAAAGCTTTTGCATTGGTACCATCAATTTGAAGCGACCTCTCAAATAACCTATCAGCCTGACTTAAATAAGATGAATCGCCCGAATTAATCATAATCTCACCATAATCTGCTAGAGTATCGGCGTTTTGATAATTTTCTAATGAGATTATTTTTTCGAAAGATAAAAACGCATTTTCTAATGAGTTTTTTAAGACATATGAATTTGCCAGTGCTCTCAGTGCATCCAAATCTTCTGGATCTTCAGACAATCTGACATTGAGCATCTCTATAGTCCTATCAATTTGAGATTCACTTTCGAGTAATGATATTGATTGTGGGGAACCAATAAAATAATAGATCGGAGCGGAAACCGCTATAAAAATAAAGGCCAATATCATTATATAATTGATTTTTATTGCTTCTTTATTTAATAGTGGCAGCGATATCATACAAATGGCAACAAACACCATAGTTAGAAAAATAAATATCAGCATAGAGCTCATTGTTCACTCATTAAGTTATTATTTTTTTTCTAACGACTTTGTATACTACAAACATCCCAATCATGAGAAATACAAATGGTGAAAGCCACAGAAATATTGTGTTGGTTTTAAAACGAGGTCGATAAAGCACAAATTCACCGTATCTATCTGCCAGAAAGTTTGCTATCTCTTTATTTGATTTACCTTCAGATATCATTATTCTAACCTCATTTCTCAAATCGACAGCAAGAAATACATTCGAGCTTTTTATAGATTGATTCTGACAAACTAAACACCTTATCTCAGATATTAATGTTTCATATCTTTGTTGTAATTTTGGGTCACTAAATGCCAGACCCGAATCAATTGCATGAGTAAAATTCATTATCAGGCTTAGAAAGAGTGCCAGGAAAACATTATTTTGATTAATTCGCATCGTTAATAATAGCCCTAAAGTCTCTTTCCCAGATATCATCATCCAATGGCCCGAGATGCTTATGAATGATAATACCATTTGAATTCACCAAAAAAGATTCGGGTGCCCCATATACACCCCAATCAATTGCCACCCTCCCAGAAACATCTTCCGCAATAATTGTATAAGGATTTCCATAATCTCTTAACCAGGCTAATGCGTCATTGTGGTTGTCACGCCAATTTAAACCGACAATTGGGATCTCATTGGATTCAGAGAGTTTCATCAGAAAATCATGCTCCTCCAGACATCCAACACACCACGTAGCCCAGACATTAAAAAGGAAGGTGTTATTTAACAATTCTGAACTGTCTATTTGAAGTTCAGAATTAATAAGACTCGGCAACGAAAATTCAGGAATTTTTTTCCCTATCAAGGGTGATGGAAGCACAGATTTATCTCTATCCAGACCAATAAAAAATATTGGCATTATTGCTAAAAAAAATAAAATTGGTAAATAGTGTTTTTTCATAAATTTATAATCATCTGCGATAACGTTTATCTGAAATAGCAATCAATCCACCTAATGCCATTATAAGGCAGCCCAACCATATCCATCTAACCATTGGTTTGTATTGAATTCTAATGCTCCATGAATCATTTCCGAGTGAATCTCCTAGGGCGACAAATAAATCTTTATTCCATTTTGCCAGGATTGCAGCTTCTGTCATGGGACTTTTTTGCACTAAATATGTTCTCTTTTGAGGTCTTAAATGACTGATTAGTTCGCTGCCATCAAAAACACTGATGTCTGCTTCAATTGCTTCGTAATTGGGTCCTTTTACATTTTCAATTGAATTCAACTTATACTCATAGCCTGCTACGCTAATTTGATCACCTAAACTGAAACCTCTGTCTGTTTCGACACCAAATGAAGATACGATTGTCACACCAAACACAAAAACACCTAAACCAAGATGGGCAATTGACATTCCTGCGACTGATCTGTTGATTTGAAATCTACCTTGATTATTCTTCCTAGATGACCTTAAAGACATCAAAGACGAAATTATGATCCAGATTGATATGATTGAGCCGATCAACAAAAGAAGACCTGATCTGCCATATAAAATGGTGGGAATAACAATACCAACAAGTGTCGCAATTCCTAGTGGTGAGCGTAGTTTCTTATATAGATTGAATGATGAATCTTTAATCCAGAGGCTGTGCATACCCATTGTTACCAAGATTAAAAGTGGAATCATTGGCACTAACATTGCAATTTCAAACCATGGTGCTCCAATGGATATCTTTCCCATATTGAATACTTCGAGAACCAATGGTGCAAGTGTTCCTAAAAGGATCAAGATTGTTGCAATAACAAGTAAGACGTTATTCAAGAGCAAGAAAGTTTCTCTTGATACAGCACCAAAGCCTACTTTTTTATCGAGATCGCTCGCTTTTTTTGCATAGAGTAACAGTGCGCCACCTATTACAGAAATCAGAAAAATTAAAATAAATAAACCTCTCTCTGGATCTGTTGCAAACGCGTGAACCGAGATCAATATTCCTGATCTGACTAAAAATGTACCGAGCAAACTTAACGAAAAAGCAGACACTGAAAGCAAGAGTGTCCAGCTAATAAAAACCCCTCTTTTTTCGGTTACGGCCAGCGAATGGATTAAAGCTGTGCCTATTAACCATGGCATGAAAGATGCATTTTCTACTGGATCCCAGAACCACCATCCCCCCCAACCTAACTCATAGTATGCCCACCAACTTCCAAGTGCTATTCCGATTGTAAGAAATAACCAAGCGGCAGTCGTCCATGGTCTTGTCCATTTTGCCCAATTTTTGTCTAGCTTTTCAGATAGCATTGCTGAAATTGCGAATGCATAAGCTACGGCAAAGCCCACATAGCCAACATAAAGTAATGGTGGATGAATGGCCAAGCCTATGTCTTGCAATAGTGGGTTCAAGTCATTTCCATCGAGCGGCGATGGGAATATTCTCTCAAATGGGTTGGATGTGAATAAGGTGAAAAGTATAAACCCAAAATTTAAGAATCCTAATACGCCAATAACCCTAGATGAAAATATGTCCGGTAAATTTCTACTGAATAAACAAACGAGCGTTGTCCATGATGAAAGTATTAAGATCCATAACAATAATGAACCTTCATGAGCCCCCCATACAGCCGATACTTTAAACAATAAAGGCAGGGCCAATTGTGAATTGCTAGCAACGTAAAGGACAGAAAAATCATCTGAAACAAATGAATACACCAAACATGCAAAGGCAATCAAAACAAAGAGAGATTGAGTATGTGCAAGCGGTCTTGATAGAGTTATTAGATCTTTATTTTGCTGTGCAGCTCCATAAAGTGATACCGATCCTTGGCACAAGGAGACAACCAACGCGAGAATTAGAGCAAAATGGCCTATCTCTGGAAACATTAATAGCCTTCTTTTGATTCGGCAACATGATCATTAAGTGAATCAATTACTTCAGGTGGCATATAATTTTCATCGTGTTTAGCCAAGATAGTATCGGCAATAAATACATTTTGGTTCAATTTTCCGATCGCCACTACACCTTGACCCTCTCTAAATAAATCTGGCAGAACACCTGTATAGTTTACAGTCAGTTGATTCCTGTTGTCCGTTAATATGAAACTCATTGTAAGGCTTCCTGTTTCTCTCGTAATACTGTCATTAACAACCAGCCCACCTACTCTAAATTCTCTGTCAATCGGTGCTTTATTATTTTCGACAACATCTGTAATGGTGATAAAAAACATCATATTTTCTTCAAAAGCCTTAAATGTAAGGATTGCTGCAATGATTAAGCCTGAGAGAGATAAACCGACAGCAAGCATTCTTTGTTGTCTTGGTTTCATTATTCTGAATCAGTCTGGTCAATTAACATTTTTACTCTGCGGTGATATTTTTTATTTATAGCAATCGATTGTTTAGTACAAATAATCAATACCAAGAAGAATATGAAAAACGAACTGTAGACAAAAGATGCGTAACCCATTGAAAAAAAATTAAGCATTTTGCACACCTTTGACTAAGTCTTTAACCCATTTGGTATTTTTTTGCCTCATAATAACTTCACTTCTTGTTCTGATCATTAATAAAGAAAGAAAGTAAAGTGTAGTGCCAAATATTGTAGAGAGAAGTGGTATCAGCATTGATGTAGCAATTGATGGCCCATCAATCTTCAATAATGTTGATGTCTGATGTAAAGAGCTCCACCATTCTACTGAATAATGAATTACAGGAACATTGATTGCGCCAACGAGAATTAAAATTGAACTCAGCTGATCTGCTTTTTTTTCGTCAACTATTGAAGCACGCAAAGCCATGTAACCAAAATACAAGAACAGCATTAATAACTCAGAAGTTAACCTGGGATCACCCCATTCCCACCATGTCCCCCACATTGGTTTACCCCAAATAGAACCAGTGACCAGAGCCAAAAAAGTAAACCAAGCTCCAAGTGGAGCTGCGCTTACAGTTATCGCATTTGCAAGTTTAATTCGCCATATTAATGCTATTGCAGATGATATTGCCATGAGTGTATATGTCATCATCGAAATATAGGCGGCAGGGACATGAACATAAATTATTCTGTACGCATCGCCTTGTTGATAGTCGGGCGGAGCGAAAAATAGTCCATTAACAACACCAAAGAGTATTAATATTAACCCAGTTATCGCTAGCCATGGTATCAAAACAGATGAAATAGAATAGAAGTGCGGTGGCGATGCAAGTTTATGTATAAATTTCATCATTTTATTCAGACCCTATTCTGAGTGCCGCAGCTGAGACGAACGGGGAAAAACTTAGAGCGAACATACAATATGCACCAATAAAGTAGAAACCAGACAAAGATGTATGTCCGATTTGATATAAAACAACTGTTTTAGCACCAAAAATGAGTATTGGTATTGTCACTGGAAGAACGAGTAAACTCAGAAGAATGCTGTTATTTTTTGTACTCAGAGTTAAAGCTGCACCAATTGAACCAATCAGGCTCAATGCAAATGTTCCTATTGTTAGTGTCAATGCTAATACTAGAGAGTCATCTAGCTCCATTTGATAAAAAATTGCTACAAATGGACAAATTAGAACGATTGGAAGACCACTCAATACCCAATGAGCAAATGTCTTAGCAAATGTCAAAATCGGGAGCGGTTGTGGGCTCAAAAGCATGTAATCCAAACAACCGTCATCTAGATCATGCATATACAAATTACTCAAAGTCAGAAGGAAAGATAAAATAGCAATTACCCAGATTACTCCTGGTCCAATTGTCGATAGATTGCTTTCATTTAAATTAACAGCAAATGGAAATGAAGCAGATACGAGAATAAATAATAATAAAGGATTTAGAAACTGGGTAAGATTTTTTTTAGAAAGAAGGCAATCCCTCTTAACAGTCGAGGTAAAGCCATTCCATATTGATAAATATTTATTCATTTAATTTATGTTAATTCGATAACATTAGTTGTCATATTTGCGAATGTATCCTGATGTGTTGCCATTACACAAACACCATTATTTTTTGTGTGCTCAATCACCAGAGATCTGACTATTTCCTGACCCTCTGAATCTAAATTAGATGCGGGCTCATCAAGCAAATAAAGAGGTGCATTTGAGATAATCATTCTCGCAATAGACGCCCTCCTTTTTTGTCCTGCAGATAAAATGCCAAAAGGTCTATTTTTAACTTCATCTAATGATAATTTTTCCAGTATACGATCGAAATCTTGAATTGCATTTGATCTTAAACTTAACTCATATTCTAAATTCTCATTTACGCTCAATTCTTTTTTGAATCCATGTTTGTGAGACAGCCAAGATAAATTCTCATGGTATTCATGGCGATTTTTCGTTATGTCAATACCATTCCAATATATCTGACCTTGATCGGGTTCCAAAAGTCCCGATATAGTTCTCAAAAGACTGGTTTTACCCGATCCATTTTTTCCCTTTATCAGAAGAATTTCCCCATCGGACACATCGAAATTGAGGTTTTTAAATAAGCATCTTTCCCCACGAAATAGTGTCAAACCATTTATTTTTAATCGATTTATTGGCATAGCAGAATCCACATAAACTATACATTAATATGAGGTTATTACTAAGTTTTTAAAAGGAGTATAATTCAAATAAAAATCGATAATCCTATAAAAATGAGCAAAAAAATTCATAACATCTTACTGGAACGTTCTATAGAGCAGCATAGATCACTTAATGATATTTTTACAAAAAATGGTGTTATTTTTTTGAAAAAATCCAAAAAAAATCTTTTTGAATTTATGGTTAATCTTATCATCAGTCAGCAACTATCGACGAAGGCAGCAAATAGCATCTGGAAAAATGTCAAAGATTTGGAAAAACCAAAAATGCTGTCTTTGATGGAAATATTTAGCAAGAAAAATTCTGGTACCTTAAAAAATTGTGGTTTATCTAAAAATAAAGTAAAAGCAGCTATCCTTTTAAGGCAAAAATTTGAAGAAAAGAAGATTGATAAAGATGTTTTATCAAAAATGAATGAGGCCGAATTATCTGTATTTATTCAAAGTCTATGGGGATTTGGTCCATGGTCTGCAGAAATGACAGCTATGTTTTTTTTTGGGATGCCAGATATCTGGTCCAAAAAAGATTTAATTTTAGATAGATGTATAACAAAAATTGCAAAACTGGAAGATGAGAATGATGAAAAAATTATTCAGTTTTATTCTCCTTTTAAAACTTATCTTGCATTACACATCTGGAAGGCAAATAATTCTGGATTATTTAAAGAAATCAAATAACACAGGCAATTTTTATGTTAACAGCTAAGCCCGATATCGATAATGGTTTTAAATTACAAAAAGAGTCTTTTTTAAATGAAGATGCTTCATCACTAAAAGATCGAATCAATGATCTAAATATAATAAAGAAAGCATTACTCAAATATCAGCATGAACTCTCTTCAGCAATGAATGAAGATTTTGGAAATAGAAATCAAATGGAAAGCTTGTTTGGTGACATTCTTCCATTGATTAATACAATTAATTATCAAATTAAAAAACTTCCGTTTTGGATGAGACCATCCAGAAGAAAACCTGGATTACTCTTATCACCCGCAAAAGTTGAAATCCATTACCAGCCACTGGGTGTAATCGGTATTATTGTACCTTGGAACTTCCCAGTTCAATTGTCAATTCATCCCCTGATAACTGCGCTTTCCTCCGGAAATAGAGCAATGATCAAGCTTTCTGAATTTACCCCAAAAACAAATACGATCTTACAAAAATTAATCGATGAATGTTTTGATAAAGAAAAGGTGATGCTTGTTCATGGAGATTCTGAAACTGCAGAGTATTTCACAACATTGCCATTTGATCACATCTTATTTACAGGCTCTACATCTATTGGTAAAAAAGTTATGAAGGCTGCAGCTGAGAATTTAACTCCAGTTACGTTAGAGTTAGGAGGTAAATCTCCAGTTATTATTTGTGATGATATAAAAATTGAAACTGCTGTCGAAAGGCTAATTCTTGGAAAATGCCTTAATGCTGGGCAGATGTGTGTATCACCAGACTATATATTTTGCCCAAACGATCAAGTCGATGATTTTATTACAACTTATAAGAATAAATTCAAAAAAATGTTTGGAGAGGTCAATAACAATAATGACTACTCAAGCATAATAAATGACAAGCAATTTACAAGATTAATTAATCTGATTGAAGACGCTAAAAATAAAGGTGCAAAAATAATCAGTTGCTCAGATGAGAATTTTGATTTAGAAAAACGAAAAATGTCTACTCAATTATTGACCGATGTGACAGATGATATGCGTGTGATGCAAGAAGAGATTTTTGGTCCCATTTTAACAATAATGCCATATTCCGATCTAAATGATGTTATCAGCTATATTAACGATCGACCCAAACCACTCGCTCTGTACATTATGTCTTTCAATAAGAAGGTTCAAGATTTTCTTATCAAAAAAACACAGTCAGGTGGTATATGTATAAATGAGACAGCGTGGCATGTTGCCATTGACGATGCTCCCTTTGGCGGTATTGGTGCATCTGGTATGGGCCAGTATCATGGTAAAGAGGGATTTCTAACATTCTCTAAAGCAAAGACCGTAATGACAAAAGGGAAATTTGGAAGCGGAAAATTTATTCACCCGCCATACAATAATTTTCTTCACAAATTACTAATGAAGCTCTATTTATAATTGCTCTATTTAGTAATTACTACTCTGGTGTTGGACTTAGTGGTCACTTTATATGATTTGGCAAAGTTGCCTTGATTAATGGCGATACCGATATTCTCGATATCATTAATGTATATCAATGCTTCTCCCAGTGACACCCCACTGAATGACCTAGCATAAGCTACCAAACCATCAAAATGTTCGCCGTCATTACTGATTATTGAAACATTTAACTTGTCACCATATTTAACATCAAGCTGATCAAAAAGATCGGCGCTAATATTTGTCCAAACATTACCATAATGTGTATCTAAGACAGTTACATAGCCTATTACCGAGTTGTTTTTATATACTGGATCCGGATTTGGATTACTGATTTTTTTGACTGTTGGCTCTAAAGCTTTACCAACATCTTCATAATTCATTTGATTCGATGCTAACCTTGCACCAGTATACGCATATACATCTCTCCCATGAAATGTATGAGATCTCTCAGAGCCAGGAAGTCGATTTGTGTTTTCATTGATCTCTCTTACTTCCTCAACACCATGAGATTCAGCTACAAGTCCCAAAGAGCCATTATCAGGGCTAACAAAATAATATCCAGATTTAGATTTCATAACGACAGATTTCCTTTCTGAACCGACACCTGGGTCGACAACACTGACAAAAACAGTACCTACTGGCCAATAATCAACTATTTGATTGAGACGATAGGCAGCTTCTCTGATATCAAATCTTGGAATTTCATGAGTAATATCAAACATATTCAATTGTGGAGAAACAGAAAAAGCCACGCCTTTCATTGATGCAACCGCTGGCTCCTCAAGACCAAAATCGGTTTGGAAAACTAAAGCATTTTGAGCACTGATGTGACTGGAAAAAAAGAATAAAAATAAAATTAATATGTTTCGATGGTACATATATAGGTTCCTTATTTACAACAATGATAACTATTAATTATAGCTATTTACTTAGGCTGGAAATTGCATCCATAATTTCACCGTAATTAGAATAAAATTCTTTGGATTCACCATCTTTAAAGGTATTTGGTGTCGTTATATCTGATTGCAAATCAATAATACCAATTCCATGCAAGAATCTTAAAACATCTATCCACAGATCAACATTGTCAACGTCGATGTATTTAAGGAAACCCCAGTTTTGTTGTGATCCTGGCATAGGATGGTATTTTGTAATGCGAGTAAAAATAATATCATTTTCATGATCGACAAAAATGTATTGACCAAATTTACCGCTTGCATTGAATATTTTTGCGTCATCGTCATATTTTGAAATCCACCAATGTAGGGAGTAACCTCGATTTTCATCTGTCCACCAATTAGGTGTTTGCCCCCAGTATGGCGTGAATGTTTCATTCACATAATTTTCGGAAATAATTTGCTCATTATGCCATTTTCCTTTTCGAGAAAATAATAGGCCAAATCTTGAATAATCTCTTGCAGACATATCAATGCAGCAATATGTCATCGGATTACCTGTGCCGTCTTTCCAAAGAGTGAATTTATCAATTCCAATGGGTTTAAAAATTCTGTCCTCAAGCAAGATTTCTGCACTGATTCCAGTTGCATTTTTTAATATCTCACCAACAATCATTGAATTAACGTTGTTGTATTCAAATACTTGTTCCGGTAATTTCTCCACGCCAACATCTTTAACATACGCAATCTGATCATGCCTGAAAAACATACTTTCATGCTCGTTTTCAGGAAAATCCAATCCACTTGTCATGTTCAAAATTTGACGAATTGTAATTTCTGATCTTTCGTCATTGTAATAGTCAACGTAATCACTCACCTTATCATCAAGAGAATTGATTTCACCTCTGTCAATGGATATCCCAATTAAAGCTGCATAAAAACTTTTTGCCATTGACCAAGATGTTCCATATGATTCTTGATCAAAGGATTCACTGTATCTTTCTTTAATGATGTATCCGTTTTTTATCAGGACAGCACTCTGAGTTGCCTGATCCTGAAAAGCGAGATCGAACAAATACTCCACCTTCTCACCCTCTATTCCAACAGAGTCTGGCATTTTTGATTCCCATTCTTTTTCTGGAAAAACAGCTACATCAGCATGTAAATTTGAAGATAATATGAGAAGCAAAATCAAAGATTTTGTTTTTATGTTTTTCATTGTGTTCCTATCTATTTGTTAGATCAGATCCAACAAATTGACCATTATTCCAGATACCATCCAGCTCTTTTTTATCAGGAAAAATCATCTTACCTTTACCATGTTGGATACCCTCTTCCCAAATTCCATCATAGTAAGTTCCATCAGAATAAATAAATTGACCTTTTCCGTGATACTTACCATGATGAATGTGACCAGTATACTCTGTTCCATCCGTATATTGAATGCTCACTACATCAGTAAATATATCCTTACTCCAATTACCCTTTAAGATTCCAACATCAGGAAGAATGATAATGCCATATCCAGAAAAACTATTTCTCTCCCAGTGCCCATCAATTGAGGATCCGTCAGAATTTTTTATCATGCCGCTGCCATTAAACTCTCCATCGAGCCATTCACCAATATATGAAGTACCCATTTTGTACTCAAGCATTCCATTACCATTCGGCAACCCAGAGATGAAATTGCCTGTGTATTTACTGATTGAGTTAAGGTAGTTGTATACACCATGACAATTTGTCCAACTCTTGGGAGGCTTTCTATTAAGATATTTTCCTTGGTCGATAGGACTGGCCTTACAGGCCACCTCGGAATACACTTCAAAACTAGTGAGATTCAATAAAATTAGAGCAATTAATTTAAGCATACAAACAATATACTCTATTTAAAGTAATCCTCAAAAAATGTATATTGATTATTTATAATTAACAATACAATTTTTTTTCAAATGAACAGACGTGAAGCATTTAAAAATCTTGGAATAATGTTTGGTGCTAATCTTCTTGCACCATTGAGAAGAGCAATATCCTCAAACTTTGATCCAAATGACTTTATAAATGGTTCTACTTTTAGTCAAGATCAACATAACCAAGTGGATGCAATTTCAGACATTATAATCCCATCAACAGATACCCCTGGAGCAAGAGCCGCTAAAGTTGCAGCATTTATCGACAAAATGCTGTCTGAATGGTATGAAAAAGATGAAAAAAATGCATTTATACAAGAACTAAACGATTTTCTGTCTTTTATCCTGAAAACACACAAGGATACTTTTGATAATCTAGATTTAGATGTTCAAAATCAAAGCATTGAATTGATTAATAATGGTGAAATTACA
>CEWJ01036565.1_pt1 | contig 15484 bp, 11 predicted proteins | sample 350291 | NCBI WGS metagenome assembly CEWJ01 (sample SAMEA2622923, study PRJEB7988) | marine metagenome | isolation source: saline water (ENVO:00002010), including | reverse complement strand
TCGGGTTTAAAAACCATTAATTTCCGAAGATTATGAAGATAAAGCGGTACCGCTTCCGTCTCAGAAATTTCTTTCGGCACTTCAACTAACTCATTAGCTGGCCCAATTCCCGTCAATCCAAGAATTGGCGATCCGATAAGCGTGAGTCTATTAATACGTCGTTTTTGTGAGTGCGCGATCAATCCAGATAGGAACCCGCCAAACGAGAACGCTATTAAATCGAAGGAGGAATAACTTTCGAGAACTTCGTCGATACTGCTACTTACGATAGTCGCTAAACTTTCAGCGTCATAGGGCTTTGGCGGATCAGAGGAATCTCCGCACCCCGGAAGATCTAAAGCCAAAATATGAAACCCTTTTTCCAGAACCGGGATATTTCTTACCCAATGGTTCCAAGCTCCAGACCCGCCATGAAGCAGAACAATAGGTTGTCTGCCAACATTCTGATAACCCCATTCCCTCCATACAAGACGACAGCCATTAATATTCGAATGAAGCACTTTGCTTCGTTCAAATAGGCTTTTTAAAAGATAATCGGCTTGGGTAGTCATCGCAAATACATATCAAAAAACAGAGGCGTTTTAGTCACAAAACATCGGCGACTCTTTTCTAGGTAATCTATGTTGCCGAGCCTCATATGTTGCAAGATTGTCCAGCAAGCACTATCACGTGCCAACTTTATTTGTCCTTTTCATAGCGCTTGCAAGGACTGGTTTTCCAATTCTATGCATAGCAGACATTACGGCTTTGAAATCTTTCTCTCCTCGATTTTGGCCTAGTTTACTCTTTGCTGTAATTTTCTTTACGATGAATTTAAATGCAACAATATTTTCCAACATTTGATCCAAATATTCTTTCGGCGCGTCTGACATTTTCCATTCCTTAGAACCTGGGGTTAATTTTTCATATTTTTTTGTGAGCTTACCGACAACCACCATTCGTGCCTTTTTGGAGTTCTCAAAATCAATATGACCATGGAGGTGAACAACTTGATAATTCCATGTTGGAACCTGCCGATGGTCAAGGGCTTTCGTGGGGTACCAATTGGGCGAAATGTAAGAATTCTCCCCATTGAAAATTGCAATTGCATTAGTACCATTGGGGAAGAGGGTAGAAAGTGGATTAGCTTTCGCAAAATGGCCAATGTAAACTTCATCAGACTCACGCAACAATGGTACATGGTTCACGATGAATTCACCATCTAAGAAGCAAACAAGCGCGGCCAAAGGAAATTGTTCTATTAAATTTGTTATTTCCTTCTCATTATGCTCCTCAAATTGAGTTGGCAAATACATTATAAGCTCCCCTTATCCGATAAAATATTTCTTTGTTTGGCGCATGTGGCCGTTAAAAGTGTGAGGTGATTAGTTGACCGGGAAGCCATAGTGCTAACATTGGAAATAGTAAGACTATTATCAGGACTATTGTATCGGATATACAAAAGGGGAAAGACCCCCTTATAACCTGTGTTACAGGCAAGCCCGTAACACCGCTCACCGCAAAAAGGTTCAAACCCACGGGCGGAATGACGCTGCCAATTTCGATACAAAGGGCAGTTAGGATACCAAGATGCACCGGGTCAACACCGAGGGATAACGCAACTGGAAAATAAATTGGCACCGTAAGCACCAAAATTGCAACGCCAGTCAGCCACATCGAGAGCACTAGCAGACTTCCCATCAATGCAAAAAGAAAGGCATATTTCGTCAAACCCAAACTGCCCGCCCAGGCAGCTATTTCCTGCGGCCAGCCCATGTTAGCAAGGAAGAATTGGAATACGCCCACGCAACCTAACAAAAAGAAAACAATTGCCGTCAGGTTCATCGTTCGACGAGTAACCTGCATCAATTGTGACCGGAACTCCTTACCCTTAATGAAAACCCCGTAAGCAAGAGCGTAGCAGGCAGCGGCAGCTCCTGCTTCTGTCGGCGCGAACACACCGCCATAGAGACCTCCGAGTACGAGAACCGGCATTAATAAGGCGGGAAATGCAGCAATAAAGGTCTCGCCAACCCTTTTAATACTAAAGGTTCCAGCTGGCAATTTAACGACAAAAATAGAAACAGAAACAATTATAACAGCATCTGAAATTGCCAGCATTATCCCTGGAACAACTCCAGCAAAAAACAAATCAACAATAGAAATCTCGGTGATTACACCAAACAATATTAACGTGATAGAGGGGGGTATTAACAACGCAATGCCGCCAGCTGACGCGATAACGCCGGCTGCCATCCACTTTGGATAGCCACGTTTAATCATCTCTGGGTAAGCAATCACACTCATCGCCGCCGCCATGGCAGTCGACGACCCTGAAATAGCGCCAAATAGAACGGCAGCCATTAGCGTTGCATAAGCAAAGCCTCCAGGAACCCAGCCAATTAGTGCATCGGCAAAATCAAATAATCCCCGCACTAAACCAGTACGCTCCATCAGGAATCCCGCAAAAATAAAAAACGGGATGGCTATAAGTGTATACTTAGAAATGAAATTAAAGAAAGCTTCAAACAGAGTGCTAAACTGTAGAAAATCATCGAAGAGAACCAAAATAGCTGTTGACCCCGCAAGTGAAATACCGATGGGTACGCCAATAACGAGCAAGGCAAATAGGATCACGCCTAGGATTGCCATCCTGATCCTCCAAATGCAACTGTGTTTGTCGTATTAAACATCCGTCGTTGCTTCCATTTCCGTTTCAAGATATTCCCCACGCGCAAAGGAAATTATGTCTTCGATTATTTGAAGGAAGCTAACAAATGCCATCAAAATAAAGCTCAGCATCATAATGAGATAAAAAGGCCATAACGGAATAAGGAGACTATATGTTTGCAAGTCCCGAACCCACGCATAATCGACAGTGCTCCAACCGGTAATTCCAATTGAACCACAAAAAATCATGATTAGCGTGGAAACAATAATTTTCGAAATAACTACCGTTTTCAAATAACCTCGCGCGTGAATCAATTGAATAATGGCATTCATCACTAAGTGTCCGCGTCGTGCCTGTGTAACCACGAAATAAAATGCCACTGCAGAGATCATACCAACAATGGTTCCGTCATTCCCCCACTCCCAAGCGACACCCCACACATAGCGCCGTACGATTTCAAGAAGTACGAATAAGGTTAACGCCAGCAGCATGATTGCGGAAATCCCGCCTAGTGTAACATCGATCAAATCCTTTACCCGTTTTGAAAAATTGAGAAAGGTATCCATTGCTTTTCCAAACCCGCAAAAAACATTTAATAACAAAGGGGGCTGCCTTTAGCGGCAGCCCCTAATCTTGTTGCTAGATGCAAGATTACTTTCGGCTCTTAGCTTTATAAAGCTCAGTTCCTTTACCGTATTTGGCAAAATATTTTTCGTATTTTGAACAATCCGTTTTTTCTAGCGGATGTGATCCTGCAGGGTTTTTCGCAACTAGTGCGGAAGCTTCCTCAACAAATTGATCAACAAGCTTGTCGCCAACATCATTAACCTTCGTTTTTATCCACCTATTAGTAGCACCCCCTTCTGCCTTTTGAATAACTGCAGCTTCTGCTTTAGTCATGACATAAACTCCAGGCTTTGATTTATCTGTAGTCTGAAACTTCGCCAAGGTCCGTTTATCGTTGCAGTAGTTCATAATGCGCTGAAACGGGATGAAATCGTTTTTGATAATATCTGTTAATGCGTCCTGCTGCCCCTTGTTCAACCTTTTCCACCAACGGTTTGAAACAGCAAAGTAGTAGTAATCACCCACGATACCATTAAGTCCAGCAACGGTGAAGTATGGCGCCTGCTCTTTAGAAGCATTGAATCCCCCTAGGGAAGTTAGCAAGCCATCAATTACTCCCGTCTGTAATGCGGGAGGAACATCACCCCACGCCATTGCTTGTGGATTAGCGCCCAACGCACTCATCAAAGCATTTTCGGCAGGTCCCATAGAACGCATTTTTTTACCTGCGAAGTCGGCGGGAGAGATCAATCGGCTTTTAATGGCACCCGCACCCATATACATGCTCAAATGACCGGCGCCCATCAATGTAACGTCATGTACTTTGTTGAAATGTTTAGCAAGAGCAGCATAGGTCTTAGTGCTGTCAATGGCGTCTATGGCACCTACTGTCGTTAGCTTACCAGCCCCAAGAACCACATTAGCCAGCGGCTCGACACTCGACGTTTTACCAAACTGTCCTGTCATGATTTCCAGGTTACCCTGTGTTAGTGCTTTCAATCCTTGAGGAACTGTATAAAGAGATTTAGCCCAGTAAATTTGCACTTTTGACCCTGGGATTTTCTTTTCCACTTGCTCTGCAAAATACAGCTCTGCTATGCCGGCAGGATGAGGAGGCCCTGTATGATCTGAAGCCCAACGCAGCTTGACCGGATCTACAGCCTGCGCAATGCTGACCGACGAAAGTATTAACCCAGCACTCATCAAAGTGCTCATAACATGATTAAAGCGAAACATATTACCTCCCTTGTTTCCAGAATAATTAAGACTAGAAAACTTACTAACCCGACACGTATCTTTCGGCTTCTTTGTAGTTAAACATCAAAACGACTGAATTACATAGATTTTTTTTCAAGTGCAATCTCTTAGAGGTGCAGCGGTTATAACTATCGCAAACATACCAATTTTGTTATGCAACCAAGAATGTCTGGGCCAAAACCTGCAGCAACAAAGTGCTTAGCGGGATCAAACTTCTGAATAATTAATTACGTTCTCTCTCATCCAGAATCTTAATTCTCGCCCCATAATTACAATTAGTCACCTCAATAATTTTATTATCTGCGCCCGTTTGTTCGAACCAAAGATAATCGTACTCACTCTTTTTTGTAACAAGTATATCCCCATCTACTGAGTAGGAGTGACCTTTGAACATCCAATTATTATGCGACATCGCGTCGAATAAACTAAACACATTCTCGGTATCGATATTATAGTTAGATTTAAACCAACTTAGATCAGCCATAGTTTTCAAGGCAGCCTCATCAAGCCCCAAGTTTGAATCCTGAAGTTCAATTACCTTACAAAAGTCTGTTCCAAAAAAGTGTCTTTCATGTGCAAACAACCTTTTTTCGCAATCTTTTATATCAAAACGAGAGGGCGCATTATATTGGGAGTCATAAGTGTTATCATCGTAACTCATTTCCTCAATTAACTCATATTGATCGGATGTAAGCTCTAGCGCTCCCCAATTATACCCCGCTGAGAATTGAATAATAACATTCAAATCCTGGTGGCTCCAAAGAGACTTCTCAAAGAATGTTTTCTTTATCTTATTTTCTACGACAACATTTATTATCTGATTAACCCACATTTTATTCCTTATCCGGATATTCCTTTTAAGCGGGTACTGTTGCACAAATACCGCGAGATATAATTAAAAGTCTATTTTCCCTTCAAGAGACTTTAGAAAAACTTGCCGTGCGGCAACCTCGTTTAATTCTATTGGGTTAGAAGACGCAGTAGGGTCAGCGGCAGAGAGAACCCCTATACGATCGATATCGGCTTCATCAATATCCATTTCAGATATCGAATGAGGTATGCCAAAAAAATCACGGGTTTCCAGTATCCAATCACGCACCGATTCAAATCCAAATTTCTTTAAACCCAGATATGCCGATACTCGGATCATCTTTTCTTCAATTGCTGTGCGATTGAAATCCATTACATATGGGAAAAAGACAGCATTAGTTAACCCGTGATGTGTATTATAAAGAGCGCCAATAGAATGACTGAGCGAGTGTATTCCACCCAAGCCCTTCTGAAATGCTGTAGAGCCCATTGATGCAGCTGCTAGCATATAGCCCCGAGCTTCCAAATCATCTCCATCCGTATAGCTACGCGGGAGATATTGTTTCACCAGCCTCATTCCCTCAAGGGCTATCCCATCGGCCATAGGGTGTATACCCGGCGCGCACAGAGCCTCGAAACTATGAGAGAGTGCATCAATACCAGTCCACGCAGTGAGATTAGGAGGTAAACCTGCACTGAGCTTAGGATCTTCTATTACAATTCCTGGCATCATTTTAGGATGGGCAAAGATTCGCTTAATTTTTACTTCTTCATCTGTAATCAGACCAGCACGCCCTGTCTCAGAACCAGTCCCAGCGGTAGTCGGCACGGCGATAATCGGTGCAATTTTATCAGGATTTATTCTTGTGCCACCATCAACCTTGACGTGAAGATCAAAAAGCTTGTTAGTCTGCCCTTGGTACATCGCAATTACTTTTCCCGCATCCATTGCCGAACCGCCGCCAATTGCAATTACGCCATCATGTAAACCGTCAAGATATACATGCGCGCCCTCGATTATATTTTTTCCTACTGGATTGCCCTGTACGTTTGAAAAAAGGCCCATCTCTAAATCGCCTGCCTCAATTAACTCGGTTAAATTCTTAATTAACTCCGAGTTCGCCAGACCAGTGTCCGTTACTATTAAAGGGCGTTCTATATTTAACGCGGAGCAAGCATCGCAAATTTCAGAAATGCGGCCAATCCCAAAGCGCACTTGTGTTGGATAGTTCCAGTTTGCAAATAAATATTGTTTGGTCATCATAGCAAATCTTGTAAGGGTTTATATCACAAAGTATATTTTAGTCTGGAACATCACTTATCACAAATCTCCGCCACACTGACATTCAATGAACCGAGCATAAACTCAATTATCGTTTTTATAGAGCAATTTTTTAGTTTACGGGAAGTGCGAACCCAAGTTTAGAAATCTTTGCCAGATTACGTTGACTTTATCTTTCGATAAAAACTTTGTTGTAATGACTATCCAAAATGATTAGAAATTTTTGTAGGCTTATTTAATTAGCCTTTCAGCAGAAATAAAATTGCAACCTGATTTATCGACCAAATATTTCTAAAAACATGAGACCAACGACTAAGCTTCTAAAAAATGCATTTGTTCCATAAAATTCTAATTCTATTTTTTCTTGCTATATGCGGCACCATTTTTTATCAGACTCTAGGCCTTTTTGCTTTTGTCCCGATTTGGTTGTTATGTGGCCTTATCGATTTTGTCAGACATACCACAAAAACACCTCAGCTATTCAAAGAGTATTTTACAGGTAAGGGTAAACTAACATTTATTTTATCACCCCTAAATTTGGCGATAGATTTAATATCACATAAAAATTTGCACACTTATGATCTAGACCAATTACCAACCGAAATTAGGCAAGAAATAGATCACGTGATAAATGTCTTTGATGAGCAAAAAGAAAAAATTGAAAAATGCTTTGCACAATCTGACAATGACAGGACCATGTTATTTTATAAATGGTACGGAAGAAACATAGACGAAAGCATCGCTGAGTTTTTGCCGGAATTCAAACATGTAAAGACAATTGGAGTTTCTTTATTTAAGGAAAAGACCTCAACTTCCAGGCACTTCGGGCCGTTCAGAGCAACGCTTCGGGTTTTGTATAACTTCAACAAAGTCCAGAAGGATGGCTCCTATATCGAAATTGACGGTACTATCAACATTTGGAAGAAAAACGCTCTTTGCATTTTTGACGATACTCTTGTCCATCAGAGTTTTAATGAGGAAGAAGATTTAAGATACTGCGCCTTTATTGATGTTTTGCGCCCCAATTACGCTAATAGAGCACTTCAGATATTACTTTTTTCAGTTGGCTTATTCTTGAAAAATACAAGGGCGATTTTCTACAAAAATTGGAAAATGATACAAGGCTAAGACACTAAACTGATTGAACTTGAGCCCAGTTAGACTTACCAACAGCTATACTAATTGTTTGGTAATTTGGCATTTCAAATTGTCCTAGGTTAACTGGTATGCGTTTCCAAAAATTTGTTTGCACTTTGAAATATTTTCACTCTGCGATCGTTCGACATTTTTTCAAGCATCCTTGTTTGAAAAGATAGACGCGGGTTGCTACCGTAGAACTGTTTGTTTCTTTCAATGAAACGCCAGTAAAGGCCATCTACAATATTACACCATTCCCCTTTTTTGTAATTGCTCATTTTAAGAAGATAATTTGAACCGCAGGTGTAAGGTTTAGTTGACATTAATCCACCATCAGAATAGGTCGCCATGCCGAAGACGTTAGGCACCATCACCCAGTCTGATGAATCTATAAACATTTCCATAAACCACTTATAAATGCTTTTTGGATCGATTTCGCATAACGTCATTAAATTACTTATCACCATTAACCGTGGGATGTGATGTCCATATCCATCTCGGATCGCGAGACGTATGCAATCGTCAAGAGGGACAACACCCGTCGTCCCCTCATACCAGCTACTGGTTAATTTTCGATGGTGACTCCAAAAATTACTTTCCGACTGTTCATTTCCTTTTAGTTGATAAATTCCCCTTATAAATTCTCTCCAGCCTAGGACCTGCCTTATATATCCCTCCACCGAGTTAAGTGGTGCGTGACCAAGATTGAAGTGCTCAACTATTCTTGAGATAACATTTTCTGGAGTTATAAGACCAATATTTAAAAATGGGCTAATACAGCTATGAAAAAGAAAATTTTCGCCCTCTCTCATTGCATCCTCGTATACACCAAAGTTTGAGAGCCGCTGGGCAAGGAATGAGGACAATTGCTTCTGTACATCCGCCCGCTTTACTGGAAACCAGATGTTTGCGAGCGATCCTGGATGATGGGAAAAGTTATTTTCTATTATTGAAATTATTTCGTTATGATACTTTGACTGTTTTGGCGACTCCAGTTTTGGGATGTTAACACCAGTGGGTATCCGCTTTCTGTTCTCATCGTCAAAAGACCATTTCCCGCCGGTGGGTTCAAGATCACTGTTAATCAGGAGTTGGAATTTCTTTCTCCCTATTTTGTAAAAATTTGCTAGCCTGAAAACCTTACTGTTTGAATGAATTGACTCGAATTCTTCCCGCGAAAACATAAACATTGGTGAGCTGTGGAAGATCAGTTTTTTAGAAGCTAAGTGTTTTTCGCTTTTTATGCGATCCTCAAAGAATTTATCCTCAATTTCGAAAAAATTTATCTCATCGAAGCCTTGCTCTTTTGCGAAGTTATCGAGCAACTCAATATAATCACAACTTTGTTCTCTAGTTTCTAATTGAAAATAAGATACTGCTATCCCTCCCCGCTCCAATTCATCCCGATACTCCCGCATCGAGCATAAGAAAAGATAAAGTTTTAGCTTATGGTGTCTTTCATACGTACAAAGCGCATAGTCCTCTGCCATAAAGACGTGGGTACAACCTAGGCCCTTCAATAATTCAGGATCGAACAATTGGTTACCTAAAATAACAAACAGTTTTTTTGCCATCGCTCGCTTTACCGGTAGTAGTTATTACAGTGAACGACGATAGTATTTGCTAACCATTATTCAAGTACCCTACACCTCCTTGTTTCAGAAGGCTTGATCTAAAAGTTGGCCTAAGTTGACGTTTTTTAGACTTATCTATAAGGCGCAGGAGTTCATGGTCACCTATAACCAAGTACGCGTGAATTAGTATACGTTTTTCGATTAATACGCTAAGGAGATTTATTTGTTCAGCTTTTCCTGCTAACCATAGTTGAGTGTCGCTAATCCAAAGCCTTCAAAACTTTTGGCGGTGACATTGGTAACTCATAGAGTCGCTTACCTCCGGTAGCATCAGCGATTGCATTTGCTATCGCCGCTAACGGTGGGACGAGAGGGATTTCGCCGACACCTTTGACCCCATGAGGATGATCCGGGTTTGGGATTTCAACCATAACCGCATCAATCAATGGAAGGTCCGAAGCAACTGGCATACGATAATCTAAAAACCCTGCGTTATCGAGACGTCCATCCTTATTATAGATGAATTCTTCGTTTAGCGCCCAACCGATACCCTGAACAACACCGCCTTGGATCTGTCCTTCAACGTAAGCTGGATGTATTGCTTTACCTACGTCCTGACTTGCCGTGTAACGAAGAATTTTTACTCGACCCGTTTCCGTGTCAACTTCAACATCGACCATATGAGCACCAACCACCCCCATATGACCAGTTGTATTTTTTGATACAGCCGCCATAATTGGTCCGCCGGTTGATTCGGCTTTCGCTGCAAGTTCTTCCAAGCTCAGTGGTTCGAAATCGCCCGCATTGGAACCAGCGGGGCGCGCTGCGCCGTCCTTCCATTCGATAGCTTCAACGTCGATACCCCAGATGCCTGCTGCCCGAGACTTCAAAGTTTCAATTACTTGATCCGTTGCTTCATTAACGACAATACCAGCCGCGAACGTCACGCGGCTGCCGCCAGTCACGGCACTTATTCCAACGTTATTCGTATCACCGATTTGCGCTTTAACCTTTTTGTAGTCGATACCCAATTTTTCCGCGGCAATATTTACCATGGAAGCACGGCTGCCACCGACATCGGGGTGGCCAGTTATAACTAGGGCCGTGCCGTCTTCGTTTATATGCAGTTGAGCACTTGATTCACCGCCAGCATTTCCCCAGTAACCAATCGCTATACCGCGACCTTGATTAGGCCCTAATTCAACTTTAGCATTTGGGTGATTACGAACGGAGTCGATACACTCTTGAATTCCTGCCTCTCCGATTTTTGCACCGTAAATCGTCGGCTTATTCAGAGGTAAAGCATTACGTAGCCTTAGCTCCCACGGATCTATATTAAGTTTTTTAGCAATCTCGTCCAACATGGCTTCAAATACATAGTTGCCTTGGGGTGCTCCTGGCGCCCGGTAGGCCGCGACATTTGGACGATTTGAAACAATATCTAAACCTTTTAAGTCTGCGTTTTCAATGTCGTAACAAGAGAAAGAGAAATGGCAAGCGCGGCCTACGGGTGAACCCGGATAACAACCTGCCTGCATGTTGTAAACACCCTGAACAGCGGTAATTTTTCCCTCTTTTGTCGCGCCAACTTTTAATCGGGCTGACATTCCGGGAGCTGGACCAGTACTATGGAACACCTCTTCTCTCGTGTTTTGCATTTTAACTGGTCGACCACATTTTTTTGACAAAATCATAGCCAGTGGCTCTAGGTAGATGATGGTTTTACCGCCAAATCCTCCCCCAATTTCAGCAGGAATTGCTTTTATATTACCCGTTGCCATTCCCGTTATTGTAGCGGTTAAACCTCGCACCATAAATTGACCCTGACTGCTACTCCATATCGTGGATTGAGAATCTGGCTTGTAACTGACCACGCACGATTGCGGCTCTATATAACCTTGATGCACCGCTGCCGACTTAAAATCTCGTTCAACCACTAGGTCTGCTTCTGCAAAGCCCTTTTCTACGTCACCGGCCTTAACGGTCATTATATTAGAAATGTTTGTTGGACCCTCAATTCCTTCTGTTTTTATCCAATCATGCAAAATAGGAGCGTCGGGGGCAGCTGCCTCATCTACATCTATTACGTGGTCAAGAACCTCATAATCAACTTCTATTAAATCGAGCGCAGCTTTTGCAATTTCTTGCGAGGTTGCTGCAACGGCTGCAACTGGATGTCCTACATAAAGAATTTTTTCTTGTGCCATGCAACAGCGAGATATCCAGCGAATATCGTTGGGCCCTGTGGGCAAAGGTACATCCAACGGAAGGTTAGGTAAATCGGCACTAGTCATTACTGCTAAAACGCCCTGCAATTTTTCCGCTTTTGAAGTGTCGATGCTCTTTATCAATGCATGGGCATGTGGACTGCGAAGAACCTTTCCCCAAACCATACCCGGCATAGTGTAGTCAGCTGAGTATTGTGCTGAACCCGTAACTTTTTCAATACCATCGGGCCGTATTGTAGGTTTACCAATCCATTTATTATCGGGTGACATGTAGTTCATTTTCTCATTCCTTATTAACACCTATGACCACGGTTGCGTCTAAGAGATCGGCTCTTCAGCGCTGAGTCCATGCTAAACTAAAAGTTTGCCTACGACAGCTATCTAATCCAGCAGATTTTCGCGAAATTTAGATAAGCCGAATATTTCCTTTGTCCATCGTTAGAGTTTAAGAGAGTTTTGTGTCTTTATCAATGCTGTAGCTAAGATGCGACAATTTTTATCAAAACTCTATCCCGTGAATCACTCACTAGAATACTATTGTAATCATTAAGTTTAGTTTTTTATATCGGTCATTCTATTGGGCATCCTAATCCACACGACTATAAGGATATTTTATAAGCTATTAATAATTAAACCCACGACGCGTTGTGAGTCCCAACAGGCACGGGCCCTGTGTCCCAAAATGGAGTCGTTTCGGACATGACTTCCGGGGATTTCACGTGCGATATATCACCCCAGGGCGATGGATGTATCTCTAACAGCTCCGCGATGTCTTTTTCTTCAGGGTTAACGACAGATAGACCGTCAACGCGTCCTAGTTTGTTAATCCATTGCCCTGTTTGAGCAAGAGAAACCCTTACCATCCACGAACCACCTTCCTCAACACGCCTTTTAAGCGCCACCATCGCACCGAAAGCGGCAAGATATCCAGTCCCGTGATCAAGCGCCTGACAAGGTAACGGGTGCGGTCTTTCTGTTCCAGCCGCCATCATTCCCTCATAAACGACTCCACTGGCACTCTGCGTAAGGCTGTCGAAACCGCGCCAATCAGTCCATGGCCCTTTGTGTGAATATGCAGAAAGTGTAACATAAACGATACCTGGCTTTATATTTGCCAGCTCTTCTGGACCAAATCCTCGTCTAGCAATACTTCCTGGTCGATAGCCTTGTACGAAAACATCAGCTTCACATGCTAACTCTTTTAGACGTTCAACCCCAGAATCCGATCGGAGGTCCAAAAATGCGGAGCGCTTGCCAAGCCCAGTATCAATCACCAAAGATTCTAGCAACGGCAAGTGAGCCGCACCTATTCTTATAACTTGAGCCCCATGTGAGGCAAGAGTCCTCCCACAAACAGGCCCCGCTATCACTTTGGTCAGGTCCAATGCTTTGACACCTGAAAGCGGACGGCTAGTATCTGACGGCAGAGGTATTGGAGGCGCTTCTCCAATTTTGACGATCTCAATTACCGGTAGCCCCGACAAGGCCTCAGCTTGAGGATGAACTGCCCATTCTTCAGGCGAGCGGATCAATGCCACGCAAAGCCATTCCTCTCTGCATCGTTTTTCGAGGTCTAGCCCGTTCCACTTACCAACAGCCTCTTGAACAGCTTTGGGATCGTCAGCACAATTTAAAACTTTAAGGACTCCGTCACGTAGATGCGGGAACTGGCAATGCAGCTGGATCCATCTATTATCATTTGTTTGGTAATATCCAGAAATCGGCGACCAGAATTCAGTGCGTGGTCGACCAACAATACGCGTATAATGTTCACTGCAAAACGCTATGGCAGCATCGCGACAGTCCAATGAAACTTCCTGACGATTACCTGTTCGTAAACGCCAAATCTCTGCAGCAGCCAAAGAGGCAGCTCCAATCGTTACAGAAGCAGCTGTCCCTACTCGAAATATTGACGATAAGACGGGATCTTCTCCGCTTAGCTTGATATTATCCAATGCAGTGGCATCGCAGCCCGTTAACTGCCAAATCTCGTTCAGTGCCTCAGTCGCAAGTCGGTCGGAAGCTTTCACCATCAAATACTACACTTTCCATATCAAATATAATTGATTTAATTTACAGAGTATTCCTTTTAGGGGCGTCGTCAGCATCGTGTTTTAATAGCCTCTGCCATTTTTTCGGCTATCATTACCGTGGTCAAATGAGTGTTTGCGCGCGGGACTTCCGGCATTATAGAGGCGTCGATCACCCGAAGGCCAGTCGAACCTATCACTTTACAATAGGGGTCCACAACAGAATTTGGATCGTCTGCCGCACCCATGCGACAGGTACCGCTTGCATGTTGAGCGTCTGAACATTCTTGCATTATCCAGGCATCCAAATCATCACCTACCAATTCCTGATCCAAAAAGCGTCCCGAACTTCCATATTGGACGCCAACAGAAATATCGCCAACTGGACCACTTAGGCCGATGGCACGAAGGCGCTGAACGCCATCCCTCATACGCACCATATCCCGTTCATCAGACAGCATATTTTCTTCGATATTGGGGTCTTCATTGGGATCCGTAGACCTTATCTCTACCGTTCCCTGGCTAAATGCTTGATAGACGGAAACAGCAATTCCACCTCGACTTAATCCGCCCTCGCCTTCTGGGTTCATATTTCTGGTAATCATGATCATGTCATTATCACCAGCACCAGCTAATCTAGAGCTATAACGAACACAACAGTTGGTATGTCGGTGCATTCTAGTTGAGACCTGACATTCGCGTTTAAGATCTAGCACAATCCTCAAAATTGGGTGGTCTAATAAATTTTTACCAATAGGTAACTCCTTTATTACAGGAATATTTAGAGCTTGTAATAGTGATGAAGGACCAAATCCTGAGCGTTGTAAAATAGTAGGAGAATGAATAGCACCTGCGCAAAGTAGCACCTCTCTGTTTGCCCGAAGATTTTTCACCTCACCCCTCAAGCTAACTCTTACGCCATTGACATGATGCCTATTACCTTCAAACGTTAACGTATCGACAATAGCATGGCCTTCGATAGTCAAATTACTTCGGTTTCTTGCGGGCTCTAGATAACCGTCGTTAGTAGACACCCTATTACCACTCTGGCTGTTGATCGCATATGGTGATACTCCAGTGCCCCACGGGGCGTTGTGGTCTTCACACCAACCATATTCTAGATCTAAACCGGCCTTCATTAACGCTAAATCAACGGAACCCCAATTCTGAGGTTCAGCCCTAAATATCGGAATTGGCCCCAAACTTCCATGATATGGAGCATTCCCAAACCGGATATCGTTTTCAAGTTTACAGAAGTATGGCAACACCTGTTCCCAACCCCATCCAACGCAACCAAGTTGTTCCCATCTATTGAAATCATCCGGCATCCCTCTAATGGCAATTTGCCCGTTAATTGTCGAAGATCCGCCAATCGCTCGGCCACGCCATAATAGTTTCGGTTCTTGTGATGCTGTTCTTCGAGCCAGCAACTTCGGCCAACGGTAGTTATCGTCAGCGATGGCATGTAACGGATTGGGAATACGGATGTGTTCCGGTGTTTCGGCGGAGGTAAAGTCGCGACCTGCTTCTAATAGCAAAACTTGCTTTTGCGAATCCTCACTTAGTCGGGCCGCGAGGACTGCTCCGGCTGATCCTCCCCCTATAATTATATAGTCAAAATCTAATCTCATCAAAAAGTTTAAAGGCCTTATGGGAACTTTTCACGATTGTTATTTTAAAACCTGTATATCTAGAAGTAGTGTCGTTTACTACAAATATCATAGCTACTTTTCAAATACCGGCACATAAATTTTTTTCTTGCATATAGTCTCGCTAATCAGGAGCATTTCCTCATTTGACTTCTCAGTTGGTCAGTGGCGGGCTTATCAAGAGTAAAATTTGTATCTGCTTGCTCGACAACGTGATAATGCGGCAGTTGGTCGTTAAGCTTAAACACGCCCAATTAAAGTTATGTTGACGATCAAATCTGCAGCCTCTCTTTTACTCAT
>CEWJ01004849.1_pt1 | contig 15585 bp, 9 predicted proteins | sample 350291 | NCBI WGS metagenome assembly CEWJ01 (sample SAMEA2622923, study PRJEB7988) | marine metagenome | isolation source: saline water (ENVO:00002010), including | reverse complement strand
CGTACCCGCCATGTTCACTACTTTCATCAGCCAACGGCCTACCGGAGTGGGAACTACAAACTGCATCGCTACACGCGCTCACGAACACGAAATCCCGACACTGGCGCTCGGGAACCATCCGTGTTTCACAAAGGCGGACTGTTGTTCGATCTGGCGAACGATGTGGGTGAGCAGTCAAATATTGCCGCAAAACATCCGGAGCTGGTTGCGCGACTCAAAAAAGAGTTTGAGGAAGCGCAGAGCGCGATCCAGAATTGGAAACCGTTTCACTGAAGCAACATGAAAAGAGGCGAATCCATCGAAATTGAAATTGATCTTCCAGTGTCGATGGATGCCGCATGGCAGGCCATCACCGATCCGGAGCAAATGCGGCAGTGGTATTTCCCAATGCTCCCGGATTTTAAGGCCGAGATTGGATTCAGTGTGGAGTTCAACGTGGAGTGTGAAGGGCGAAACTTCCTCCATCAATAGGAGGTTCTCGATTTGGAGGCCGGCCGGAGGATTGTTTATAGCTGGAGATACTGCGGCGTGCCCGGCGACTCAAAAGTCTCATGGGAGCTGGCGGAGTCGGGAGAAGGGTCACGCCTGACTTTTGCCCACACAGCGACCGAATCGCTCGACACCGACGACCCGCTTTTCAGTCGAGAAAGTTGTCAAGCCGGTTGGGAGTATTTTCTGAACGGCCAGCTCCCGGCATTTTTGGACAAGAATTAAGCGATTGGCCAAGCGCTTGGTTTTCCTTGCGGCGTGGTTGCCTGAGCGAGATGATGCGCCGAAATCATGAGGCTATTTTTGGGCAGTCTGTGCGTTTGTCTGGCGCTGTTCTTTTTTGTTCCCCCCAAACCGTGTGCTGCGGATCGTTTGTCGATTCAGGACGGCACGCATCTCGTTTTGCTTGGGAACGGGCTTGGCTCCCGGATGGGGCGGTACGGCCATTTTGAAACGGAGATGCATCTTCGATATCCCTCGAGTCGACTATTCATCCGAAACATGTGCGACGAGGGCAACACGCCGGCGTTTCGCCCTCACTCCGCGAGGAACGATCCGTGGCCATTCCCCGGAGCGGAGAAGTATCGCACGCTTGGCCAAGCGAAGGATCGCTGGGGCTCAGGTCACGCCGGCCGCGGTTTTTACGAGAAGCCGGACCAGTGGCTTACCCGGTTGAAGGCGGATGTCATCGTTGCCTTCTTCGGTTTCAACGAGTCGTTTGAGGGGGGCGCTGGATTGGATCGGTTCAAGGCGGAGTTGGCCGATTTCATCAATCACACTCGCAGCCAAAAATACAATGGCAAGACTGCGCCGCAATTGGCACTGGTGTCGCCGGTGGCGTTCGAAAATCTATCAGCGACTCACGGCACTCCGGATGGGACGGTGGAAAACACGAACCTATCACTTTACACCGCCGCGATGGAGGATGTGGCCAAGCGGCATGGTGTCCTGTTTATGAACCTGTTCTCGGTCACCCAGCGATGGATGGAGCAGTCGAGTGAGCCGTTGACCCGCGATGGGGCGCTGTTGACGGAGGCGGCTTACCGGCGGCTTGCACCGGTGCTTGCGGAGGGGTTGTTCGGCAAGCCGCGCGCGGCCGGTGAGGCCGGGCAAATTCTGAAGGCAGTGCGGGAGAAAAACTGGTACTGGCACAAGTTTTATAAGATCCCCAACGGCGTGCATGTGTTTGGTCGCAGGCACAATCCTCACGGCCCGAAAAACTATCCGCACGAATTGAAGAAGATTGAGCAGATGGTGGCCAATCGCGATGAGGCCGTGTGGGCAGTGATCAATGGCAGGCAGTACGATCTGGCCAAGGCCGACGCGGCCACACACAAGGTGCCGCAGATTGGCAGCCTTAACTCCAAGTTCGAATACAAGTACGGCGACGAGTCGGTGGCCAGCATCAAGGTGGCTGAGGGTTACCGGATCGAGTTGTTCGCGTCGGAACAGGAATTTCCGAACCTGGCCAATCCGTCGCAGTTGGCTTTCGACAACCGGGGGCGTCTCTGGGTGGCGACGATGCCAACTTATCCGCACTTCAAACCGGGCGATGCAAAACCGAACGACAAGTTGATTATCCTCGAGGACACCAACAACGACGGCAAGGCTGACAAGGAAATGGTGTTTGTGGATGACCTGCACCTGCCGCTTGGTTTCGAGTTTGCACCCGACGGGGTGTACGTGTCGCAGGGGGGCGATCTTGTGCTGCTGCGGGATGATGATCTCGACGACAAGGTCGACGGCCGGGAGATTATCCTGAGTGGTTTTGACGACCATGACACACATCATGCGATCAGTGCTTTTTGTGCCGACCCTTCCGGTGCGATCATCATGGGTGAGGGGACGTTTCTTCACTCCAATGTAGAGACTGCCTACGGCCCAATTCGCAGCTCGAATGGAGGATTCTTCCGGTTCACGCCGCAGCGTGGTCATCTCGAGCGGAGTTGTCGGGTGTCGATTCCAAACCCGTGGGGCACGGCGTTCGATGAATGGGGGCAGGATTATTTCACGGACACGTCCGACCCCAACCTGCGCTGGATGTTGCCGGCATCGATCAAGGTTCCGTATGGGGATTTTGCCCCCAACCCGTGGAATTTGCTTGAGCAACATCGCGTCCGGCCGACGTCTGGGTTGGAGTTTGTGTCCAGTCGCCATTTTCCCGACGAGGTGCAGGGCGACGTGTTGATCAACAACACAATCGGTTTTCGAGGGGCGAAACAACATCGCATGGTCGAGGATGGTGCCGTGATGCGGGCCATCTATCGGCACGATTTGATGATCAGCACCGACCGTAACTTTCGGCCGGTCGACATGGAATTCGCGCCGGACGGTTCGTTGTACGTGGTCGATTGGCACAACGCCCTGATCGGTCACATGCAGCACAATGCCCGTGACGTGAATCGCGACCACGCGCATGGCCGGGTGTTTCGGCTCACTTATCCATCGCGGCCACTGGTCAAGCCGGCAAAGATTTTTGGGGCTTCCATTCCGGAGTTACTCGAAAATCTCAAGCTGCCCGAATACCGCACCCGGTATCGCACGCGCAGGGAACTTCGCGGTCGAGATCCGCAGCACGTATTGTCGGCTGTCCGGGGATGGGTCGATTCACTTGATGCGAAGGACAAGCGCCACGAGCATCATTTGCTTGAGGCACTGTGGGTGACGTGGGGGCACGACCGCGTCGATGTACCGCTGCTTAAGCGACTTTTGTCGGCCAAGGATTATCGTGCCCGTGCCGCAGCGGTTCGAGTGCTGCGTTACAATGGTCATCGCGTGCCTGATCAGGCCAAGCTTTTGGCCAAGGCGGTGAAAGATCCTCATGGGCGAGTTCGGCTCGAGGCAAATGTTGCCTCCACCTGGCTGAGCTCGGATGCGGGGCGTTCGATTTTTGAAAACTCATTGCCCAACGACCACGACCGTTTGAACGATGTTTACGCGGCGGTGACACGGCACTACGACGGTGCGTCGATCCAGCGCTTGGCCAAGCGCGATCCCGAGACACATCTCACGGGGCAGGCGCGGGAGTTGTTTCTGAAGGGGGCGGAGGTGTACGGCCGCGAGGGGCATTGTGTGACCTGTCATCAGCCGGACGGCACGGGGCTTCCCGCGGCGCAGTTTCCGCCCTTGGCCAAGTCCGAGTGGGTGACCGGGAGTGCCGAGCGCCTGGCCAAGCTGGTGCTGCACGGCATCACCGGCCCGATCTCGGTAAACGGTACCAAGTTTCCCGGCACAGTCCCGATGGTGCCGTTCAAGCACCTGAGCGACGACGAACTGGCGGCGGTGCTAACCTACGTGCGGAATGCATTTGGGAACCGTTCGAGTGCCGTTGTGCCGGCGCAAATCAAGGTGATTCGCAGTGCCACGGAAGGGCGGGTTGACCTGTACACTCCCGACGAATTACTGGAGGCGCACCCCGACTAAAAAGCGACTTCAACCTGATATGTTACGAGTATTGTTCATTGCATTGATTCTTGGCTCGGTATCGCTTGGCCAGGCGGCGGTGAGCTTTAACCGCGACGTATTGCCAATCCTCGCCGGCAAATGTTTCGCCTGTCACGGGGTGGATCAGGCCAAGCGCAAGGCCGATCTCCGGCTTGATGAAAAGGCATCGGCGTACTTGGAGCGTGACGGCGTGCGCGCGGTTGTGCCGGGCCAGCCGGAGGCCAGCGAATTGGTGGCTCGAATCTTTTCGGCCCACGTCGACGAGGTGATGCCTCCGCGGGATGAGGTTGGGTTGACCGAATCCGAGAAAGCGACCCTGCGGCAGTGGATCAGCGAGGGCGCAGTTTACGAAACGCACTGGGCATTTGAGACTCCCGAGAAACCGAAGCTGCCGGGGGGCGCCAATTGGGGACACGGGGAGATTGATCGTTTTGTCCTCCGGCGAATGGCTGAGGCGGGGTTGTCGCCACAACGATCGGCTTCCCGTGAAACCCTGATCAGGCGCGTATCGTTCGACCTGACCGGCCTGCCTCCGGCCCCCGGCGAGATCGATCGTTTTTTTGGCGATACCAGCCCGGATGCCTACGGCCGGGTGGTCGATCGATTGCTGGAGTCGCCTCGTTTTGGCGAACGCATGGCGATCTGGTGGCTCGACGGCGCGCGTTATGGCGACAGTCACGGCTATGACAACGACCTCGAAAACAGCCAGTGGCCCTGGCGCAACTGGGTGATCGAGGCGTTTAACGACAACATGCCGTACGACCAGTTCACCGTCGAACAACTTGCCGGTGACCTGCTGCCGAATGCCACCGGGAGTCAGGTGCTCGCGACCGGGTTCAACCGCAACCATCGCATCAATACCGAGGGTGGGGCGCTCGACGAGGAGTGGCGGATCGAGTACGTCATCGATCGCGTGCAGACGATGGGCTCGGTCTGGATGGGGCTCACGTTGAGCTGCGCCCGTTGTCACGATCACAAGTATGACCCGATCAGTCAGCGGGAGTTTTACCAATTGTTCGCAATGTTCAACAATCTCGACGAGAAGGGATTCATCAACAATTTGCGGGGGAGTGCCGAGCCGCGGATCCGCTACAAAAACAGCGAATACGAGCGGCGCAAAAAAAAGGTCGAAGCGGCTGAGGAGAATGCCGACCGGCGCAAAGCTGAGATCGGCCGACTGGAGGCGGAGTACCCGTTTGTGATGATCATGCGCGACAACAAGCCGCGCAAGGCGTTCATTCTCGAGCGCGGGCAATATGATGCGCCCGGCGAGGAGGTTCAACCGGGCTTGATGTCGGCCCTCTCGCCTGTGCCCGACAACATGCCAATGAATCGCCTGGCATTGGCGCGCTGGCTCACGGATGGGCAGCATCCGTTGACGGCGCGTGTTCTCGTGAACCGGTTGTGGGAGCAACTGTTCGGCGTCGGTATCGTCAAAAGCTCCGAGAATCTTGGGGTGCAAACCGATTGGCCGAGTCACCCGCAACTACTCGACTGGCTCGCGGTGGACTTTGTCGAGCACGGCTGGAACATCAAGCGCCTGCTCAGGCAAATGGTGATGAGCGCTGCCTACCGGCAGGACGCGGCTACCAACTCGGAGCGTCTGCGGTTGGACCCGGAAAACCGGCTGCTGAGCCGAGGCCCACGCACGCGACTCGCGGCCGAGATGGTGCGAGATCAGGCGCTGTTCCTCTCCGGCTTGATGGTCGAGAAACACGGCGGGCCGAGCATGTGGGTTTATCAGCCAGCTGGCCTGTGGCGTGAGGTCGAGAAGCGCGGCACATTCAAGCAGGATCACGGCGAGAAACTGTACCGGCGCAGCCTCTACTCGCGCATCCGTCGTACCGTCGCGCATCCCAGCATGCTGTTGTTCGACGCGCCGAGCCGCGAGGTGTGCACCGTGAAACGCTCCCATACCAACACGCCGCTGCAGGCACTCGCGCTGATGAACGAGGTGACCTACGTGGAGGCGTCGAGAAAGTTTGCGGAGCGGATTATTGAGAACGGTGTCACTCCGGGCGAACGCATCGCTTGGGCGTTTCGTGCGGCGACCGCGCGACAGCCGGAGCCGACCGAATTGGCGTTGCTGACGGCCGGTTATGAACGCCGTCTGGCCCGGTTTCGCGCCCAGCCCAAGGCGGCGGAACAACTGCTTGGCCAGGGGGAAAGCCCCTCGGATGGTGCGCTTGGCCAAGCGGAGCTGGCTGCGATGGCCACCGTGGCCAACGTCCTTTTGAATCTAGACGAACTGATCAACAAGTAATGTCCCAGACAACTCATCCCGCCGACTGGCAACAGCAGGACGCCCTCAACCGGCGGACGTTTTTGCAGACTTCAGCCAATGGGCTGGGTGCCATGGCACTTGGCTGTCTGCTTGGTCAGGGCCGGGCCGAGGCTGCGCCGCTTGGCCAAGCGCACTTCGCTCCTAAGGCCAAGCGCGTGATCTACCTGTTCCAGTCCGGCGGCCCCGCGCAGATGGATCTTTTTGATCCCAAGCCGCAACTCGAGAAGCATCGTGGTCAGGAACTGCCGGACTCGATTCGGGGCAGGCAACGGTTGACCGGCATGACGTCCAACCAAAAAACGCTGCCGGTGGCCCCCACGAAATACCGTTTTACCGCACATGGCCAAAGCGGTCTGGAGTTGAGCGAGATGTTGCCCAACCTTGGCCGAGTGGCGGACGAGCTGTGCGTGGTGCGCTCAATTCATTCCGAGGCGATCAACCACGACCCGGCGATCACGTTTTTGCAGACCGGCTTTCAACTCTCCGGCCGGCCGAGCATCGGTTCGTGGGTGTCCTACGGTCTCGGTGCGATGAACCGTGACCTGCCGACGTACATCGTCATGACCTCCCGGGGCGGCTCCGGCGATGCCCAGCCGTTGTACAGCCGATTGTGGTCGTCCGGTTTTCTGCCCACCCAGCATTCGGGGGTGAAGTTTCGCAACAGCGGCGATCCGGTCTATTACCTTTCCAACCCGGACGGCATCGACCGCGACATGCGGCGGGACATGCTTGACGACCTTGGGGCGTTGAACCGGCAGCGATACGACTCGCTGGGCGACCCGGAAATCCAGGCGCGCATCGCCCAGTACGAGATGGCGTTCCGGATGCAGTCGAGTGTGCCGGAGCTGACCGATGTCTCCGGAGAACCGGATCATGTCCTCAAGCTTTACGGGCCGGACGTGAAAAAGGCGGGTTCCTTCGCGGCGAACTGCCTGTTGGCCCGGCGGTTGGCTGAGCGCGATGTGCGGTTTATCCAGTTGTTTCACATGGGCTGGGATCATCACTCCAACCTCGCGCGCGACATGCCACGGCAATGCCGCGACACCGATTACCCGACGGCCGGCCTGATCACCGACCTGCGGCAACGAGGCCTGCTCGACGAGACGTTGATCGTATGGGGAGGCGAGTTTGGTCGAACAATTTACGCGCAGTCCCCGGAGAAAAACGGCGGGCGCGATCATCATCCGCGTTGCTTCAGTTACATGCTCGCCGGGGGAGGAGTGAAATCCGGCCTGGTGCATGGTGAGACCGATGACTACAGCTACAACATTGTTCGGGACCCGGTGCATGTGCATGACCTGAACGCGACCATCCTGCACCAGTTGGGGATCGATCACGAACGATTGACGTTTAAGTTTCAGGGGCGCCAGTACCGATTGACCGACGTCCACGGACGGGTGGTCCGGGAGATTCTTGCCTAGTTTTTTGGCTCCGGTTTCAGGAGGACAGCCCCGATTTTTTTCGGAATCTTGGGGTTGGCGAGGCCCTGTTTTTCCGTGATCAGAAAAACAAAATTGTTCGCGAGCGTTTCCTCTGGGTGCAGGATGTAGTTGGTGTTTTTGCCGATCTGCTCAAAAAATCCCTCCACTTCCCTTGGTTGAAACAGGACCGGTTTGTCGTCTCGCAAAATCGGCTTGGCCGTGTCGCGCTCGATGGCCATGAGTCGCATCTCGAGATAGCGGAAGAATGTGCCTCCAGCCTTGGGATCGTACTCGGGGATGCGCGAAAACAAAACTGGCGCGACCCAGTGTGGCTTGCCGTCTTCCGTGATCCTGATGCAGTGCTCTACGACGGGGGCGTCAGGGTTGCTGATACGCCGGTTCATCATGCCCTTCGGTAGCGATACCACGCCGCAGGGTTTAAATCCAATGAGTGCGTAAAGTTCGTCACGGAGTTGGGTGTTGTTTCGTGAGATTATGTGAAACAGCTCGTGGTAGAAGAGTCGCTCCAGCCCCTTCGTAGACTGCCGAACCGTTCGATTTGGAAGAACGATGCTGATACCTCTCGTGTATGGTGCGGCACCTTCATCCTTACCGGTGGTCTTGATGAGATAAATGTCTGGGGGGATATGCCGGGCATACGGGGCGAGCTTGGAAGATGCAATTTGGATGATTTTCTTGAGCTTGGCCTTGTCGTTTTCGTTCCACTCGAGTGTCTGTGCTCCGATGAAATCGATATATTCTTCAGTAGAAACTGGTCCTGCCTTGAGAATTTTTGCTGCGCGCTCGAACGGACTTAGCCCCTTGATGTAAGCATCGTGCTTGGCCAATCGGGATTTGCCCTGTTCTGGTGTTGCGAAGTGGACAGTGCAGGTCTTGGCCAGACGAATCTGCGCAGCCATTTGCGCTTGGCCAAGCGCAACGACTGCAGCGAGTGCCACGATGCGGTGAATCATTAGCGGCCTAATCCACTGGCGCCTTGTAAATACACTGCCAACTGCCGCCATTGGAACCTAACTCGACCTGACTCAGTTTAAACCATTCTACATGCCCGTCGGTCATAAGGAAGTTGCCACCGGGCGGCTCGCCTTTTGGTCCCGTTGGATGGTTAGCTGTTGGAATGCTCTTTCCTCCGGAGTCAGTGTACCAGTTATTCATTTTCAGTTTACCTCCACTAAAAGATCCAAAACCCTGAATCCTATCAACCAAAGTAGGGACTTGTGAAGGGCTACCCGGAAAAACAGTTTGGTTTATTTTTTTTCTCGAATGCCAACCTGCCACTCCTTTACTAGCTTTGCCTTCCAATCCATTTACGTTATATCCCCAAGAGTTAAGAAGGCGATGAGGCAACCAAAAATACCCGGTTAGAATGGGATATTGTGTGGCGCTATTTCTCCATAAATCTGCTTCTCTATGCCATTCGTCAGATGGACAAAAAATCACATGTCCTCGATCTTTCTTCCTTTTATTGGAGTCAAATTTTTGGGGCATAATGTATTTCTCCCAGAATTCAGCAACTTCTTTACTCACCCAACTTGTATGTTGTCCTCTGGTGTTGTCGGGAAAATAGTCATCATTATCGCCAGCGTACATAATTGTACCTATACCCCATTGCTTCATATTACTAGCGCAATGGGTCTTTACAGCAGATTGTTTTGCCTTAGCCAATGCAGGAAGGAGCAGACCTGCAAGGATCGCAATAATCGCGATCACCACCAATAACTCGATCAGGGTGAATCCGGAGTGGGAGTGTGGAGTTTTCATGTTTTTTGTTTAGGTTAAAATCGGATGTATGACATGACCGTGCACATCGGTCAATCTACGGTCAATTCCGTCGTGGCGCACGGTGAGCTGCTCGTGGTCGATGCCCAGTTGATGCAGGATCGTGGCGTGGATGTCGTAGCAACTCGTCGGGTTATTCCGGTCGGCCGGGCGGAAGCCCCATTGGTCGCTTTCGCCGTGGGTCACCCCGCCGCGGATGCCACCACCGGCGAGCCAATTGGTGAACACGAACGGGTTGTGATCGCGCCCCTTGCTGCCCTGCGCGCAGGGCATCCGGCCAAACTCGGTGGTCCAAAGAATTAATGTGTCTTCGAGCATGCCGCGTTGCTTGAGGTCGAGCATTAGCGCGGCGGACCCCCTAGCCATGCCACGGGCCAGTGGGCCGTGGTCGCGCTTTATGTCCTCGTGCGAATCCCAGTTGCGCCTCGGAAAACCGTTGTCGTTGCCAGACCAAATCTGGATGAACCGCACCCCACGCTCGAGCAGTCGCCGGGCGACAAGGCACTTGCGGGAAAAGTAGTCGATCTCTTCGATTTCGTTAATTTCCTTGGGCCAGGTCTGGACGTTGTGGTCGAGGCCGTAAAGGCGCTTGATGTGCGCCGGTTCGCGTGAAATGTCGAGCGCTTCGGGCGCGCTGAGCTGCATGCGTGCGGCAAGCTCGTACGACTTGATACGGGCGTCCAGCCGGGAATCTGCCTCGCGACTGGCGGCGTGTTCGCGGTTAAACTTGGCCAGCAACGACTGCGTCGCCGCTTCGCTTTTGGCCGTGACGAACGAACCTTCCGGCGGATGGAGATCCGCGATCGGGTTGGCCCGGCCGGGAAAGAGTGTGGTGCCCTGATGCAACGCCGGCAGGAAGGCGGAACTCCAGTTCTTCGGGCCGTTGGAGGCGTAGCCGCGATGATCCGGCAGCACGACAAACGTCGGCAGGTTGTCGTTGAGACTGCCCAGCCCGTAGCTCACCCACGCGCCCATGCCGGGAAAACCGGGCCGCTGAAAACCGGTTGCCTGCAGGTAGGTGGCTTGGCTGTGTACACCGGTTTTGCCAACCACGTTATGAATGAACGCCATCTCGTCGACGCATTCGCCCAACTCCGAGACGATCGAGGTTAGCGGTTTGCCGCACTGGCCGTACTGTGCCCATTCCCACGGCGACTTGAACGTCTTACCCGGGGAGCTTTGGAATAGCTCGACCGTCTCGCCTGGATCCCACTTTTCGCCATGGCGCTTGATCAGTTCCGGCTTGAAATCAAACAGGTCGACATGACTCGCCGCCCCGCCCATGAACAACTGAATTACCCGCTTGGCCTTGGGCGCGTGGTGGAGGCCGATCGGTTGGCGTGTTGCCCCCGTGGCCGAAAGGGCACCGTCGCGCCCGAGCATCCCGGCCAGCGCGATGCCGCCCAGCCCGCCGCCGGAGCGCCAGAGAAAATCACGTCGGCTATGCGCTTGGCCAAGCGCTTGGTTTGATTGAGATGAGTCAGCGGAAGACATCAGTCGACAAAGGAAAATTCGTTGAGGTTGAACAACAGGCGGCAGGCGTTGGCCAGACCGTGTTGTTTTGCGTAGGCGACGAGGTCAGCGGCCTCGCTAGAGTTCGGTTCACGGCCTACGGTGCGGAAAAATGCCTCTGTAATCGCCGTCGTTAAATCCGGTTGGAATCGTTCGAGATCTTTGGCGAAGTGTCGGGCCATCGAGACCATCAGCTTGTTGTTGAGCAGGGCGAGCGATTGTAGCGCGGTTATGGCTTCGTCGCGCCGGGCGACCTGCTGCGAGGGGTCGGCGCAGTTGAGCGTGGTCATGAACGGCTGTTGCTGCGAGCGCACGAGGAAGCGGTAGACCGAGCGGCGGTGGATGCGGACATCCTCGGGATCGTGCTTGTAATATTCGTAGTGCGGCGAATGCTGCGGATGCTCGAGCACGAAGTCCCGGAAGCCGGGCCCGTACATTTGGAAATTCATTTTGCCGGATAAAACGAGCACGGAGTCGCGCAAGGCCTCGGCCTCAAGCTGGCGGCGGTTCATGCGCCAGAGGAATCGGTTTTGGCTGTCGATTTTTTCGTGCGCTTCGTTTGTTGTGGATGACTGCCGATAGGTGGCGCTGGTTAGGATGAGCCGGTGTAGTTGCTTGATCGATTGGCCGTTGTCGCGGAACTCTGCCGCCAGCCAGTCGAGTAATTGCGGGTGGGTTGGTCGGGCTCCCATCTCGCCAAAGTCATTTGGCGTCGCCACGATGCCGTTGCCGAAGTGGTACTGCCAGATGCGGTTGACGATGGAACGCCATGTGAGCGGGTTATCCGTTTTTGTGAGCCAGTGGGCGAGGGCGACGCGCCGGTCGCTCTCCGCGTGGTCGCCTGAGAGATCAAACGTGCCATCGTCGCGCTTGGCCAAGCGCAGTGTGCCGGGGCCGACCTCGTCCCTCGGTTGGCTCATGTCGCCCCGGTGCAGCACGCGAATGGTGCGCGGCTTGCCGCCTTCATGGCCGGTTCCGCGAAAGGCACCGCCGCCGGTGTGAACCTTGCCGACGTAGACGCGCTGCGGTTTGGGCAGCGCTTTCATCGCGGCCTCGGCCTTGGCCAGGGCGGCCTGTGCCCGGCTGCGATTGTCGGCGATCTCACCCTTGACGATGGAGTCGATCAAGTCTGCATGTGCCGCCTCGGTGTTGGCCAGGCGCTTGGCCAAGTCCGGGTCAGCGGTTTGGCCAATGTAGTGCCCATCGACGAGGTTGATTCGCTGCCAGCGGGGCGGTGCCTCGATGGAGTCGAGCGCGGTGACGGTTTTGCTCCTGGCCAGGTTGTTGCCGGAGGCATCGCGAACCTGCAACTCGGCGACAGCGAGAATGAAGTCGCCTTTGCGCTCTACCAGCTTGGTGGCGGTCAGACGAACGTAACGGCGCTTGGTTCCGTTGACCTTGAAATGTTGCGGGGCGATTCCCGGGTTGCGCTGGTCAACGCCGGTGCGGTCTGCTATGAGGACGGTGTCCCCGGCGAACTTGGCATCGTTCGATGCCTCGAGTTTGTAGCGAACGGGAAAACCGAATCCGTCGCCGATATTGTTGTAGCTATCGTGAGTGCCGACCAGCGTGACGCGCGCGATCTCCACAGATTCGCCGAGGTCGACCTGCACCCATTTGGTGATGTCCGGCTTGGCGACGATCTGGCTGTGGTAACCGGACTCGGGCCGTGGCTTGGTCGTAGCCTGTTTGCGAAGTTCGCCGAGTTGTTTGGTGAGTTCCGTAAGCTTGGTGCCGCCATTGGCCTGGATGTCGCCTTCAATCTGTTTCAGCGCGGCCTGATGTTCCACGATTTGTTTTTTGAGCGCCGCCTGTTTTTTAGCCGTCTCCGAGTCGGGGTGGTATTCGCGATCTGCTCGGTCGAGCGCGGCAAAGACGGCTTGCATGCGGTAATAGTCGGTCATGTTGACCGCGTCGAACTTGTGATCGTGGCAGCGGGCGCATTGCACGGTGGTGCTGATGAAGGTGTTCATCGTGTTCTTCACCATGTCGTCTCGGTCGATATTTCGGGCGATTCGGCCGTCGAGCTTGGTCTCCGGCACCTCGGCGTGCCCGATGAAATCCCACGGGCCGGCGGAGATGAATCCGAGCCCCTCGATGCCGTCCCGCGTGTCGGGAAACAGCGCGTCGCCGGCGACCTGTTCCTGCACGAAGCGGCTGTACGGCTTGTCGCTGTTGAAGGCGCGGACAACGTAGTCGCGGTAAGGCCAGGCGTTGGGGCGGGGCTTGTCCTTGTCGTAACCGTGAGTGTCGCCGTAGTGGACGACGTCCAGCCAGTGGCGCGCCCAGCGTTCGCCGTAACGGGGGGAGGCGAGCAGTCGCTCGACCAGTTGCTCGTAGGCCAACGGGTCGGGGTCGGCGACGAACTCGCGGACGTCATCCGGAGTCGGCGGCAGGCCAAGCAGGTCGTAGTACACGCGGCGGATCAGCGTGCGGCGATCGGCCTCGGCGGAATGGGTCAGCTGCTTTTCGCTGAGCTTGGCCGCGATGAAGTGGTCGATCGGGTTCTGTGTCCAATCGCGATCCGCTTGGCCAAGCGCAGGCGGTGCCTCCCGGACGATTGGCTGGAGTGACCAGATGGCAAATCGATCCTTGGGATAGGCCTTGGTTTTCTCCGCCGCAGGGGCCGTCGCTTGGCCAAGCGACAGTACGATTCCGACGAAAGAAACAACACACAGGCGTATTCGCGAAAACAGCATTTTAATCAACCGAATCATGCCCAAAGAGAGACCGGGGAAAGTTGAGCCAACCCGCCCGGAAAATCAAGTGTTACACGCTATGTCAGGATGGGTTTGACAAGGTTTCCGTGAACGTCCGTCAACCGGAAGTCGCGCCCCTGAAAGCGGTACGTGAGTTGTTTGTGCGGGATGCCGAGCAGATGCAGCATCGTGGCGTGCAGGTCGTGCACGTGCACGACGTCCTTGACCGCGTTATAGCCGAGATCGTCCGTGGCGCCGTGGGTGATGCCGCCCTTGATGCCAGCCCCGGCGAGCCACATGGAGAAGGCCTTGATGTGGTGGTCGCGCCCATTGCCCTGCGCCATCGGGGTGCGCCCGAATTCGCCGCCGTAAACAATGAGTGTGTCGTCGAGCATGCCGCGTTGCCGGAGGTCTGTGACCAGCGCCGCAGTGGCTTTGTCGACCAGGCCGGCGGTGTGCTCGATGCCTTTTTTGATTCCGCCGTGATGATCCCAGCCACGGTGGTAAAGCTGGATGAAACGCACGCCACGCTCAGCCAGCCGACGGGCGAGCAGGCAGTTGCCGGCGTAGCTGCCGTCGCCGCCTTTGGTGCCGTACATGTCGAGAATCTGTTGTGGCTCGTCGGAGATATTCATCAACTCCGGCACGCTCGCCTGCATGCGAAACGCCATTTCGTACTGGGCGATGCGTGTCTCGATTTCCGGGTCGCGAAACTGTTCGTTTGCCAGCCGGTTGAGTCCCTGCACGGTGTTGACGATGTCGCCCTGTTGCTCTCGGTTGACGCCGTCCGGATTGTTCACGTAGAGCACCGGGTCGCCCTGACTGCGGAAGCGCACGCCCTGGAAGCGGCTCGGCAAAAAGCCGCTGTGCCACTGCCGTGCGGCGATCGGCTGCGACTGGCCGCCGCCGACCGAAGTCAACACGACGAAACCGGGCAGGTCGTCGTTTTCGCTGCCGAGACCGTAGTTGATCCACGAGCCCATCGAGGGCCGGCCGGCGATGATCGAGCCGGTGTTCATGAACGTGTGCGCCGGGTCGTGGTTGATCTGCTCGGTCTGCATCGAGCGAATGATCGCAATCTCATCCGCGATTTTGCCGAGGTGCGGAAAGATATGGGTGAACTCCTGGCCGGACTGCCCCCAGCGCTTGAACTTGTGCTGCGGTCCGAACGCCTTGAGTTCCTTCCCCTGAAGCTGCGCGATCTGCTGGCCTTTGGTGAACGACTCCGGCATCGGCTTGCCGTGCAGCTTGGCCAATTCTGGTTTGTTGTCGAACGTCTCGAGGTGCGACGGGCCGCCGGCCATGCACAGGAAGATCACGCGCTTGGCCTTGACCGGCAGGGGCGGCGGATTCATCACGCCGGTCCATTGTTGCCCGGTCGGCTTGGCCAAGCCGCCGCCGGGATTCATCAGCGAACCAAGCGCAGTCAGGCCAAGGCCGATGCCGGCCTGACCCAGGAAGCTGCGCCGGTTCAATTCGTTTGAAATTCGGTGTTCGAGTTTCATGGTCAGTTGCGGGTGATGGTCTCGTGCAGGTTGAGGACAGCGCGGGCGACGGAGGTCCACGCCGCAAGCTCGACCGGCGGGATGTCGCCTGGCACCGGCGCGATCCCGGTGCGGATCAACTTGTCGGCCTCGGCCGGCTTGGACTCGAAATCCTCGATATGTTCTCGCAGCAGCTTGGCCAAAAGCATCTGCTCGCGGTTGTTGAATGGCCGGGACAAAACCTGTTGGCCAAGCGCATTGAATCGGGCCTTCAACCCCGTGGAATCCTGTCGCAGCGAGCGCTCGGCCAGCGAGCGGGCGGCCTCGACCTGACTGGGGTCGTTGAGCATCACGAGGGCGGCGAGCGGGGTGTTGGAGCGGGGCCGCTCGGCGGTGCATTCCTCACGGGCCGGGGCGTCGAACGCCAGCAGGGCAGGGTGGAGGAACTGCCG
>CEWJ01143111.1_pt1 | contig 15613 bp, 15 predicted proteins | sample 350291 | NCBI WGS metagenome assembly CEWJ01 (sample SAMEA2622923, study PRJEB7988) | marine metagenome | isolation source: saline water (ENVO:00002010), including | reverse complement strand
TATCCTGAAAGGTCAGGAATTGGGTGAGTAATATCGTCACCAGGCATTGTTAGAATTGGGAATTGTGTAATACTTCCCTTCTTATCCTTAATGATTCCAGCACGCTCGTACAGCATTGCAAGATCAGTATACATGTAACCAGGGTAACCACGACGCCCAGGTACTTCTTCACGAGCAGCACCAATTTGACGAAGTGCGTCACAATAGTTGGTCATGTCAGTATAGATAACCAGTACGTGATAATCCTTCTCGAATGCAAGATATTCTGCTGCTGTGAGTGCCAGACGAGGGGTAATGATTCTCTCGACAGCAGGGTCGTCAGCAAGATTTACGAACAGTACAGCATTTTCTAGCGCTCCAGTTCGCTCCAAGTCACTACGGAAGAAATTGTATTCTTCAGAGGTGATTCCCATTGCACAGAATACTACGATGAATTCTTGATCAGAATCTTTTAGTTTTGCTTGACGTGCAATTTGCAGAGCAATGTCGTTGTGTGGCAAACCTGATGCAGAGAAAATTGGCAACTTTTGCCCACGAACAAGAGTTGTACAACAATCGATTGCACTGATTCCGGTTTGTATGAAATCGTGTGGGCTCTGGCGAGAGTAAGGGTTGATAGCAGCACCGATGATATCTGCATCTTCTTCTGCAACAATTTCAGGCCCTCCGTCTTTTGGTCGGCCTGCGCCGTCCAAAATTCGGCCAATAAGGTCATTAGAAACTGGCAACTTAAACACGTCACCCATGAATTTCACACCAGTGTTTAGGTCAACACCGGCAGTTCCTTCGAAAACCTGAACGATTACTAGTTCGTCAGAGGTATCAAGAACCTGCCCGTTCTTTATTGATCCATCATTCATACGTAGCTCTACGATTTCTCCAAATGCTACAGGTTCAGTTTTATTCAAGAAGACCAGAGGTCCCTTGACGTCAGTGATTGTTCGATATTCCTTTCCAGACATTTCTATTCCTCCTAGTTCTCCTCAATCGCTGCTGCGATTTCTTCATTCATTTTGTTCACGAGTCCATCGATTTCTTCGGTGTAAGTAGATTCGAAACGGCCACGCATTAATTCAGTCCTAGCAGGAACATTCACAACATCCTGTAGTTCTGCTCCAGCAGCCATTGCACTCTTTGCAGACTCCTGGAAGGTCAAGATAGCCTTAGCCATCTTGTAGTGTAAATCAACTGAACAGAAAGCGTCCACTTCATGGAAACCATTCTGTTGCAAGAAGTATTCACGAATCATACGTGCAACTTCAAGAGTTAGTTGTTGGTCAACAGGTAATGCATCAGAACCGACTAACTGTACAATTTCTTGCAATTCAGCTTCTACTTGAAGCAAACTACTGATAGCAGTTCTAATTTCAGGATAATCCTGTCCAATCTCGTCACGGAACCATTGGTCTAGTGACGGAGGGTAAAGGCTGTAAGAAGAAAGCCAGTTGATTGCAGGGAAGTGCCTTTGTCTAGCCAGACCAGCATCTAATCCCCAGAATACCTTCACGATACGAAGTGTACCCTGTGAAACAGGCTCTGAGATGTCACCACCAGGCGGTGAAACCGCTCCAATAACTGTGACTGACCCATCGTCGCCATTCAGAGTTTGAACACGTCCAGCACGCTCATAGAACTCTGCAATTCTGCTTGAAAGATAAGCAGGATATCCTTCTTCACCAGGCATTTCTTCCAGACGAGAGGAGATTTCACGCATTGCTTCTGCCCATCGACTGGTTGAGTCTGCCATCAAAGCTACATCGTACCCCATGTCACGGAAATATTCCGCAATTGTGATTCCCGTGTATACTGATGCTTCACGAGCAGCAACAGGCATGTTTGATGTGTTTGCAATCATGACAGTTCTGTTCATCAAAGGCTTACCAGTGTTTGGATCTATTAGGTGAGGGAACTCATCCAGTACTTCTGTCATTTCATTACCACGCTCTCCACATCCGATGTAGACAACAATCTGTGCGTCGGAGTACTTTGCTAGAGATTGCTGAGTAACTGTCTTTCCAGACCCGAACGGACCAGGAATACCTGCTGCGCCACCCTTCGCTAGTGGGAAGAGGAAGTCGAGGATACGCATACCGGTAATCAGTGGAGTATCTGGTGCATACTTCTGTTGATATGGACGAGGAGTACGGACTGGCCACTTTTGCATCATCTGCATAGTTGTTCCATCTTCGAGCGTACAAACATCCTCTGCTACATTGTAATCTCCAGAAGAGATTGCCTTGACTGTTCCACCTTTTCCTGGTGGAACCATAATCTTGTGAACGATTGTCTCTGTTTCTTGAACTGTACCAATCACTTGGCCGCTGACAACTTCATCACCCTTGGAAACAGTGGCTTCGAATTTCCACTTCTTTTCCATGTCGAATCCATCTGCATCAACACCTCTAGTGATGAATACGCCCATGACTTCTTCGAGAGTAGCCAGCGGTCGCTGAATACCATCATAGATTTGGGTTAACAGTCCAGGTCCAAGTGCGACAGACAGTGTCTCACGTGTATTCAATACCGGTTCGCCTGGGCGAATACCGCTGGTATCTTCGTACACCTGAATGACTGCTTTATCGCCGTGTAACTCGATGACCTCACCCATGAGACCTTCGTGTCCTACACGAACCACATCATACATTCCGGCTTCCATTCCAGTTGCTGTTACAACCGGACCAGAAATTCGGTAAATTACTCCTTCATTGCTCATTTCCTCTTCCTCCTTGGATTTGGTTGGAATCACTTCCAAAGGTCAACTCCTATCGCCTTGCGAATTGTTTCGCGCAGGGTCGTGTCCTCCTCAGTTCCAATTCCTAGAACCGTCGGAGTAACACTTTCTGAGAGTCTGTCACGCAGACGCTCAGGTAGGGCGGACAGAACCGCGGAGTCGACCACCACGATTCCCACACCCTTCGTTGTGAGTAAATCCCTGAAAACTTTGGAAGTTTCTTCCTCGCCTTCTGGGTTATACAAGGTACTAATGCCAGCCAATTGGAATCCGAGTGTGAACTCGGGACTGCCTACTACTGCGATTTCCATTCATGACACCTCAAAGAACGTGTGCCTCCAGCACTTCAGTTGCCAATCCAGCCATACGGCCTCTGACAATGAAACGTAGATCTTCAATTTCCTGAATCTTTGCCGACACATAGTGTATAACCGGCAACGCGGAGATTGGATGGAGGTAGCTCATACGCTTCATCTGGGCGCTTTCACGACTGCGCAACCAGGTGATGACAGGGTCCAACGTTCTCTCTTCATCAGATTCAGAGAGAGTCATTTGGAAACCATCTAAGTCGAATTTATTCGACTGGCGTAGTACTTCAAGAAGCCCGTCTCTGCCGCCAGCGGCTTGAGAGTAACTCCTTTCCTTGATCAGACGGCCACCTGGGATGAGCGCCTGTGTGATTTCCTCAGTGGACAATCCAAATGCTTGTCCTTCGAGTATATTGATTATATTTCGATGATCTATTTCACTAGCCATGAGATTTCGTAAAAGACGAATCTCTGGAGCCCCTCCTTGAAGCATTTTCAGTGAGTGCTTGAAATAGTGTCTGTCAAGTGCATCTTCATACTTTTGCAATCCTTCTTCTTCGCCAACAGCAAGTAGCGCTTTTCCAAATGGAAGTCTGCGCATTTGCCCTACTGCATCACGAATTGTCTTAGACTCTTCAATGATTTTCAGCCAAGGGACGTTGATTTCACTCTCCTCAGGCAGGATTGAATGTGCCACTTTCTTCACATCTACTTCGTTAGTAATTGCACGAAGTACTACCTTAGCATTTTGGTAACGGAACCTACCGCTGTAAATCTCTACTAATGCACGGGTTCTACCGTTGCACAGGCTCATGATATTGGACAGTTCCTTCTGTAGGTTGTGTGTAAGTGCAGCCTCGACCAGGTCGCCACCAGTGAAATGGCCAGCATATAGGTCGATTTCAGTCCTGTAACCATTGTCCGCCACTGCGACGGTCAACTGATCAGGAGATTGTTGGATTAACTGCCGTAGCCTAGTGCGGTCCATTAGACTCGACTTGCGAGACTTGGCACGCGCTGCCACGTATGCAGTATTATTTCCGAAGATTGGCATATCACTTGACTCCTTTATTGATTATCATCCGAATAGGGTCTCATTAACTGCTGCTCTCTGTTCAATCCATGCTGCTTTCAACAATGTGTCAAAGCGTAAATCAAAAGAGAGTGTTCCATCCTCGGCTTCCAGTATAAAGCCGCCCAAGCCATCGATTTCTTCTCCCATTGCGAATCCCTTTGCGGCATCCTGCAAGGCAGCACTGTCGATTGCTGTCGGGCGTAAGACCATCTTTCCTTCACCAAGTGAATTTGCTTTCTTTACAAGACTCTTCAATAGACTTGCACGTCCAGCAAGACTTGCATCACCTAACTTAGAGCAGGCTGTTGCTAATGTAGCATCTAACTCTGCCCTGCGGGCGACAAGGATGTCTTTCTGATTGGCCTGGCGAGCGGATGCAACCATTTCGCGAGCGATTTGGTCTGCTTCCTTATTCGCTTTACCCGATGCATCATCTTCGATAGATTCCGCACGAGCCTTAGCCTCAGCTAGTATGGCCTTCGCTTCTTCTTTAGCCGCCTTAATGGTGGCTTTAGCTTCCGCTTCTGCTGAAGCGGAAATATCCTTTGCGAGTTGTTCTAGCGTCATTCTTTCACCTCCGGCACCACACCGAGATTACTCTCGGAGGTAGCCATTACTGCTCATAGGAACAGTGGTAGTGCACCTAGAATCACGATAGATTCTGGCAATGCAGTAAAGATTAGAGCTGGACCGAACTTTGATCCGTCTTCTGCTAGCATACCAACAGCTGCGCTTCCGATACTACCTTGAGAGTATCCAGCACCGATTGCTGCTAGTCCTAGTGCGATTCCAGATCCCATGTACTTGCCCCATCCATCATATGCCTCAGCTGCTGCTAGTACACCTTGTGCTAGCATAGCGATGCTCATGAGGACGATTAGTGCTCTTAGGCTCATCTTCATACTTCTTGCTTTCATTCTTTTTTCCTCCTATTTTGTCCATTTGGGACTGTGATATTAGTGGCCCTCCACATGTAGAGGACGGCCACCCAATGGTTGGAACTCCTCTCCGGAGCCGTCATGGAACTTACCCATCCACTCAACGAAGTGCAGACGGATAGCGTGGATACTTGGAGATAATAATCCAAGTGCTAAAGCGAATACTTGTACGCCTATCCACAAGAAGAATAATGCAAATGCGATTAAATAATCGCCTGAAGAGATGGCATCTGCCATACCATGGAAGCCCATCTCATTACCGATTTCAGCAATCTTGACACCGGCTACACCAACTGCCATAATTCGCAAGTAAGATAGAGTGTTTGCGAGTAGGCCGAATGTCTCGATTGGACCCATAATCATTCCACCAAGCCATCCGAAGCCTTCGTACACTGCCAGACCAATAATTAGACACAATACGCCAATAATCACCATCATCGACCAAATTGAGCCTTCGAATGTTCCGTAACTGTCATCTGTAATGAATCTCAAGATGTGTGCGGAGCCACCAATCAAGATTAGTAACCAGGAACCCTTTTCGAAGAAGGCTGCAACAATTCCGTGAGCCTTGAACACATTGATGAATCCAATAATGAAACCAAGCAATAGATGAGCGCATCCAAGGTAGATGGACAACAGAATGTAATCTTGTAGGGCGCCACCTGCTCTATGGAAAGGAAGGTAGGTGTGAGATAATCCAAACCACTCGATGAATACAGTGTCCTGAAGTGCATACTTGGTACCGCTGTACATTGGCTCGTATAGCCATACGAAGGCATCCCACTTTTCGATAACGAAGCCAAATGCTTCTGCTGTAAGAACTCCAACTATGAAGGTCGCAATACCCATGTTCATCAAAATTCGTGATGCTACAGCTCCGGCAGGATCATGGCCAATCTTAGACTTCAAGAATAATGCCAACAGCATGATTACAAGACCATATCCTGCGTCTCCCAAAATCAATCCATAGAAGATTGGGAAGGTGAATGCAATGATACTAGTTGGATCTAGTGTTCCATATTTTGGCCTACCAACTAAGTTAGTTAGAAGTGATGCATGCTTTGTAGCTGCCATGTTGTTGTATTCAATAGGTGGATATTCGGTTTCGTGGTGATGATGGTCATCATCGTGGCCGTGTCCATGGTGGTCATCTACAAATGCCTCAATTGACAAGTGTGAACTGACCTTAGATAGTACACTTCTAGCAGCATCTGCTTCAGATGTAGGTAGCCATGCCTCTAGAGCGAATGCGTGAGCACTTGTAGCACATAGAGTGTGGCCAGTAAGAATCTCAGATTCTCTTTCCAGATGTTCTTGAACTGCCATCAACATTCTACCGTTAGCATTTGTCCAAGACTGCATTTCTGAATCACAATCTGCAACTGTTCTCTCGAGAATATTGATGTCCTTGGATGCTTGGTCTAGCAGCTTGGAGGGTGTGCCCTTACCGGTCGGAATCTGAATTGATTTTGCGCCCAATTCGCCCAATGCCATTTGAACTTCAGCGCCATCTTTGCCTTGGCATGCCACTGCAATGACATTACCTGCAATGTGCATCTCTACTCTGGAACTCAATTCACCAAATACCTGAGCAGCCTTACCTGCCTTGGAGGTTTCTCCAAGGTATACGTCAACAGACGCAATTTCAGTCATCAACTCAACTGGAAGATCAAGAGGAGCAATAGTGGTTAAGATTGCCACTCTTTCTGAAAGTTTGGAAATCTCGTTCTCAGCATCTGATTTTTTAGCGATAATTTCTGTAATGGAATCAACCTTTTCTGGGAAACTTCCAGAAATCGCATCCTTTACATTCTTTGAGGACACTGGTCCTTGTTTGTTTGAACATTTCAAGGCTGAGTTAACTGAACGGACTTTGGCCAAAAGTGCGGATACATCATCTGCATCCGGATGTGGTGTTCCAACAGTGATTCCATCAGTATCGCCAGAATAAGGCTTGATGTGAACATTACCTAGATCTGCACATATTCGAAGTGCTTCGTCGAGATTATTACTCGACCCTGCCATGGTAAGGCGGGACATTTCGACTGTACTCAGCATTAATTACACCTCAGTTGGACATCAGAGAATCAATTACTAGTTGGACTGCTGCTGCTTGGCGATCGCCTGCTGAAGATTGAATCCCTTCAACAACCTTAGCGCCCTCAGCCTGCACACCTTCTGCTTCCTTGCCGGCTTTACTTCGTGCCGAATCAAGTGTTTTTACGGTCGAACTGACTGCTCCATCCTGAGCGTTTTGGATGATATCTGCGGCTTCTTTTCTTGCATCTGCAATGATTTTAGCCGCTTCTTCTTTCGATGCAGCAATTTTTGCATCTGCTGCCTCTTCTGCATCTTTGATGCTCTGAAGTACATTTGCCATACCCATGGTATCACCCTTGGTATCCCGCCCGACTCAGAACGGGTTCATAACCCATGTGGTGCCAAAGTCGAATTTTCTCGAGGCGAAATTCATGGTAACCCCACCAAACCGTCAAAGCCCAAATCCATGACCGGCAATCATGGCCGACCGCTCTAGCACAGGTGGTTTCGATCCTTCCGGAATCGACGAAGAGGCGTGGACTGAACTGGAGAGGCAACTCGAAGCCACCATTCCCGTCTATGATAAAGTCAACAAAATAATGACTCTGGGTTTCGATAAAGGAATGAGAAAACATGTCCGAAGTCACGCTAAGCCAGGTATGAAAGTTCTGGAGGTTGGCTGCGGACCGGGTTCGTTCGCCGTGGATATTATTGGAATGGATTTAACCTGCCTAGACCCTAGTGCTGAAATGCTGAAAGTTTGCAAAAAGCGAGTCGACAAAGTTCGCACGGAGCGTGGTGAATCGCAGGCTAGTTATGTCGAAGCAATTGCTGAAGACATACCGCTTCCCGACAATACTTTTGACAGAGTTTTCTGTCTATTTTCGTTTAGGGATTTCAAAGACAAAAGGAAAGGCCTAGAAGAGATATTCAGGGTTTTGAAACCAGGTGGGCAATTGGTGATTTGTGATGCTGGAAAGGCCAACTGGCTACATGGATTATTCGGCAGGTTGTACATGGCGACCTTCGTACAATGGGTTGCTAGAATAGTTACTAAGGATCCTAATCATCCATGGAAATGGTTAGCAAGAACATACACGCATTATGGGACTCACTCTTACTACAAGGGTATCATGAAAGATTTAGGATTCGAGAAAGTGAAGGCAAGATTACTATTCCCTGGAATGTCAAGTCGATTCAAGGCAAATAAGCCTGAATAATTCCAACCCGTAAAGTTGCGTCTAAACGACCAATAAATCGCTTTGCAATTTCAAATTTCATGCAACTCAGTTAGTAACTCCACCAGCAATAAAGCTGAGGAACCAAAGCCAAATTAACCCTCCAACAATTATTGCTGCAATCGCAGAATTGCGCGCCCCTTCGCGGAAACTTTTCACAAAAATCCCACGACTTTTCGCTATACTAAAACCGATTATGGGCCATAAAATAAGTGAGCACATGAACCAGATTAAGCCCGTTAGGTCTGGGGAAGAATTACTTGAAAGAATACCAGTCATTGCCAATAAGACAATTATAATTGTAGGCCATAAGGGTGCAAAAAACCCCTTCCAGAAAACTCCATCATTGATTTCAATCTCTAAATTATCTTCAGAGTTGACCGGGAATTTTTCTTTACAGGCGGGACAGAGAACCTTTCCAAAATAGTTCAACGGGGCTGCTAGATCGATGTCGCAAGAAGGACATTTTACCATTACTTTATCCTCTAAAATTTTAGAGATATCAGATGACATTCACGCACCTCCTAAAAGTGCTTGAATGGCTCCAACAGAAACGATGAAAGTAATCCAGGCAATAGCCAACTTCAGCGACAAACGAGAACCTTTTTCACAATGTAAATTCCCAGTTTTTTTCGCTCGACGAATCATCAACCATGACAATAATGGCCACATTAGTAGGTGCCCCGATATCCAAAGTATGATGACAATATGTGTCATTGGGCTGTATGGATTACCCGCAATACCCAAATTCCTATTTGTTAAAAGAATCAATGAAAATAGAGATATTCCCCATCCACCTAAAATAGGAATTCCTAATCCAAACCAAAAGCCTTGGAATCTCTGTTTCGCTTCGCTATTGACGAAAATGGACATTTTCCTCACAATTATTATTTCGAATACCTTGAATGAATTAAACATTACAGTGTTCCCAGCCAAGAAGAAATTTCATCCAAACACTTGTCTGGTCATTCAAACTAGGGATTCTTCGTGTGTTTGTCGACGATAAGATACCCAATGTATGAACGCTATTCGAATGGGCTTCGAAAGAATATTATCAACCAAGTAATAGTAGGCTAAGTTGCATTACTGCAGCCCCAAATACCGCCCCTACAACAAGGTGCCTCGGACGATTTTGTTCCATCGCTTGGGGTATTAATTCGTTGTAAGCAACAACCGTCATTATTCCCCCGACAAATGCGAGCGAACACCCAACCATGAATGGCGTCAATATTGGTCCTAAAATCAACAAGGCAAACAAGGCTCCCAATGGTTCTGTAAAACCAGTCGCCATTGCAATAAGTGTTGCTTTCAGCCGCCCCCCGCCCCCTGCTTGAATTGGTGCAGCTACTGCGATGCCTTCTGGTATGTTGTGTAAGGCTATAGCAGCCATGAGCACAACACCATACTGAGCTGATTCGAGGACAGCGACGCCCATTGCTAGCCCTTCTGGAAAGTTATGAATTGCTAAGGCAATAGCAGTTAAGATGCCGGATTTGTACAGTTTTCGCTCTTTTGTCATTTCCGATATATCCTCACCTTTCGTAGTGTACATACCCACCGCATAAACGATCGCCATGCCAATACCAAATGAAATAGTGATAGGTAGGAAACCATTTTCCAACGCCTGGCCAAACCACAAATCAAGGACAGAAACCAACAACATCACACCAGCAGCCATCGCTAGTAAAAAAGCCATCATTTCCTGACTGATTTCTTTCACAACAAACACAATCAATCCACCGATTCCAGTTGCTAGACCAGCCAATAGAGCTAGAACAAAAGGAAAGACCCATGATTCTGATTCACCCTCCAAGCCGGAGATTTGGATGAGCGGTTCCTCCACGCTTTCATGACCACCTTGAGTAACAAGGACTTGTAGGACAATTTCTACTGTTAATGCTAAACTCTCTTGATGAATAACGCTTGGCACATCGGTTTGGCGATGGTATTCTTCATATTCCCATCCATAAAATCCTATTGTAGTCGTACCAAATTGATTAAACGCTCGATGATCACTGTTACCTTGTGGGTTTACTTGGACAGTCGCATCATATTCATTCCATTCCCCATTATTCAACACTGAACTCTGGATTTTAGAAATGGAATCAACAAGGTTAGCATCAGATGTTTCAATTCCAAGAGTGCCAAGCCCTTTGGATGGATTGAGATTTGTTGAATCTAGGTTGATGTACAAATCGAGAGACTCTATGTATTCTTGATTGGATTCTATGTAGGCTTGACTGCCAAGCAAGCCAAGCTCTTCGCCACCCCATGTCGCAAATCTAACAGTTGAGTCTAGGTTAAGTTCGCTTAGTTGTGTAGCAACTTCGAAAAGTTGTGACACGCCAACAGCATTGTCAACTGCCCCAGGGCTAATGTAAACAGAGTCGTGGTGAGCGCCAACTAAAATCTCACCTTCTCCTTTACCTGGAAGTTCTCCAGTTACGACTTTTACACTCCTGGTGCCAACATTATTTCCTTCCCAAAATCCATCCAATGATGCAAATATTGTGGAATCGCTTTCCGCCTGTTCGATATAATCATGGAACACCATTGCGACACTTTCAGAGATGTATATGTATGGAATCAGTGAGTCTGCATATTGTCCATCGTAAGCATCAGGAAACGGAACAGTTTCTCCATTTTCTTTGACCGTTACTGAACGGAAAGGTGGAGTTTCAACCCCTTCTGAATATATCATTACGACACCAGCATTTCGATCTATGGAGTCTTTGTAAATCTCAGCGAGACTTCGTGAATTATCATAATTAATCATTACAGCGAGGTCGGTTAAATCACCAATACTCTCGAATTGCTCTGCTGAACCGTTTCCAAGGAAGGTAAGCATGTTGTCATGCTTGTGATTAGCGCCTGAATATCCTAGATAAGTAAAAGCCTCTATATGGTTTAAATGACCTGTTTCTTCAATAGCAATTCTTCCAGAACCTGCAGTTCCGTCAGGCAATCCTGGGCCATTTTGCAATCCCTGCTCTAATTGCGCATGCATCAATATTTGATGCTCGTCAGGGTCTGCATCAACAAACCAAGCACCTGTTACCTGAAATTCCTCAACCTTAACATTTTCAAGGCCGATTTCGATAAATCGTTGGCTTATGTACTCTGTTGCAAGATTTTCTTCAGCAGAACCTGCTACTCTTGGGCCAAATGATGCAATTCTATCGATGTCCTCAATCATGTCCGAATTATCTATTGAAAAGGAAATCTCATTTTCTTCATGAAGAAGATATTCGTATGTTAAACTCGATAATAGAACAATAGCTGAAATCAAACCGACAATGGTCAACGTACGGTCTGAGGACGGCCCCATGTTGGTGGCGTAAAGCGAGCCCTAGATAAAATTAGGGCACCCTAAAAATCATACTGGAAATAATCGAATATTGGCTTTTAAAGAGCGGACGAAACGAATTCTTATTCGCATGCTACAGCGTTAAATGGGCTTTGGGTAAACCATTCAGTAACCGCCAGATGGAGTAAATATCCACACATAGCGTATCAGGCAATGCGCTCGACAGTTTCTGGAGTAATTCCTTCTTCTGGAGTGACTCTGAAAACCATAATTGACAAGTTTTCGGGAGCATTTCTGAACTTAGAGACTGTCATCGAGGTTTCGAAATCGGAACCAATTGTTCTTACCTTGAAGTCACAAACCATGTCGGCAATAGCAGCCATTTCTTGCTTAATTGCAGGAGTGATGGTGTCCTTTGAAACAGTGACGAACAATATTCCACGGTGGATTTGAGTGTGTGCTTGCATCATACGCAACATCGCAACTACTCTGCTCTGATCTTCTCTTTGCATGAAGAAATCAAGTGAATCAATGACCGCTCTGAAGTAAGGACCCATTGCCATAATCTCGTTAGTCATCTCTGTCAAGAAATCCTGAGTGTCATCATCTACAAACCTAGTTTGAGCTAAACGCTGGATATCTGGTAACTTGAAGCCTTCAAGGCGGTAACGGCTAGCAAGCAATTCCTTCTCAAGAACCTTAGCGTTGTATTCTTCACCTAGAGTTCTGACAGCGATATCTGTTGGCCACTTGTACTTATTGAAAACCCTTGCAATCTCCAATTGACTCTCGTTTGTAGAAATCAAGATTGTATTGTCTGGCTCTTCAGCAGGAGATGTCAGTTGCTTTGCAAACAATTCTGAACCTGCACCAGTTTCGGTAAAACCGACCACCAAGAATCCTCTTGGGACGCCCCCATTCATCGCATTATCGAACTTTGGAACGCCAAAACTTCCAACGCTACCAAAGAATTCTTCATCATCAGGACTGAATTTGATTTGCTTACTCATCTAATCAACCTCCTCAATGAATTACAACCTGCCCTCTATCAATTAAGTCGGTACAGTACAGGTCAAGATTGGAAAGAACCGTTGGCGGCACCTGGTCTGGAATATTTAGAATGACAGACAATACTTCTCTTTGTCTAAAGGTATTGATGAAGGTGTGAAGATATTCCGCCAGCATTCTCTCTTCATTGTAAATCGCTAATGCATTGACTGAATCAATAAGAACGAAATTCCTTTCATTGTTTGAGATTCTTAAGATGTAAAGAGTTCTCAGCAGCACGCTTTCTAACATGATTGGACTGTCAACGAATGTAATATTGCTGTAAGGTACTTCTGTGCCTCCCAAAATTCCTGAAGAAACCAAATCTACGAATTGAATGTTGGAAACATCAACACCAATTGCCTCGAATGCTTCGATAATCTCGACTGCGCCACGAGTAGCGCAAATGTAGACGCCACCCATTTCGAACATCTGCATTAGTGGAATCATTGTGGAAGCAGTAACCATGAACGCATTCGAATTTCCACATCTAACTTGGATTGAGGAATTGAGGCTGACCTCGGTTAATTGCTCAGCGATTCTTTGATCCAATTCATACATAATCAGGACCCCCATCTGTTTGTCTTGTCGCTAACTGCACCCCATTTTAGCATTGGAGTCAGCATGACTCCGAGGGGTGTTAGCTCTATCGCATGTTTAGCGCGGCTGTGTGAAGTACCTCTCATTTTAACGACTTGCAAGAATCTAAGCAAATGGCCCATTCGTTCTACGTCGCCCATCACGATGATTCCGTCAGCAATCGCCTCTTCTACACCAAATGAGGACCAATGTGCATTTTCGGTAGCTGATGTAATCTCAGAAATCAAAATTGTTGTGCATCCTAAAGTTGCTAACTTCTTCCCCAAAGTAAACAAGAAATCTCTAATCAACTGCTCACTCTTAATCTTGTAACAAAGGGTGGTTACAGAATCGATTACCAACCTTGTGACACCAATCGTGTTAACGATGTCGACAATCGCTTTGATTAGTGCGTGAACATCGTCCAAGTCGAACGATGCTTTGTCTAGTCCAAGCCAAGAATACAAAACGTCCATATCGAATACATTGATCAACCCACTGTCAATCATATTCATATCGAAAAAGGCATATTGACGGATGTTTTCTAGTAATTTGACGCTAGGCTCTGTTGCAGTAAAGTGAGCACATGCCTCTCCTGCTAAAGCACCACGGACAAGGAACTCCATGCCAAGAGTTGTCTTTCCAGAACCACAGGTTCCTGCTGCTAAAACTGTTGAACCGTAAGGGATTCCGCCTCGCAGAATTTCATCCATTCCATGGATGCCCGTAATACAACGGTCGCGGGTGTAAACTGTTGCAGGTTGCATGGCTAACATACCACCCAATCAATCACACTAAATGAACGATACGCCAAAAACACTCAAGCATCACCCGGTGTTGGAGAATCTGAAACATTCCATGAACTGGATTGTGAAGGAGGTCCTCCATTCCAAACAATTGTGTTGTCAAGTAGAATCCCAGATGACGCACTCCATTCTATTTTGCATACTTGAACGCCTTGTCCTTCATCCTCTTCTGCGAACAATAGTCTCAACCTACCAGTATTGTCATCAAGACCATTTACTGAACCCACTCCGAGGAAACCTGTTGAGCCTAAATCATAGACTACGCTTGCATTTCCGACTTCTTGCGATGCTGGATCTCCGCTGAATAGAGCAATTTCTCCTCCAGGAATTACGCCTTCCTTGTAAAGGTAATCGCTTGACCCTGCAGTCCCACTACGCTCGAAAGACCATCCCTTGAGGGATAATGCAAAACCATTGTAATTTTGCACTTCTATCCATTCTGGCGCACCACTCGCAGGCCTTGGAGAAATTTCAGTGATTCTGAGAACTTTTGGTGCTTTACCACCATCATGGACTTCAAGACTGACTGAAATCACATCTTCTCCGCTGATGAAGGTTCTACTTGCCACAGAAGAGGTGCTAGCTGTTGACCTGTCAGAACCACCATCGAAAAGTACCTGCCCAATTTTTGACGAATTTGTAGAGGACTCTACTTGAATTAACAATCTAACTTGTAGGTCGTCAGAAAGCCCCAATCCTCCAGTCATCGCCTCGATACTAACATTCGAGAGAGCATCAACTCTTTCTAAATCTAATAATCCGTCACTGATTATTCCCGGTTGGAGCACTCCTTCATACAGTTTTGTAACCGGGATTAGATGCCAATCCTCTGTAGCGTTTGCTTGGTCTCTTACGCCATCAACATAAGGCACATACCAACCCTCTCCGTTGGTTAGTCGATCTAATCCATCAACTGCAGAACGATCAACTAAATCTGAATATGGGTCGTTACTACCTAACTCCAATTGTGCCAATGACATGAACGCCGTCAGAATCATCAAGAATAAAGTAAAGGCTGAGAGGAACTCTACGACTGCCACAACCGCTTCTTCTCCTTGGTTTGGAGATTTACGCGAGTGCTGAGCCCCCTGCATGAATAAGGGGGTGCACTCAAGAGTCAAGAGGATGTCGCCCCTATAATTCTCAATCTCTTTAATTGAAGTAAAACAGGCACTTGTCACCGATTGATATTTGAGGGGCGGGCGGCAGGACAACATGATGTCCAGCGCGCATGCTGTATCCAGACTGCACTCTTCGAAGAAGAGTATTGGCTTAGTTGCGCTAATGGTTTTGTCATCACTAGGTGGGATTTTGTTAGCACCTACAGCTACAGCATCCGTTAGTGGTGATTATGAAATTACAACATCAATTTCGCCTCGTCCGGATATTTACATGACAGCCTGGGACCCTTTGAACATTGAAGTACAGGTCACAAATACAGGTTTCTTCTACAACACTGAAAGTCGTTCAATAGAATGGTTCGTGTGTGAAGGGTTCCAAACAGAATTCGATTGCTACAATGACAGAGAAGATTACGGGATTGG
>CEWJ01086082.1_pt1 | contig 15616 bp, 13 predicted proteins | sample 350291 | NCBI WGS metagenome assembly CEWJ01 (sample SAMEA2622923, study PRJEB7988) | marine metagenome | isolation source: saline water (ENVO:00002010), including | reverse complement strand
TACAGCTTACAGGCTGAAGGAATGTCAATTACCAAAAAAATGATGCTTTTAAAATAATTTTAATTAATTCTATAATAAAAAAAGGAGACATTATGGATTATAGTTGGTTACAGCCTGGCAACGAAAACTTCATGGTAAGTTTTTCTTTCTGGTTCGCAACTGCTGTGATGCTTGCATCAACAGTATTCTTTGTGATGGAAAGAAATGAAGTGTCAGCTAAATGGAAAACATCTTTGTCAGTAGCAACTCTTGTTACTGGTATCGCTTTTTGGCATTATCTTTACATGTCAAATATGTGGTTTGCAACGGGTGAGTCCCCATTAGCTTTAAGATACGTTGATTGGCTAATAACTGTACCACTACAGATTGTTGAGTTTTATCTAATTCTAGCAGCTGTAACTGTGGTTAGCACTGGCCTATTTTGGCAGTTACTTGGAGCATCATTAGTTATGCTTCTAGGTGGCTTTGTAGGTGAAGCTTGTGATGGGTATGCAATGAGCGGATTTATCGTGGGTATGTTAGGTTGGTTATATGTATTATACCTAATATTCATGGGTGAAGCTTCAAATGTAAACTCAGGAAGCGGAAGTGAAGCCAGTCAGAAGGCTTTCAACGCGTTGAGACTAGTAGTATTAGTTGGATGGTCTATTTATCCAATTGGTTACTACCTAGGTATGGGTGCGACAGAAACGTCCCATATGACCAACATCATATACAACTTCGCAGATTTAGTCAATAAAGCTGCGTTTGGTTTATTTATTTGGGCTGCTGCTAAGTCAGAATCTAAATAATTCCTTTGTTATTGGGGGTATTACGATAGTATGCCCCCTCTTACAAAATAAATATCATGGAAAAATACGATTATACAATATTAGGTGGTGGATGTGCAGGTTTATCTCTTGCTTACGAGCTAAATAAAAATGGTATTTTAGATACCAAGAGATTAGCTATTATTGAGAAAAGAAAGTCATATTCTCGAGATAAAACCTGGTCATTTTGGAAAACAGATGATCACAATTTTTCAGATTGCGTATCCAAATCATGGAATAATTTTTATCTCAAGAATGGAAGTGAAACCATAAGTATTAACTGCGATAATTACCCTTACCAAACTATAGATAGTAACCTATTTTATACAAAAATTCTAACTAATCTTAAAGAAAACAATAACGTTCATTTTTATAATGATTTAAACGAAATAGATACTAATGACACCATAATATTTAATAGTACAAAAAGAAATTTTAAATCTAAAGGGTATTGGCAACATTTTTATGGAATTGAAATTGAGACCGACGATTACTATTTTGACGATAGTAAATTTTGTTTAATGGATTTTGATAATAATTGCAATAAAGATGTACATTTTTTTTATATGTTACCTTTTAGTCATAGGAAAGCTCTTATTGAAACTACATGGATCTCAAAAAGTGATAGCTTTAATAATCAGGAATATATGAATCAAATAAATGATTATTTAAGATTAATGGGTATTGAAAATTTTAACATATCTTTCAAAGAGATTGGCTCTATACCACTTTTTTCTAATAGTATTAAAAATAAAAAAAATGAAGTCCTCATAGGGACTTGCGGAAATATGACAAGATCAAGTACAGGATATACTTTTCTAAATATTCAAAGACATTCAAAATACATTGTCAAAAATATTGAAAAAATTTTAAATGTGCCTTATTACAAAATCAACAATAAATATAAAATACTTGACCACATTTTATTTAATGTAATTGATAATTACAGTTCAAAAATGCCTAGTGTTTTTACATCATTATTTTCAAGAAATACACAATCGGTCATTAGATTTTTATCAGACAAAAGCACATTACTAGATGATTTTGGCGTAGTAATGAATATGCCAAAAAAAATATTTTTGAGATCGGCGCTAAGATGATAATTAAAAAGTTAAAATATTTAGCGAACCAGAATCAATTTTTTATTGCAACGCTTACTTTTTTATTTTTAAATCTAATCTTGAGTCTTTCTGACTATAGTAAAATAACCAATTTAATTTCATTTTTTTTAATATCAACGATAGGTATATATCACGGTTCATTTGATATTAAAAAAGGTTATTTAATTAAAGATTATTTTAATTTAAAGTCAATTAATTTATTTTTAGTTTTTTACATTTCAATTTGTCTGCTATCAATATACCTATGGTATGTTTTACCCTTGTTTGCAATTTCAATTTTTCTAATGATATCGATATATCATTTTGGTTACGAAGAACTTGATTTTTATTATTTAGATGGAAACTTTTTATTCTCTGTGATTAGGGGTTTAAATATATTGATACTACCCTTAGTTTTTAGTACCAAAGAAACATTTATTGTTTTTAGTTATTTAAATATTGAATTATCAGATTACTACTTTAATTTGATTAACAATAACTATTTTTTAGTAATTATTTTGACAACTATAAATATAGCAGTGACAAAATATTATTTCAAAAAATTAAAGACTAATTTAAATCTACTTGTTGATATGGTTTCAATGATTGTATTAAATCTAATTTTTGATCCTCTTTTTGCATTCTGTGTTTATTTTTGTTTTTTACACTCCAGTAGAAATTTAGAAAAAACTTATACAACATTTACAAATTCAAGAACAAATTTCAATAAGGATGTAAACATAATAGCTTTTCTTACTTTTTTAGCTATGGGATTTATTCTTGTTGTTAACTTTCAAAATGTTAATTTTTCTTTCTCAATTAATACAACAATTTTTATTGGTTTACTTTCATTGACGTTTCCTCATTTTATAACTGATATTTTTTACAACTATACAATACATAGGTGGAATAAATAATATGAAAAAAGTGACGATTATAGGAAGTGGAATTGCAGGTATGTCTGCAGCATGTTATTTGGCAAAAAATGGATATAACGTTAACGTAATTGATAAAAATAATAATTGTGGTGGGAGATTATCTAAAATAGAAAAAGATGGATTTATTTTTGACAAAGGTCCCTCATGGTATTGGATGCCTGATATTTTTGAGTCATTTTTCAATGATTTTGGTAAAACTACTTCTGATTACTACAGCTTGAAAAGGCTAGACCCATCTTATAAGTTTTTTACTAAAAATCAAGTTTATGACGTTCCTGCTAATTTTGATGATATGTGTAAACTATTTGAAAGAATTGAAAAAGGCTCTTCTAAAAAACTTAAAAATTTTATAGATAAAGCAGAATTCAAATACAATATGTCTATTAAAGATTTTTTAAAGATGGAAGGACAATCATTTTCAGAGCTTCTAAAACCATCTATTATCAAAAACTTGAATAAACTAAATATTTTTATGTCACTTAGAAAACATATTTCTAATTTTTTTAAAAATGAAGATTTAAAGTATTTACTAGAATTTCCATCGATGTTTTTAGGGGGCAGTCCTTCAAGTACACCTGGGGTGTACAGTTTAATGAATTTTGCAGATATTAAAGGTGGGACTTGGTATCCTTCTGGTGGTATGTATGAAATCTCCAATGCTCTTAAAAAAATGATGAAGCAACTTAAAGTAAAAGTTAATTTAAATACAAATATCGAAAAATTTCATATTGTAAATGGTAAGATTGAATATGCTATATGTAGTAATAATGAAAAGCATAATGCAGATCTTTTTTTATGTAACGCTGAATATCCATTTGTGCAATCAAATTTGATAGATAGAAAATATCAGTCATATTCCATAGATTATTGGGATAAGAAAACAACATCACCTTCTGCACTAATCTTTTATATTGGGTTATCAAAGAAAATAAAGTTTTTAGAACATCATAATTTATTTTTTGATGAAGATTTTGATAAACATCTTGATGAGATTTATAATAAAAAAACAACCCCAGAGAAACCTTTGTTTTATATATGTTGTCCAAGTAAAACTGATATAGATGTTGTTCCTAATAAGAATTCTGAAAATTTATTTGTATTAATTCCTCTTTCAACTCATTCTGAGCCAAGTGAAACAGATATAGAAAATTATTTTAATTATGTCATTAAGAAAATTGAAAAAATAGAAAAAAAAGATATAAGAAATGAAATCAAAGTTAAAATGACATATACTAGGAAAAATTTTATTGATGATTACAATTCATATAATGGCAATGCTTATGGATTGGCTAATACTCTTTTTCAGACAGCCTATTTCAAACCTAAAATAAAAGATAAAAAGATTAACAATTTATATTATTGCGGCCATTTTACCGTACCCGGTCCTGGTTTGCCACCTTCATTATTATCAGGCAAAATAGCTTCAGATTTAATTATGGGTCATTCATGAAATACATTTACGATAAATTATCAAATGATATATCCTCCAAAGTGATGTATGAATACAGTACCTCATTTTATTGGAGTACTTTTTTGCTTGATAAAAAAACAAAAAAAGCAATATACGCAGTTTATGCATTTGTAAGGCTTGCAGATGAAATTGTTGATTCATTTCATGACTACAACAAAAAGGAATTAATGGATAATTTTGAAAGAGAATTTGAAAATTCAATTAATAACAAGATTAGTTTAAATCCAATATTTAATTCATTTCAAAAAGTATATCATGATTACAATTTTGATAGAGATTTAGTAGATTCTTTTTTAAATAGCATGAAATCTGATTTAGTTAAGAGCAGTTTTACAGAGCAAAAATTTGATGATTATATTTATGGATCTGCTGAAGTTGTTGGACTAATGTGTTTAAAGATATTTGTTAAAGGTGATAATGATGAATATAAAAGATTAAAGACTTACGCTCTAAAATTGGGCTCAGCTTTTCAGAAAGTTAATTTCTTGAGAGACATTAATTATGATAAAAAAGTTCTTGATAGAAACTATTTTTCTTTTTTATCGAAAAATAAAATAGATAATAAAACGAAAAATAAAATTATTTATGACATTAAAAATGATTTTGAAATAGCTTTGGTAGGTATAAAGGAGCTAGATAAAAATGTTCAATTTGGTGTTTATACTGCATATTTGCTATATAAAGATTTATTATACAAAATTGAGAATAAAGATGCGTCTGATTTATTTAAAGAAAGAATAAGTGTTTTTAAATCAAGAAAATTGTTTCTGATTCTAAAATCTGCGTTTAGTATTAATTATAAATATTAAATTATTTTTTTAATATTTTCTGGAGGTCTACCAATTATTCCTTTATCAACATTTATTATTATTGGTCTTTCAATGATTTTAATATTATTAGATAAAATTTCATATATTTTATCTTCATCATAAATGTTTTCAATATTAAGCTGTTTGTATAGTTTGTCTCTGGTGCGAATTATTTCTCGAATATTGACATTTAAAATTTTGGTTATATTCTTCAATTCGTTAACGCTTATACCGTCTTTTGTATAATTGACTATCTTATATTCTTTTTTGCTATGTTCTAAAATCTCAACGGATTTTCTGCTTTTGCTTCACATTGGATTGTGATAAATTCTAATCATAACTTAAAACCTAAATTAATTAACTAATAATTATAAAAAATTAAATATATATTGTAATTTATATTTAAACTTAATAAAATAAAGTATGAATGTAAAAGAAAAAAAAATATATTTAGATAAAATAGATAAAAAAATAATATCGATTCTTAAAAGTGATGCAAGAACATCATTAAGTAACATATCTCAAAAAGTTGAACTCTCTTTACCCGCAACAAGTGATAGAATAAAAAAGCTTGAGGATTTGATGGTAATTACTGGTTATAAAGCTGTAATTAATCCTTTAAATCTTGGTCTTGATATATCTGCTTTCATTACAATAATTTCAGATTCTTCAACTAACTTTGAAAAAATTGTTAAAAGAGCTAATGAAACCTCAGAAATAGTTGAATGTTTCGCAACAACTGGCAGAGGTTCGCATATTCTTTTGGTTCAAACTGAAAATTCTAATTCCCTTGAACAACTCTTAAGGAATATACAGTCATGGCCAAATGTTATAAGGACTGAAACACAGATTATATTATCTACTAATAAAAACCTAAAACCTAATAAATGAAAGGAACTTTATAATGTCTAAAATTATGGTGGAATATATTTGGATTGATGGAAATCAACCAACTGCAAAACTAAGAAGTAAAACTAAAATTATTGATAAAAAGGTTTCAAAACCCAACGATTTACCTGATTGGGGTTTTGATGGGTCTAGCACTATGCAAGCCGAAGGTAATTTTAGTGATTGCTTATTAAAACCTGTCTACATAATGGATGATCCTATAAGGGGAGGTGGTAATTTATTAGCTATGTGTGAAGTTTTTAATGCTGATGGATCGGTTCATATAAGCAATAACAGGGCAAAACTAAGAGAATTATCTAAGAAGCATAAAAATCAAGAATCTTGGTTTGGAATAGAGCAAGAATATACTTTTTTTGATGGAATAAAACCTCTTGGTTGGCCTGATAATGGTTTTCCTGCACCTCAAGGAGGCTATTATTGTGGTGTAGGTTCAGATGAAGTTTTTGGTAGAGATATAGTTGAGGATCATATGGAAGCATGTATTGCTGCTGATATGATGATATCAGGTATAAATGCAGAGGTAATGCCGGGTCAGTGGGAATTTCAAATAGGCCCATTAGGACCATTAGAGGTTTCAGATCAAACCTGGTTAGCTAGATGGCTTTTATATAGAATAGGTGAGGATTATGGTGTTAGCGCTACACTGCACCCAAAACCTGTTAAAGGAGATTGGAATGGTGCGGGAGCTCATACAAATTTTAGTACGAAACCAATGAGAGAACCGGGTGGCTTAAAAATCATTGAAGAAGCATGTGAAAAACTTGGGAAGAAGCATAATGAACATATTAAAATATATGGTTCAGATAATGAGCAGAGGTTGACAGGCGATCATGAAACATGTAGTATGAACGAGTTTAAATACGGCGTTAGTGACAGAGGGGCATCAATAAGAATACCAATGCAAACAGCAAATGATGGTTATGGTTATCTTGAAGATAGAAGACCATCAGCAAATATGGATCCTTATCTAGTTTGTGCTGCATTAATAGAAACTGTATGTGATTAGTTTTTATTAAATTTTTATTTTGATAATTACCTCTTTTTTTTGAATATTATTAAAAAAGAGGTAATTTTTATTATTAATTAAATTAATCATTTATACTTTATGGATTTAATAGTTTCAAATCAATTAATTTTAATAGCAGTAATTTTACTGACAATTATTTTTTTTAGTTTAGAGATTTTACCTTTAGAGGTGACTTCTTTATTTGCGGTAGCTGTATTAGTTTTATTTGATGTAATTGATATAGATACTGCCGTCTCAGGTTTTAGTAATAGTGCTGTTATAATCATAGGATCTATATTCATTCTAAGTCGATCACTTGTTAAAACCGGCTTTTTAGAAGTCTTAGCTAGATACTTATATAAGTTAGGTGGTAACAATCCTTGGTTAACTATTTTTATTTTCTTGTTTACAGTAGCTATAATTTCAGGATTCATTAATAATACGGCTGCAGTTGCAATATTTATCCCAGTAGTTTTTAAAATTTGTCAAAAATTTCATATAAGCCCTACAAAAATTTTGTTACCGTTGTCATATGCAGCAATTTTAGGAGGAACTTTGACCTTGATAGGAACCTCAACAAATTTAATTGTAAGTTCAGTAATAGAAGATACAAATGAACATTTTATTGATTGCGGTTATTTCATAGATGAATCAAATACAAACCAAAAAATTTGTGAAGATGAAACTTCTGTTTGGAATAAACATATGTTAAACACGGACTTTGATAATGATACATATGATATTGGAGATAAATTTTTAGATGTGAATGATAATGGGTACTGGGATAATCTTGAACCTATTTCTATGTTTGAATTTACATATTTAGGATTAATTTTTATTTCAATTGGAATAATATATATATTCATTGTTAGTAAATGGTTATTACCATCGCGGGTTATTACTACATCATTAACACAAAAGTACCATCTACAAAGATATCTTACTGAATTTAAAATAACTTCAAAATCAAATCTTATTGGGAAATCATTTAATTTCATGAAAGTATCAAAAAAATATGGATTTCAAGCATATAAAATCATTCGTGACCAGCAAGAGATAATTTATAATTTACATTCAGTTATTCTTTGTGAAGATGATGTAATAATAGGTCAAATTAATCTTGGAGATTTAATAAGATTTAAAGATGACATGAATATTTTGCTGTTACCTGATGTTAAAATGAACCAGAATGAATTAATGGGTGAAAATTTCATTTTAGTTGAGGGATTAATTTCACATCAATCAACAATAATTGATAAAACTTTAAATGATTATGATTTTAAACATCGTTTTTCATCATTTGTTTTAGCTATAAAACGTCAGAAAGAACTTTTAAGAGATAAAATTGCGCATATTAAACTTAAGTTTTCTGATACTTTATTAATAATGGTACCCAAAGCAAAACTATCAAATTTAAAAGAGTCTAACGATTTGATAGTTTTCGAGGAGTTAGATATACATTTGAGATATCAACAATATTGGTGGTTATCTATTTTAGTTATTCCCCTTATAATGATATCATCTTCTTTGGGTGTAGTATCCATTGTTAAAGGTGTATTTCTTGGGGTTGTTCTTTTATTAGTTCTAAAAGTTATTTCTATTCAAGATGCCTATGAATCAATTGATTGGTCTGTAATTTTTTTAATAGCAGCTTTGATTCCACTCGGAAAAGCTATTAATGTTACAGGCTCAGATATGCTTATGCGAGATTCGATATTATATATTACAAATTTATTGTCTCAATCTTTTGATCCACAAACCAAGTATATTTTATTAGTTTCACTTTTATATTTATTATCAATGATAATGTCATCATTTCTTTCAAATGCTGCAGTAGCAGTTGTATTTACGCCAATTGCAGTTTCACTATCTTATTACTCGGGTATTGATCCTAGACCATTAATATTTGCAGTTTGTCTTGGATCATCAAATAGTTTTCTAACACCAATAGGTTATCAAACTAATATGATGGTTTATGGACCAGGTCAGTATAAATTTAACGATTTTATAAAAGTAGGCTTGCCACTTTCGATTATATTTTGGTTAACTGCAACTTATCTTATAACCTATTTTTGGCCGATTCGAAACATTGATTTCATTTTTTAAATTTGAAATTACAAAATGTTACTTTTATAATCTTCAACATTGTTTTAGTTTACCTTTAGAAAAAAAGTATGGAATTTAATAAGAATTAATTAATAACTTTCGTTCAAATAAATTACAAAATTTGTAAATAGGAGATACTATGTTTTTAAATAAGATAAATAATATGTTTTTGTGCTTAAGTATATTGTTCATGTCATTTACTTTTTCACAAGTTGAAGTAAACTTTGGTTCTGTTGATCTAACGCAAGGATCCATGGAAGTTACTTTGGATACATCAGTTGATGTCGGTGGTTTTCAATTTGATGTAACAGGTGTAGATATATCTGCTGCTTCGGGTGGTGCTTTATCAAATGACGCAGGATTTACAGTCTCAGCAGGTGCTTCAACAGTTCTTGGTTTTTCATTTTCAGGAGGAGTAATACCTGCTGGAAGTAGTGGTGTAATAGCTGTTTTAGATTATACAGCTTTAGATGATGAAGCATGTTTTGATACAGTGACGTTTTCTGACCCTGCCGGTGTGGCTCTTGAATTTGTATCAGGAGGTTGTGTTTTACTAATCGAAACTACACCGGGTTGTACTTTTGAAGATGCATGTAACTACAATCCTGATGCTAATGAAGATGATGGCTCATGTGTGTTTCCAGAAGATAATTTTGATTGTGATGGAAATTGTACTGTAGATATAGATTGTGCAGGCGAATGTGGTGGAGATGCAGTTGAAGATTGCTCAGGTGAATGTGGTGGTGACGCTGAACTTGATGATTGTGGAGTATGTGAAGGAGGAAACAATACAGGATGTGTTGCTTCAATTTCACTTGGTTCTTATGATGAAACAACAACTATGATGGATGTGTTAGTACAAGTTGGTTCTGCTGATCTTGCAGGCTTCCAATTCACATTAAGTAACCTAGATGGTTTATCTGCATTTGGTGGATTAGCAGGTGATGCAGGATTTCAAGTTAGTGCTGGAGCAACCGGAGTTGTTATTGGTTTTTCACTAACAGGAGCAGTAATTCCTGCTGGTTCAAGTGGTGTTTTAACAACAATAATGGGAACACCAGCTGCTGATGCTGCAGAATCATGCATGTCTGATGTGACAATGTCTGATCCAGACGGTTTATCTGTTGGTTATGAAGTTGGTGGTTGTGTGGCGTTATGTACAGATGTTGATATGGATGGAATATGTGATGATGTTGATGATTGTGTAGGTGAATACGATGACTGTGACGTTTGTAACGGAGATGGAACTAGTTGTTTAAATGTAATTTATTTTGGTGCTATCAATGAAACAGCAGAAGGTAATACTGCTGAAGTATGGATAAGCACAGTTGATGATGTTGCTGGAGTCCAGTTTGATGTTACTGGTATGGAAATAACAGGTTTTTCTGGTGGTCTTGAAGATGAAGGATGGAATATTAGTGCTAACAGTTCAACAGTACTTGTTTTCTCTCTTACAGGTCAAACTGTTGCAGCAAACTCCATGGCCTTACTTACAACTTTATCATTTAATGTCTTAGATTTTGAAGGTTGTTTAGACTTTGGTCAAGGCGCAATATCTGATACTTCTGGTAACTCCCTAGACTCAGATGTTGGACCATGTGTAACTTTTGATTCAGCGATTGGAGGTTGTACAGATGATTCAGCTTGTAATTATGATGAAAATGCAAATGTAGATGATGAATCATGTGAATATCCAGAAGAAAATTTTGATTGTAATGGTGATTGTACAGTTGACACAGATGAATGTGGTGTATGTGGTGGTACAGGTCCGGAAGAAAACTTTGATTGTGATGGAAACTTTATAGCTACTAAAGTTCAAGTCATTCACAACTCTGCTGATCCAACAGTAGATGTTTATATTGATGGTGAATTAGCAGTTGAAGGATTTGAATATCGCACAGCATCTCCTGTACTTGTTCTACCTACAACATTTACTGTAGGTATTGCTCCAACAGGTGGTGAAGTAATTGCAAGTTTTCCATTTGAGCTAATTGAAGGTGGTGAGTATGTGGTTATCGCTACAGGTATACTTGGTGATGATACAACACCATTTGACTTAGCTGCTTCAGAAATGATGTACATGGCTTCTTCAGATGATGTTGTTGGTCTTAATGCATACCACGGTTCAACAGATGCACCAACTGTTGATATTGTAGTTGTTGCTGATGAAAACACTGTTTTAGTTCCAGAATTATCATATGGTGATTTCTCAGGTTATACTGAAGTGCCAGCTGCTGATTATAACTTAGGTGTTGCTCCAACAGGCGGTGATCCAATTGCTGTATTTACAGCACCATTATCAGGTTTAGGTGGTGGAACTGCTGTAGCATTTGCTTCAGGATTTCTTGCTCCAGCTGATGATCAGCCGGCATTTGGATTGTTTGCAGCATTAGCTGATGGAACAGTTTTAGAATTACCTGCTCTTGAACAAGATTGTTCAGGTGTTTGGGGTGGTGACGCAGAGCTTGATGATTGCGGAGTATGTGAAGGTGGAAATGCTGATCAAGACGAGTGTGGAGTTTGTTTTGGTGATGGCCCTGATTATGAGTGTTCTAATGGCGATATAGTTTGTGATATATCAGAATGTTCAACTGAGCTTAATATTGGCTTCGGAGCGTTAACAATGATGGATGATATGTCATATAATTTAGAGGTTACATATACCTCAACTGAAAACATTGCTGGTTTTCAATGGACAATGACAGGTCCACTACTTCTAGGTGCTACCGGTGGTGCTGCAGAAGATGCAGGTTTTGAAGTTTCAACTTCAGAATTAGGTATTGTTATTGGTTTCTCATTCACTGGATCAGTTATTCCTGCTGGAGAAGGTATTTTAACGAATCTTTCTGTTTCAGGTGTATCTAATGAATCATTGGCATGTTTAACTGAAGTAATCATATCTGATTCTGCAGGAGGTTCATTTGACGAGGTAATTGTTGGTGACTGTGCTGATGTAAGCATACTATCTAATACAGAAATTGATGCTGAGTTTAGTTTATCTCAAAATTACCCTAACCCTTTTAACCCGGCTACAAATATTGATTTTTCAATATCTGAACCAGGAAACGTATCATTGAAAGTATATGATATTTCAGGTAAGGAAGTTAGCGAATTAGTAAATTCATTCTTCACTCCTGGAACCTACAGCGTTAAATGGGATGCTACGGATAACTTTGGTAATCAGTTGTCATCAGGTATTTACATTTATAAATTAAATACTAATAATAACATTCTTACAAACAGAATGGTATTAATGAGATAGTTATTTTATTTTGAAACAAAAACTAAAGGCCATCATATAAATTATGATGGCCTTTTTTGTGTTTATGAAATCATTGTTTAAAATATTATTTATTAGTTCAATTATAGGAATGTATAATTTTGATAGTGAAGATTGGTTTGTTTTAACGAATCCATCAAATATTTTATCAATTACAGAAGATGCGTTCGAAATATATTTTCTATCTGAAAATGGTATATTTACATACAATTATATGGATGATAGTATATACTATAATGTTGAAATGTCAGTAAACCTTCCAAAAAATGTATTTAATATTCATTACAATAAATCAAATGATTTCTTTTATCTTTTTTCTGAAGATAAATTTTTTTTTAGATCAAGTGTTGCTTCAACCTGGTCCGAGCGAAGTTATTTTTCTTTGAATTTACCTAAATATAATACAATTGATAATATTGGTTTTTCAGGAAATTATATAATATTTGAAATTGATAATGAAATATTATTTTTTGATTCTTTTTCTATGATTAGAACAGAAAATTTATCAAATGATTTTAAAATTATTTGGTTAAAATCTAAAAATGAAAATAAAGATTTGTTATCGCAATATTATTCGCTTAAAAATATTCAAATTGAATCTGATTACATACTTGATGAAACGAGAGTAAAACATTTTTTGAATTGTTATTATTATGATAGAAATAATGATCTTTGGTTTGGTATGAATTCAGGAGCTATTTATAAAGCAGAAGATTATTCATATAATTTAAAAAGAATTGATGTTGGGCCTCGAATTGATTATGTATCAGGAACATATAGAGATGATTTAAATAATTGGTATTTCTATGATATATACTACAGAAGAACAGGAAATTATAATATTCCTAGTACTGGTTATTTTTTATCAGTTTATAATGAAAGTGACAACAGTTGGTATCATTTACCAAAAAACACGAATTTATTAGTACAAAATTCTATAATTAATAACATGGTTAGATATCAAAACTTTTTAATATTTGCAACATTAGACGGAATATTGATACACGATTTAAATACTGAAAAATGGTACCATGAATATAGTTTTTTAAATACAGATGATAAATCAATATGGAAAATATTTAATTCTAATGATACATTTTATTTCGCTACCTCTAGCGGATTAATAATAGCTGAGATTGTAACTGTTGATGGAGTTCCCAGTTTTGTTTTTCAAAAATTACTTTTATCTCAAAACGAAATTTATGATATTGAGTATCATAAAAACGATTTGTTTGTTTGTTCATTTTCAGGCATATATAAATACAACTTAGCTAATAATTTATTAATTTTAATTAATGATGGACTTTTTTCAGATATTGAATTAAACAACAATCATCTTTTTGCATTAAATGAGAGGTTATGGAAAATTAAAAAAAAGAGAAAAAAAATAGTTTCTAATAATATTGATTTTTTTAAATTTTCTGATAATTATATTGTAAGTGCTAATAGAAAAGGTAAAATTAAAATCATAAATTTAAACGACTATGAAGAGTGGATAATGAAATTAAATTTCAATATTGATAATGTTTATTCTTTAGATAGCGATGATAAATGGTTGTGGATTACTATCTCTGATGGTCTCTTATTTTTTAATTGGAGTAAATATGAATAAGTTCCTATCAATTATTTTGATTATTTTATTTCTGGCGTGTTCTAATAAAAATAATTCAGATTACTTTATCAGTGAAAGTGAAAATAATTATTGGACGAATGATTTAAAAGAGATTGAAATTGTAATGTCATATATACTTGATTATAAAGATTATAAAATAATGTCAAAATTAACCAATGAAGATAAATTAGAATATATTAATAATTTTTTCCTATCAATTGACCCTGATACAACTACAACAAATAATGAATCATTAGATGAACTGGAAAGAAGAGTAGAATTTTCAAAAAATAATTTTTCAGAATCAGATGGAGGTTTGCTATCTGATAGAGCAAAAATTTACATTGTATATGGTAATCCGCTTTCCATAAATGAAACTTATATAAATAGCTCAGATTCGATAGTTTGGGAATATGAAATAAACAATGAAAAGATAGAATTTCATTTTATAATGGACTCATTTGGTAGATATAAAATATTTATAGATGATTTTAATTAAATTAATAATTAAACTATTACATTATGTGGAATTTACTTTTTAATAAAAACAAAAAAAATCTTCCAAATTATTTTTCTTATTCACAGATTAATTCTTACAAGTTATGCCCTCAGCAGTATAAACTTTTATATGTTGATGGTATTAGAAAAGATTATGAAAGTATAGAATCTTATATGGGAAAAAGAGTTCATAGCGTGCTTGAGTGGCTTTATAAACCTGAGAATAAAGAAATTTATATAAATTTTGATCGTATCATTAAAGAATATGATAGATATTGGATTGATAATTGGCATTCAAAAATATTTGTTGTTAGCACAAAATTCAGTAGAAAAGAAAAAAAATATCTTTATCAACATCTTACTGATAAACAGTTAAATTTTTATCACAATCAGTTTTATTCCATTGGCAAAGAATGTCTATCAAACTATTACAAAGAATTTTATCCATTTGATCAAAATGTTTTTGGAAGAGAATTAGAATTAACATTTTCATTAAACGAATACGAAAAGAAAAATGAACCTAAATTTGATAAGGTTACAGGTAAATGTATTAAAAAAGGAATTCCAATTAAAAAGTATCCCTTTAAAGGTATAATTGATAGATTTGATAAACCTTATGATGAAAAATGGGAAATACATGACTATAAAACTGGTAAAAGAAGCAAAACTTCTACTCAGGCGCAAAATGACTTTCAGCTTGCATTATATCAAATTGGAGTTAGAGAAAACTTTAAAGATGTGGGTGAGATAAGTTTAGTGTGGCACTCATTGAGACATAATACAAATATTACAATATTTCATACTGATAAACAGTTATATAAGCTTGAAAAAAAAATAATAAATACACTTAAGTCAATTAAAAAAGATAGTACGAATATTAGGAATTTTAAACCTAGAAAAGATTATCAAAAATCTACATTATGTAATTGGTGTCCAGTTTGGGAAGAGTGTATTGCAAAAGTAGGACCAAATCCATCCTATAAAAATTTAATTGCTTCCCCAGTTTAAATTGCTAAATAATATTAAAATCATATCTCCTCAGACATTATCTGAATTTGAAAAATATTATTATTTTAGG
>CEWJ01016818.1_pt1 | contig 15709 bp, 11 predicted proteins | sample 350291 | NCBI WGS metagenome assembly CEWJ01 (sample SAMEA2622923, study PRJEB7988) | marine metagenome | isolation source: saline water (ENVO:00002010), including | reverse complement strand
GTTACATCCTGTGCAAATAACATCTTTCAATATCACGGAAATTATTACACATCTAGACCGCAATTATCACAAAATCGGTCTCCCGATTTTACTGGATATCCGCAACCTCTACATCGTCGACCTTGTTGTTGAGTTGGCTGGACAAAACTAGACGGATTGTTTGATGGTAGCATAGCCATGGATTCCAAGGTTTGTCCATTCAGTGAATTGGTGTTTGGTGGTGCAAAAGCAGAATAATTTTTTCCTTGGTGTGTCGGTTTTTGTTCGTGCACAGCTGATGTTTGAGGCGTCTCTTCTGCAAAATCATCAACGTAAGTTGACTCTGGGCCAATTTCAACAACATTCCGTTCATATTGTATTGGTGCTTGAGGTTTCTCTGCTCTAATTGGGGCTGCTTGAGATGCTGCCTCGAGAGCAGATTTTCGCTTGGCTTCTCGCAAATCTCTTGATGATGATTTACCGAATAGATTAGCGATGTAATCCAACAATTTATCCATTGGACTATCACTACGAATTGCCCCGATTGTTGACTTTATTTCTTGTTCGTCAAAAGTTGATTCTCCGGAAACCCTGCGGGTTGCTTCGATAACACTCTTAGACTCGTTCAGCATTGAGACTTCTACCTTGTTATCATCAGACAATTCAATTTCTGGAGCTTCCAAAGAAATTTGAGAAACTTCTGCTGATAGGTTCGTTTGTGTGCTAATTTCGCTGGGAATCTCAGCATTTGTCTGCCAAACCCCCCTCTCCTCTGCTGCGTAAACATTTTTCATCTGCTTCATCACTCTTGATCTGCGATACTCGTAATCTTTGACTACATTTGACCTACGGTAGATTACCACACCAATAAGCAAGCCAAACAAATAGTATGGTATCATTAGCATTGGTTCAAGGGCAAATACATCCCGCAAGGGTGTGACGATAACATGGATAAAGACAAGCAGCAAGATGGGCATTAACGAGACGCTGCTAGAACTTAACGACTTATCTCCCATATTGCTCAATCCCTGATTACTTAATGTATTAATTTACATTACCTATGTTTGCTTGTCGATCATTGAATGAACGTCTTCGCCCAAAAATGCCATAGGCAAGACCAATCGAGAAGAAGGTGTGCATTAGAACGATAGCAATTGGTACACCAATTACCATTACTAAATTTCTTCTTTGAATCGAAAATCGAGCCCCTTCAATTCCTAAAACAATAAGATAGAGCAATGATGGTACATACCAAAGACCTTGATTAGCGCAGTACAAAGTAATTGTAAGTAGCAAACCAAACCAAGGTAAAAATTCTCGCAGACTTACTCTGCTAGGGTGCTTTTTTAGTAATTTAGTCCGCCAAAAGCCGTAGCGAAATCCCATTTTTGCCCAACTTCGAAATGACTTCCTCTTAGCCATTTTTACTGTTACTGCATCGGTTCTAAACAACAGATATCCTGCGTTAAGCAACCGCATTGATAGGTCACTATCCTGACTGGTGATAAAATATGTATCCCAACCACCAACTGCATCTAATGCCTTCTTTGAATGTAGACAAAAAGCAGGCACATTCGTTATTTCAGTACCAGAAAAGTTCTGAAATTGGCCGCTCCCACTGGCTAGTGGTGACGCTAGGCTGGATTCAATCCAAGATTCTGCGAGACCCAAGTTACCCCCATGTGCGACAACTTTTGCACCAAGAGCTCCAATTGGCTGCGAATGCGATTCCTGCAGTTCAGTAATCATCTCAACCATTTTCTCAATATGATTTTCATTTACTGTGCAATGACCAATCACTTCCAACAAATATTCAGTTGATTCAGGAGCCAGTTCAAGTGCCAAATTCCTAGCCTCTGCAACATGCTTTTTCGGATTATCAAATATGGTTATTAAGGGCGAGTTTGATGCTCTATTGTTGATGAATTTCTCGACTAAAGTTCTAGTTGAGTCGGTTGAACCTCCGTCTAGAACGTAAATCTTGTGAAAAGCATCTGGATATGTTTGTTGACAGAGAGAAGATAGACATTCAATAATACTAGCCTCCTCATTCAAAACCGGTAAGACAGACACAACCATGGGTTTATTCTGTTCTGCCATGCCCGACCATCGTCCTTTTCGTTTTCATACTTACTAGTCTACGGCCACAAATAAACAGTTTGAAGAGTAAAGCAAACTTGGCCGAGGCGTGACTGAAAGTAGAACGCTATTGAATGGAGTTGATGAGGGTATCAAAACCATCATCTCCTCAAAAGTAATTGGCCCAGAATCTCCCAAACTAGTACTATCAAGCATCCAAAATATATTCCCCGAATTTAATTGTGATATCTATGTAGAAGAACCAGAGTTCGGTAAGCCATCAAATTATATATTTTCACAGGAAAATATCCCGCTGAATAATTTCTTAACGCTGATTAGAAAACAAGCCATATTAGATACTGCATTGGATGTCTTGAGTGTAAATTTGAAAGACAATCACACAACTTTTCAGATTCTAAGACAAGCGGCAATTGCAGGAAAAATCGCATTTAACTTAACGGAAAAAAATCCGCTTGGTGGGGTTATCGAAGTTGAGTTATCGGGTGACAACCTAGAATCTTGGATTGAAGCGGCGACTTGGCATAAAGGTCGAGACACCGTCCCAAGGAGGATCAACGATGAGCGGACGATGGATAGTGATGGAGAAGCATCTACTTGGCATTAATTACCTTGAGAATTGACGTAGCTAAACCGAAATCTGCTTGGGCCACATCAACGCCTTCAATATCCGTAAACCATGCTATTTCGTCATGTGAAGTCCATTTTGAATTTGGCACCATACACTCACTGTTATCGATTGCAACCTCGACAAGCTTGAGATTTATTGCAAAATCAGGATATTCGTGATAGATACTTGATACGGTTCTAATTGGAGATACCGTCCAGCCTAGTTCTTCATCCATTTCTCGAATAATAGCCTCGAAGTCTGATTCACCATTCTCTATTTTTCCGCCGGGAAATTCCCAAAGCCCGGGCATTTCTGAGGTGGCATTTCGCCTTGCTAACATAATCTTATTATCATCAATCACCAAAGCACCAACTACGTCAATTACTGGTTTGTAAAAAATTCTAGCTAATATTTGCTTTAACTTTTCAATTGACTCTTGAACAGATAATTTGTTGCTGCTTGGGAAATGAATGAAGTAAGCGTTGACTGAGTCATTAATTACTCTGTTCGATAGCGCTGCTAATGTTCTGTAATAGGTCTCGTTACAAACATAAGTTCCCGCATCATTTGAAACAATTACATTTTCTAATGGTGGATGACTTAAGGATTTTACGAGTGAATTGTTAGCGTAAAGATTGGTTTGACCAATCACTTGATTAGTTACTTTTCGCCCAGAATTATCTGGAATTCTCATATCTAGTTTATTTTGTGCGGTTAATTCAAACCTAATTCTATCACATACCTCGCACAACCCCATTTGTATTATCAAGTCCCAAGACTCACCATTTTCTATTCGTTTAGCTACTGCATTAGAACCGACCTCATCGACTGTCAAGAGTTGTTTTTCAACCATTATATCGATGTTTTTCATTACTCTGTGACCTGGCCGTGAATTATACCATGGATCCTCAAGCGTAATTGCTGGCTCAATTTGTTTTAGAATCGAGCGTGAAACATTCGTGGTGTTATTGCCGAAGGGTTCGAATCCTGTCAGTAAGATTCTCGGCATGATTATCCTAACAAGCGCAGACTTTTGACCTGTTTGTATACAATTATGCGTTATATTGACATGCAGAACTCTGTACCAATGGATGAGCGATAATGACCCAATCTAATTTTGTCGAGGAAAAATCTGAGCCAAATAGAGTGGTTACAAGTTTCAAAGTGTTTAAGCAAATATGGAAGGAAATGACCCTGGGTGTTGGTTTTTGGGGAGCACTTCGTCCAATAATTACGGCGCTTATCGCAGCGATACCGTTTTTATTTTTAGGACAACATTTCAACAGAAAGCACCAGAAAGGATTTGATTATGCATTATTACAAATTCCACTAGCACTTACTGTAGTATTGTGGTTTGTGCTATGGGCATATTCAATATTTGACGCTTGGAGAGATGCAACAAGGTTTGTCGCCACAAAGAATACCTAAGGCAGCCAAATTTGGTCGGTTACGGGTATATCACCACTTAGCATACCTGATAAGTCGTTTAGGTCATCATTGTCAAACTCATCAGGCAACTCTCCAGTTATGATGTTGCCCAGATTAGCTGATTCAATGGCCCAATACATTACTGAGTCTTCATTATTAGAATGCCCTGGATGATCTTTATCCTCATGGTCTACCGGAGATTTGTATACTAGATTGACGAGACCAAGCAGATGGCCAAATTCATGAACTAGTACGCTATTTTCTATCTCTTCAGCCGACGGTCGACTGAATATTGGCCCTTCGGCATCTTCAACAGTATCCTTGAATATGGCGACTGTAGATGCATCGACGGCAACTCCAAGAACATCCTCATTACTGTACTCAGATGCGGGGAATAATGCTTGCCAATACAAGGTTGAACCCGTCTGAGGTTCGTTGGATTTGTGTTCCCATGCTTTTTCGCGGACATCATTAGCAGTCCATGTCCCAGAATGACCAAAGCTAGTCTCAGTCAAATCAACCTGAATACCATCTGGCTTGTCACAAACTTCTTCTAATCGGGTTTTTAGTAAATTAACAGAACTTTGTTCTGGCATGTAATTTGGCTCGTAATCTATCTCAATAACCATTGAGGTATACTTTGCAGAGCTTAAACATGCTAATGTTAACCCACCAGGAATGCCCTTTTTATCTGGAGATTCGAATATATCATCACCGAGACAACCGGACATTGTTGAGCAAGCCATCAGCAATCCGAGCATTACTGGGATGAATCTATTCTTGGCCATGTCTACTCCACTCCTTGGTCATTCAAAATATTGTCACCATTCTTCGGGTATTTCCAATGGGGAAAATAATTGTCCTGGCGAGGTAACAGTCACCAATTTACTTCTAACCAAATGCTCCCACATCCTCAAAGCAGATATTCCGTCTAGTAGTATCATTTCAGTTTCTACCATGGTGACGCGCACCAAGGCCTCGAGTATGTCCATTCTATCTCGATCAACAACCGACAGAAGTTTATCGATGTCCAATGTTGATTCATCATAGTGATGGTTTGGTACATCAATTGGCCACTGATTAATGATTTTATCTGGCACCTCCATACCGGTTTCAGCAACGTGTATCTTCAACGATTCTAACATCGGACTCAACATATTTTGGATGACCATACTTACCTCAATAATAGGCATATTAAGTTGATTGATTAGGTTCACCATGCGTTCCTGCAAGGTTACAAGTCCGTTTATTGCTGCCTCTGACAAGATTACACCCCGTCAACCTGTTTGCCGCGAATCGTATCTTATTGGAGATGAATCTCCTCTCAATCCATCCTCTTCGTCATCATTTACTTCGAACCAATCGACAATCCAATCTCCGTCACTATCCCAGTTTATCGGACTACTCCCTTCTGCCAAATGATCGTCGTCAAAATCAATCATATACCAACCAAGTTCGTGTTCCCCAACCGCCCTGACAGGCGCAGTTTGTGGCGAATTTGTGTAGTATATATCCCACTGATCGGTTTGTGACCCTGAAACCAATAGTTCATCATCTGTCGAATCTAAGGTCAGGAAATCATTGTCATTGTCATTAATTATCAGCACATATCTAAAATCAGTTGATGATTGTTTGTCCATTTTCATGTAATTAGTTGAAGATTCTTCTGCAGTACCAATGCCTAAGGTATACCCTCTAAATTGCCACCATTCTTCTACTGGACTGCCCTGATACAACAGTGGCGCTAATCTAACTGCGTTTGGAGAGGTAAGATCCTCATCGGTGAGCATGTAGAATTCTTGGAAATTTGTATATGGTTCATAACTACATCCGGCCCCTGAACAATCATAATTTCCATCATTATCTGGGTCGTAGTTAGCATCAACTGGGTCGGCTGGATTCAACGTAAACCAAGTAAACTCTAGTTCTGGCCTAGACAGGATTCCAGAATCAGAAGACAAAGGCAAGCAGGATATCGTGTTCGTATCACACTCACCACCTGTCAAAGAATCTATCCATACAACTTTAATTTGTAAATAGGATGAAAAATTATCATTTGATTCATTCCAAGCCATTTTGTATTCATACCAATCAGGCAACATATCGCCATCTGTGTCGTTGTCAGTAGGGTTGATGCCATATTTGAATACCTCACGACCATCACTTAAGTTGTAATCAATCTGGTGCGAGATTACTGCACCGTTGCTAACTTGTGTTATGTAAGTAATAGAATCACCATCTGTGTCATTCAAATCAGGTCTAGTGTTATTATTCCATTCCATCAGATTAGTGAATGGTAGTGATCCAGGACCTGGTTGAATAGTAACTCCACTGGCAACAAAACTACGGTCGTCCCAGCTTCCCTGTTGGGCAGGAACATCAACAGATTTTCGATCATACCAACCATCACTGTCGCCATCATAGTTCACATCGTGTGGATTAATTGGATTAGCAGCCCAGTGATTTTGTGTAGTAACATCTGGCATACCGTAAATTGCATAACAATATTCCCAACCATCTGGAATCGAGTCACCATCTGAGTCCACACTAGTTGGATCTGCAACACCAATTAATGTTCGATTGAAATTATTGTAATCATACGAGTTAATTTTGCTCATCCGATCCGCACTATCTTGGCCTTTAGACGTAAAATCATTGTACAATGCACTGGTTGCTTGGAAATAGGTGTAGCCTAATTCTTCAATGTAGGCGTTTATTGCATCATCACCAAAACTCAGAATCCCAACCTCTTGAGGAACGGTATTGCGCTCAGAGTATTTACCCCAAGTTCTTGATTCCCACTCTCTTAAGTTAGAAAACCTCTCATCGAGCGAGATATTGCCGTCGCCATCACAGTCAAAACTATCACCATCGCTGTCTAGCAGAACATCACCGTCAATTAATGGGTTGATACTCCACAAATTGTTTTCCAAATCCCATTCTGCGAACCAGTATTCAAACCCATCATACATTCCATCGCCGTCAGTGTCAGGGTTTGTGGGGTCGGTTATACCCATTAGTATCGAAATAAATGCATTGGCTGGTTCACCGTTTTGCCAATCATTGAAATCATTGAGTAACCTTTTGCCACGGGTTTCTTTAGATATCAAAATATTGAACATCCGTTGGGTTTTCTCCGTCGGTTGTAGTAAATCGCCGTCTATGTGTAATAGCGGAGCGTCTGATGGATGGTCAATACCGTTGTCTGGATTTGATGTCACAAGAGCAAATTCTTGTAGGTCTACTAAACCATCTTCATCTGAATCAAACAATCCGTCACCCGGCACCAGAGGATTTAGAGTCCATGTTTGTGCAGAAGAATTCCAGGTCGTGAACAGTAATTCCACCCCATCAAGAATCCCATCGCCATCCGTATCTACATTGTTAGGGTCACCAGTAATTCCGGTAAGATTCCTCTGAGTAGAGTTAACAAATGACCCGAAGGACAAGTCCGTCTGAATTCCTGCCCAAGCTTGGAAAGTATAGGCACTCCCGATCGTTGTAACGAACCATTTCGGGGAGGTGCGTTCAGGATCTGTTTCGGTTTTTAGCGGGTCGACTGCGTTGTATTCCTCCCAGTTGGTCATGCCATCGTCATCGGCATCCTGCCACCTATCGGCCGGTTGCAGTGGATTAAGCGTCCATTCATCTTGTAGTACATCCCACCTAGAGAACCAAATTTCCCAACCATCTGGCATGCCGTCATTGTCCGAATCCGCATTCAATGGATCGGCAGTCCCCGTGTCAAGCGGGTTTTGAGTTGCTAAATATGAGCCCGCAGCCCGCTCAGAATAGGATGCTTCTGGTTGCCCATTTGCGTTAACGTTGTCAAACAAATCCGTTGAAAAGCCAAACGGCAGATTATCGAAGTCTACCGGGTTTTCATCATCAAATAGATTGTCTCGTAAGTGATATTCAAGGTAGTTTACGAACGCTTCATTGGACTGCAGGACTCCATCTCTGTCAATGTCATAGCCATCGTTATCAGGATTGTTTAGGGCATCTGAGCCGTTGAGTGGATTTATTCCTACCCTACTAGGATTCCAACTGCAAGAATATGAGGATTCCCACCCATCAGGTAGTGTGTCTCCATCCGAATCGATATTGTTTGGATCAGACTCTGTCCAATTTTCTGCAAAGGTTGTGTTTTCCCCGTGAGTTTCTAGAAGTAAGCCTTCCATAGCTTGATATTTTAGTTGACTCCATTGATACTCGCAAAGATTTGGCAGACCATCTCCATCTGCGTCCCAGTTGGCATCTTCCGCTCGGTTAGGGTCTAGCGACCAATTATTGCCACCAGTAAACGTTGAGCCCACCCAGCGGCGATGTTGAATTTCCCAACCATCGGGCATGCCATCGCCATCGCTATCAAAATTTGTCGGGTCAGTCCCTGTATCTGATATCGATGAAGTGAGGTAGGTATTGTTTGCGGCGGCGCCAATTTGGCTATCACAAATGTACTCTAGTTGGACATTATAGTAACACCACAAGGTGGTTTCCTCGTAAAAAAAGCCAAAATATTCCGCTCCATCGCCTAATCCGTCGCCATCGGTATCTCCGACATTTGGATTTGTTGAATTATATCCATCCGCTGTTCTTTGTACATATCTAAATTCATCAAGGTTAGTCCACAATCGTTCATAGATTCCGTCATTTGATTGATCTAAATCTAGACCGTCGAAATCAAAATCTAATCGTGCATCCCACGGGTCTGTTGGATCTAAGCCATTACCCAATTCCCAACCATCCGGAATTCCATCACTATCTGAATCGTTTGATTTTGGATTGATTAATTCTAGATTGGAAAATTGACCAGGTTCTGCTGCACCAAATATAGTCATATTGCTCGATTCACCTATGGTGATAATTTCTGAGATATAACCAGGTATGATTTCTTGATTATCTATTTCGTAAACATTTGAATAATCGCCGGATACAATCCATGTACCAGCATTTGATCCTAGGATGATTTGTTCACCGGTGGTATGTATTGCTCTAATATTGTTAATATCCCTGCTCTTAATTTCATCAGAACCAGGGTTTTCAAATAATCCACTGTGGCTAATCACATCATCGATGAGACGCATCTGGTGTAGTCCAGAGGGAGTACCAAACCAAAGGACTTGAGGATTATCAGGGGATGGTCCATCCAAGTGTATATCTCTAATTTCTGCAGGATTTTCATCGCTTCCAGCGGGTAGTGTCCTAAGTTCGTTGATTGAAACAAAAAGACCGGTGTCTTCTCTTGTGTAGTAAAACCTCCAATCGGCCGAATCGCCATCTCTGCCTGAATTGGTTTCAGAGATTAGCAAGCCTCTGTCTGTTGCTACGAAGAGCGTTAAGTTACCATTAGCAAGTCCGTGCTCAATATCCGAGACTGTGGCATTTCCAACAGATAGTTGGTCGGTAATTGAAGTACTGACAGGATGCACTGCTTCAATTAAACCAAAACTGCTGATTTCAAACACATTGCCGAGACCTGCCACACCCAACCCAATGACCTGATTGTTTGGACTATTGATGTTTAACTCTTCAATTTCAAGAATCGGAGATGATTGTGACCAATCCCAATTTTCAACACCTTGTAGGAAACCATCGACCTGCACTCTACCAACTCCTAAACCGATATTGGAAGCAGTGGCTATTGCGTACAATTCTTCATCGGTATCAAAGAGTAATTCTGAATCCTCTAGAATGACTCCTTGTGGCATCCAATAATCCACTGTGGAACCGATACCGTAATCATAAACGGTGATTCCATACTTGGTGGTGATGTAGATTCGGTCGCCAACCGATTCTAGCTCTCTAATATCATGATGAATAATACTCGGAGTTTCACTATCCATTGAGAATGAAATCGGGTAGGTGAATAACGATGTAGAATCTGCATTAAATTCAACTGACTTCAGACCGGCAATTACATTATTGCCGTCATCGAAGTAAATGTTGTATTCTTCGATGTTTGACAATTGCTCTCCGAGAGCAAGTGCCGTCTCTGTTCGACTAACATCTGGCGACAGTACTCCGTCGAGATTTGCATCCCATCCGTCGAAATCATCGTCTGTCAGTGCACTACTACGGTTCAATGGATCTATACCAAAGTGCACTTCCCATCCATCGGGTATGCCATCTCCGAATGACGGAAATAAACTACGGATTGAAAAGCCATCCCAATTATATCTGTCAGAATCCTTCACCAATGGGTCAGTACCTAACCATAAATCTTCACCTACTGGAGATTCAGCATCCGTACAGGCGTTCAACAAATTTTGGAAAGTTGCGTTTGTTCCTGTTGGTATATACGGCCAGTTAGTCAACAGTGAACCTTCTGGTAAGGTTGCGCTGCACCACAACCCGTCTAACTCAGTTGTGTGGTTTGATGGTGCACCGTAGATATATTCCTCGCTAGAGGTGTACCATTCGTTTTGATTCATTACCCCATCCCTATTGACATCAAAGCCGTCCATATCTGGATCTTTAGTTGCATCACTTGCATTCAGCGGGTCAAAATCCTCGCATTGATAGCGCTGAGCAATCACATCAAATCCACCCACTCGCAAACACATGTAAGCTTCGTAACCATCCGGCATCCCATCACCATCAGTATCTGACTTTCTCGGATCGAGATAACTACGGAAACCTTCACCATCGACAACTCCTGTCAAACCACGCAGGAATCCAGGATCAGTACATTCTGCTGGGTAGGGCCAACAATATTCTTCTGTTGCATTTAATCCATCTTTGTCGTTATCGAGTATGGCATCGGAAGCATCGTCTTTGTCGAGACCTTCCATTGCAAATCCTCTGCCATCAACAGTTGTACTATTAATCCATTCAGTGAATAAATTCTCATGAACATCGGGGATTCCATCGCCATCGGAATCAGTTGTAGGCGGGCCTTCTTGATTAGTATCATCAGGGTGGACATTTGAAACAGGAGAAATTGTAGGAAATTGTGACATGAATAGTAAACTAATTACAACTGCTAGTGTTGTTAACAGTGTTGATTGACTCCTACGCATTTGCTCACCACACGCGAAGTATACCCTTCGCAGCAGTGACTCATTGATTACCCTTAAGAGTATGATGGAGTGATGTTCCGACAAAAACTCGTTATTTGACACTGATTTTAACCAAATACGTCTCAAACAAATGGATGTAACCTATTTCTAGCGATTTGTTCAATACCCTTACGCGCTGGGGGCTTGTTATTCGCATGACATTGAAAATAACTCACCTTGGTACTGGCAGTCGTGGTAACTCTACACTGCTTGAGACTGAAGAGGTCAAAGTCCTTGTTGACCAAGGATTCAGCGGCGCACAATTATCCAAGAGATTAGGACTACTGGGAATAAAACCAGAAGAGATTGATTGTGCACTCATTACCCATCACCACGGTGATCATGGCGGTGGTGCATTGATCGCGCAGAAGAAATGGAATATGCAAATCTTAGCGAATGAAAGGACTGCATACGAATTAAACCTTGACCCAATGCTTACATCATACTTTGGTTCCCTGGACATGATTAGAATTGGTGATGAACTATCGGTTCTACCAATACCTGTGCCACATTCAAATTCTGATAATGTTGCCTTTGTCGCCAGTTATCGAGGAGAAAGAGCTGCTATCATAACCGATTTGGGTTCTTGGACCGATGAACTCGTCAAACATGTTTACGGTTGTGAGCACATATCAATCGAAGCAAATTATGATGAAAAAAGATTAGAATTGGGGCCATACCCTTTCTCATTAAAGGAAAGAATCAGGAGCAGAGGAGGTCACTTGTCAAATAATCAAACCGGACAGTTCTTGGCTGAAGTGTGTACAAAATCAACCAGAAATATCGTGCTTACACACCTGTCGGAGAAAAATAACTCTCCTCATCTTGCTGAATCATCGGTACTATATCACCTCTCAGACATATTCGACGGTGACATACATATCTCTCTACAAAACGGTCCTGAAATGACCCACTACATCGGTAAAGATTATCGTAAAAACAAACCAACCCAAACAGAAAATACCCTTGAGATTGAGTGAAATCATTTCATTTCAAGGTCAATACCTAAATGATACCAAAGCATCAGTTGACCATGCCACCCGCGAGGCGACATCTGAACCGGTCTAATATGCGGGAGCATGAGGCTGGAGTTAGCGAAGTATTGGGCATAATTATGATGCTTGCTATGGTAGTCTCAATAATGGGTGGTGTGTGGGTGTTTTTGAATCCATATATTTCAGATTTTGAGGATAATACAAACTGGAATGCAGCAAATGGAATCGCAGACAGACTAGAAGATCGTATTGATGTGGCAGCAGACTCTCCGGATGGAACCGGAATCCGTCACAAATTAGGAATGCGGACGTCGATGCTACAAGGCGTTAGTAATCTAGAAATTTGGTCTATTAGTGCTGACACGACACCTTCGGATATTGTCGATATAACTGATTTTACCGCTACCTCGTTTTATGTTCAAAGTGTTAATTCGACTGCAACAAAAGTAACTATCCTCGATAACAGTGGCACCCATGCATTTGACATCGATCAAACCACTGGATTGGTCGACCATGGTTTACAATTAGCTGACTGGTACATCATAAGTGTACAAAACGACAATGACGACACAATACACAAGCAAATCAAATACACTATTTCCGGACTTAAACTGATTACAAGCCTAGGAAATGGCGAACATGAGATAGTATTAGTGAATAATGCAAGGATTGAGCATTTCGCTGATTCGGCATGGGAAATAAGTGAATTTCCACGAGTCGAATTTGACCAACTAGCGACAGGAGGAGTTAGACTTTCGATAATTTTGACCAACATCCAAGTCGATGGCAGTTTGGGAGGCGGCAATCAACTCGGCATTGACATCGTTTCTGCCGGATCTTTGAATCCATTCTCTGGTGAATGCTTCAATATTAGATTCACCCTTACTAATTCGGTAGCCCCAGTTATTTCACCACAATACGATGAACAATGGTTATCCGAATACATGCTAAATAGAGCGTCCGGTACTCTTGATTCCTTTGTCGGCCTTGCCCCGTATGAAAGGGCTAGTGGCATGGATGGAGTCACTGTTAGTTCTGCTGGTCAATCTGTCTTCTTTGATGTAGCGATAAACGAGGTTGTGATTGAGAGATGAAACGCAATCTGGTGCGCAACGATGACGCGGTTTCAGCGGCAATTGCAACAGTTCTGCTGTTTGGCGGAGTCGTATCAATAATCGGTTTAATGTTAGTTTCGATGCTGCCTATTGTTGAAGAATTAGAGGGTTCGATAGAACGTGATGACATGTCTGCTCAGATGATGGTGCTAGCTCAGCAAACAGAGGTATTGAGCGAACACGGTATGCCCGGTGATTCAACAGAAGTAGAAATGATTCCGTTGGACGGCAGCCTATCGTGGGATAGCACAAGAGGAGGCATGTGGTACTCTTCAACCTGGTTGGAGGACACCACATTTAGGATGAATGGAATTCTTGATTTTGATGACAATGTTGAGATTAAACATCCAGAAAGTAAAACCACTGCGATATGTTACAGCGATTTGAGACTTGGACCCACTAGAGCATTTTATTACTCAGTCCCAGACTGGGTTGAGGACTTAACCATCACCTCTGCTAAAGGTCTTGCAGCACCACTTGGCCCGGTAAAAATGAAATTACTTGTCGGCGGCAGTCTTACCGACAATATTGCGATGAATATAGACCAATCAATCAACATCGACGTAAGTACCATGGTTGATCTAGTCTTAGAATCAAGTCATGAATTGACTATCCTAGCAAGTTCCGGGCAAGGTGGTGGAGTCCTAGTCACGCCAGACAACCCAAGTAAAACCGATGAAAAAGGAAGGTCGTGGACAATCCCCTTGGCCGTAGGAGACTCTACTGTCCACATTGTGAGTGAAAGTTCTAACCTAATAACTTCAAGTTTCAACGGAATAGAAACCACCGATGTAGTTTTAGCCAGCGAGGATTTTAGAGAAGGTACATTTTGGACTCAAACCTTTACTTCACAAGGCACATCAACACTAACAATTACAACTAGTTCTCCATCTAGATTATTGCTGTTAACCGAAAACACGGGCTCGGTGGGAATCATTAATCTGAGAGCTAACACCGGAGCTTACCTTGGGACAGAATTCCTAACACCACAGATGCCGGGTTATTTAGAGTTGACAAACCCCACAGACACCACTGCGACTGCAACTTGGAAAGGCGGTGGAATCTCAATCTCCGCACACTCAACTGAATCTGTGATTTGGCCACCAAGCGGCACCGCAGGATCACCATTAATCGATGTTGACAGAGATATAATGGTAAATTGGCATAATAATATATCCAATTCTGATAGTTTAGGCGCTAATATCATACCGGCTAGGGACACAGGATTCTCTTCTGGGCTATCACATGTTTTTGCCACCCATAACTCCGATAGTATAGACTCAATAGTATCCCAAATTGCTGGATATGAGGCACTCTGGAATTTTTCAAGCAGTGTTTTCTTTAATCATAGTTCCAATTTCGCAAACCCGTTCTATGAATTCCCTACTGATGTTGGTAGTCATCGCCTATCTGTCTTAGACGGCCATCCGATGAGATTTCATCGTGTTAGTGGTAATTCGGGATTAATTGAGTTAGTCCATGATGGAGCAGAGAGGTGCTTGGGAATAAACACTACAGCAAGCGGTTGGATCTCCACTGTCCTACCATGGGATACTGTATCAGGACGCAGTGAGTTACAAATTTTGGATGCATGGAAATATGGCACTCATCCTTCAAGTTATTCGGTTGATTTGATTGCTGAAGCAGGAACTTCGGAATATAGCCTGGTTGCCTCAGCATGGATATTTCACATCTCAAGACTGACTTATGAATTCACTTCTTCAGTAACTGGGATGGAAGTTGCTTACTCTAACGGGGCTGTTTTGACCAATCACCCTGAATTCTTACCAACTGTGTTGAAACAGCCTAATGATAGGTCCGGACCCGGACCAAGATTTGCCTCCACGATTCCAGCGCTAAACCCTACCTCAGACAGTACAGTAGGCTCGGGAATCATGAATCTAGATATTGAATTAGCCTATCGTGAGTCGCTTGCGTCCCAAACTGCGTATGAGGTAAGACGGGGTTGGTACAGCCCTTACGGGCAAGCCATTGCCGACTCTGCCGCAAGTGGGCTAGACCAGAGTATTGATTGGACGATATACCCGGGGAGACTTGACCTGCTTACTGATTATGTAGGCTGGGTTCCTGACCCAAGTATTGGTACATCTGAAGCAGTTTGGCATACCAATGGAGAGCCGATTCAGTTCAGCCTTCAATTATCATCGCTTGATGTAACCATGACGGAGGCAGTAGGATGAAATTAGATTCAAAACGTGTTGATGATACCTCGGGTGCAGCAACTGAATTGGGTTACATATTCACATTCTTGCTTGGTGTTCTGTTACTTTCAGTGTTCAGTATATGGACATACGACATTGAAACTGCAACAAGGGACAGATGGAATGAGCAAGCAATTCAAATGAATCTAGATGACCTTGCAGCAGCCATAGAAAGGGCCGATGAAGCCAGTAGACTCGGTGA
>CEWJ01038926.1_pt1 | contig 15809 bp, 18 predicted proteins | sample 350291 | NCBI WGS metagenome assembly CEWJ01 (sample SAMEA2622923, study PRJEB7988) | marine metagenome | isolation source: saline water (ENVO:00002010), including | reverse complement strand
CAATTTAGAAATATTTAAGGATTTATTCTTTTTTTAATCCAATTATTACTCTCTTCCCAAATGTACCTTTTATGAAGTGGTTTTTCTAACTTTAAAAGTTCTACTTTATGAATAATAATTTCAAATACTAAGAAATTAACTGGTTTCTCTTCTCGATCAAAATCTTTAAAATAATCTTGGTTATTAAATTCATATCCAGGATTTGGCCAAAACCAGGTTGATCTTGATTTGTAATTAAGTGCCTCCCAATATTTAATATCATCGTGAACAATATTTGCTTCACCTTTAAATCTAAATTGCGATTTGCTTTTAGTAAATAGCCATAAAACTTCTACTTTATTATTATTTTTAATATCTTTAACTTTTTCGGTTCGATTGTCAGTATAAATTAACATGGAATTATCTTTTAACCATCCTCTAAAGACTACGGTTCTTAATCTAGGTTCATTATTATTATTAACAGTAGCAATTTGTATCCATCTATTAGAAATAATCTTTTCCTCTTTCTTTTGGTAAGCTTTTAGTTCTTGTCTCCAATAAGGATAAATTTTTTTATCCATTAATTTTAGGCAAAATCAAACCACTTTTACTTTTATAATCTTTAAAGGATTTATATTTAGATAATGATTTGTCTTTTTTTAGCATCCTTGGAATGAATACTAATAAGAAAAACATTCCTAATATTAAAAAAGGAATATAACTCATTGATAACATTGCAAAAGATAAATATATAAGTACTTCTCCAAGATAATTTGTATTCCTAATATTTTTGAAGAACCCGTCTTTTATTAGATCTTTTTTGACCTTAAGCGTAAAGTATTTTTGTGAGTCGCTAGCAAAATGTAGAAAAACACCCAAAATATTTATTGAGATACATAATGCTATCAATGAATTTGGTGCGATTTTTTGTGAACTTATCAGTAAAAATGGTGCCACCCAATAACTACCTAATAAAATAAATCCTATTAGGGCAGTGGGATAATTGATTTCATCTTTAAAATAAGGATCTGGAAATATTTTTTCCTTTAATAACCATAAAATTCCGTAAGTTCCATGTAAAGATAAATAAACCCAAGATGAGATTGAGAAATTATTGTAAAAATACATCAAACTCAGAACTACGAAGATAGTAAGACCTTTATGAAGATTTATTATTTGATTAAGTTTCATTTTTATTTAATCTAAAAAAATTTAGAAATAATTGTGGATTAATGATTCTTTCATATGCTTGTTGTTTGAAATTAGGACATGGGCGATACTGGAATCGAACCAGTCTCCTACCGTGTCAAGGTAGTGCTCTACCTCTGAGCTAATCGCCCTTAGTAATAAATTTAGCTAAGAACAATAATCCCCTTATATGAAAATAGCAGTTCAAGTATTCATTTTTTTAATAATTTAATTTTCCATCTATCTCTTTTGGTTTTTTCAATAGAAATTATCTTCACTAAACCTTTATTTTCTAATTGAATAATATCTCCTTCTTTTATAAAATAAGTTTGCTTATAAACTATTATCCCATTTACACGTACTAGCCCATGTTTAATCCTATCGTTAATTTTGCTTCTTGAAAGTCTAAATCCTGCGGAGGCAATAGCATCTAATCTTTTTGATGCCTCAACGGTGTTTATGTATTTCTCAATTCTTTTTACGGGAAACTTTAATTCCTCTAATGGGATCATCTTAATTTCTACTTCTACATCCCTTAAAAAGTATTTATTTTGAGAAATCATGTTAGATTCATTTTTATCAATTATTCCTTGGGCGCCTCTATCGCCTATAGTCCAGACATCGCCAATCATATCCTCTTTAATCAGTGAATCTTTAATAAAACTCCTGAAATCCTCTTGGCTTGCATTATCAAATAAAAAATTTCCCCTAATATCAAGACCAATAGCTGGAAATTTCTTCTTAATATCATCAGTTGATTTATAAATTGAGTTCCTAAAACAAGCAATTTTAGCCCTATCAGCATTTTCGTAACCTCCATAAATTAAATATGAGAGATCATTTAAATTATTAAAACTTTTAATCATTTTTATATAAATATAAGAGGGAATAAAGTCAGTCCAATAAGTTTCCCAATTTTTATAAGCTAAGTTTGAAATAGTTATTAATTGCTTAATCTCCTTTTTATGCGGACTATCAATTAAAAATTCTTTGAAATCAATCATTCAATTTTCTAGGAAAATGATATCTATAGGCTCTGATTCTCTAATAGTAATCCATGGAAGTTCGTATCCTATTTGATTCTCTAGAAAAACTATCCAGTTGCCGCCTTTATTAAAATTAATAATCGATCTTAATTCTTTATTACGATTTAAGTTAATGCTGGCAGAGGCTACATAACTGCCTAATAATCCTGAACTCATTCCAAGTATGCCACCTATAATTGAATCACCAATTTTGTTTAAACCTAAAAAAGAAAATGTTGATAAATTTGTCATGTTGGAAAAAGTTAAGCCTGCTATAAATCCAAAAGGCATTAGCCAATTACGCATGCTCTTTTGTCTAAGATTTCGATCAAGTTTTGGATTGAGTATCCTCACTTTTTCTATGGTCGTAATATTTATGAAGGTTTTTTTCTCCAGAAGTAAATTTTTGTGATGTAAAGATATTTTTTCATCAGGAGGCATTACTAGCAAATTTTCTGATAACAAAACCTTTTTTCCTTCAAAAGTATTTAAAAGTTCTAAACACTTTTGAAGGTCGTCAAATATCAAAATGCATTTAGTCAAATTTAGTTCCTCAAATGTTGATTTCTTGATTCAATTTAATAAAACAAGCTCTATTTACTATAGATAAGTAAAGTAGATAATTAAAGAACAAATCTTAAATGCAAAAAGTTCTAATAACAGATCCAATAGATCAATCTGGGATTGATATTCTTTCTCAAGTCGCTCAAGTTGATCAAAAAATTGGTATTTCAAATAAAGAATTGATCAATGTCATTAAAGAATATGATGCATTAATGATTCGTTCTGGTACACAAGTAACAGGAGAGATTATAAATTCTTCTGAGAGACTCAAGATTATTGGGAGGGCTGGAGTAGGTGTTGATAATGTTGATGTAAAAGCCGCCACACAAAAAGGGGTTCTTGTTGTAAACTCCCCCGGTGGCAATACTATCGCTGCTGCAGAGCATGCAATAGCGATGATGCTAGCTATCTCAAGAAATATACCAAAAGCTCATAGCAGCACAATGGCAGGTAAATGGGAACGAAAAAAATTTGTTGGTAATGAACTTTATAATAAGAAGTTAGGAGTGGTAGGTCTTGGGAAAATTGGAACTCATGTTGCCAAAGTTGCGAATGCTCTAGGAATGGATGTTATTGGATATGATCCATTCGTTTCAAGTGAAAGGGCGCAACAAATGCAAGTGAAATTATTTGAATTACATCTTTTATTTGAAGTCTCTGATTACGTAACTTTACATTTGCCCCGTACAAAGGAAACTGAAAATTTGGTTGATATTAATATGTTCAAGTCTATGAAAAGTAATGCAAAATTAATAAATTGTGCAAGAGGAGGGATTATAGACGAAGAAGCATTAGCAGAAGCTCTTAATTCATCTTTAATAGGTGGAGCAGCGATTGACGTCTTTTCTGAAGAACCATTAAGTGAAAATTCACCACTTTTAAAAGTTAAAAAAAATTTAATATTGACCCCACACTTAGGTGCGTCAACAAAAGAAGCTCAAGAAAATGTGGCTATTGATGTAGCAGAACAAATACGAGATGTCCTATTAGGATTATCTGCAAGAACTGCTGTGAATATTCCTGGTTTAAGTCCAGATATAATGGACAGTTTAAAACCACATCTCCAGCTAGCTGAAACTCTTGGTCTTTTAATAAGTCAGCTTTCTGGAGGTCAAATTGATAAATTAGAACTCAAATTACAAGGGGAATTTGCACAGCATCCTTCCAAACCATTAGTAATAGCAAGTTTAAAAGGTCTCTTATCGAAAGCTTTAGGAGACAGAATAAATTATGTAAATGCATCTTTAGAGGCTGAATCAAGAGGAATTAAAGTTGTTGAAAATAAAGATGAGTCTCGACCAGAATTCGCAAGTGGATTATTACAACTAACAACTATTGGTGATAAAGGAGAAAATAGTGTTGCGGGTAGTATTTTTGCAGATGGAGAATTGAGAATTATTAGTATAGATCAATATCCTGTAAATGTTTCACCTAGTAGATTCATGTTGCTAACAAGGCATCGCGATATGCCCGGAATAATTGGGAAATTAGGTTCTTTGTTAGGTGACCATAATGTAAATATTGCTTCTATGCAGGTGGGCAGAAAGATTGTAAGAGGAGAGGCTGTAATGGTATTGAGCGTTGATGATCCAATCCCTACTTCTTTATTAGAGTCCATCTTAAAGGTTGATGGAATTACTAGTGCAAATCCCGTCACGCTATGAAGAGTAATTACTGATTTATGGGATTAAGAAAATGGGTGAAATTAACTTTTGAAATTGAAAAGAATTTAGAGGATTTAATTATTTGGAAGTTAACAGAACTTAAAATAGAAAGTTTTGCTTTTAATTTATTAGAAAACAAAAAGAATTCTCTGATAGTAGAAATTTGGCTAATTGATTCTAAATGTAGTGATCAATTCAGAGTTCGATTAGAAAAAATTTTTAAGAATCTTTTAGAGGCAAATCATAATCGACCTGAATTTCATTGGAAAATTATTAATGAAGATTGGTTAGATAGCTGGAAAAAATTTTGGAGACCTCAGCTAATAGGAAATAATTTTTTAGTTTTACCCTCTTGGATGGATCTGCCTAAAGGATTAGAGGACAAAAAAATTATCAAAATTGATCCAGGAGCAGCATTTGGTACCGGTAGCCATCCTACTACCTATCTATGCATGCAGGAAATGGAAAATATTCAATTACAAAGTAAAAAAGTTTTAGATATTGGATGCGGAAGTGGAATACTAACCATTGCAGCAAAACTACTAGGAGGAAAAAATTTATACGCAATAGATAGTGATTATTTGGCTATTAACTCTACCAAGGCAAATATTAAATTAAATTTTTCTAACTCCTTAGACATGCATCTTTATAGGTGTTCTTTTCAAGAATTTTCTTTAAATAACTCAAGCAACGATTTTGACTTGATATTATGCAATATTCTTGCAGATGTTATAAGGTTGATAATTCCCAAAATTGCTGAGCTATTAAAATTAAATGGAAAATTAATTTTAAGTGGAATATTATCCTCTCAACAAGGAGAAATTATCAAAATATTAAATTTAAATAATTTATCGGTAGATACTGTATCATCAGAAAAAGATTGGATTTGCATTAAATCAATGAAAAAATAATCAACTTAAAGAAACCATTTAACTATGAGCCAATTCACATGTTTGTATCTTTTACATTTTTTGTTGTAGATCAGCCTAATGAATATTTTTAAACTTCAAAAAAGTAATTATTAATGCAATTTTTCTAAGCCCTCTTAAACTAATGGATTTTTATAAAGTAACACTCATTAATGAAAGCGAAGGTGTTAATTCAACGATAGAGGTACCTTTTGATCAATATATTTTAGATGCTGCTGAGGAACAAGGTATTGATATACCTTATTCATGTAGAGCGGGAGCCTGTTCAACATGTGCAGCAAAGGTTACCTCTGGAACAGTTGATCAATCTGATCAAAGTTTCTTAGATGATGATCAATTGGCTGCAGGATATATTTTGCCATGCGTGGCTTTTCCTACTTCTGATGTAACAATTAGTACTCATGCTGAAGAAGAACTTTACTAAAAGATTTTTTATTATAAATAAATAATTTCATCTAGTTGTAAGTTTTTTTTTTTCTGCCAACCTCTATATAAGATAACTAATTATAAAATGATGAATAAATTTGAATTTTTTAAATTTGGGACAATCAAATCTAGTTTAGGCGGTCAATATAGCTATAAAATAATTGGTCCATGTTGCAGATTATATGATAGAGAGGAGTTGCCTTGGCCATGTTCGAGACTTGCTTGGAGAAGCAAGGAACCAAGTTGGAGAAGGATTGGTGCGAGGTTTGTAGCAGATATGGCTTCTAGGAAATGTCCTTCTTATTCAGTGGAAATTTTAGAGCCCGGTTCAAAACCAATGAAAACAGTAATAACTTTCTTTTCAGATAAGTTTTCAAATGAAATTCAAGAATGGTGGTACAGCAAAAAACCAGGTTCTAGAGAACCTGGCAATATCTTTCCTTCAAATATTTAATTTGATACTAAGCTTTTGGTTTGGGAGGTGTGTAACCCTTTAACCCAGAGCATTCAAGACTATCGAATGTATCTACTCCAGTCTTTGAATTTGTTCCTGAAGCTCTTGAGCAAAGAGCTTTCCTTTGAGATAAATCTAAGTTTGCGTTAGTAAAGTCAGTGCCTTCAATCACGGCACCATCAAAGACACTTTTCATAAGCTCACCATTTGTTAAGTCTGCATCAGAAAGATCAGCGTTATCAAATCGAGTAGCATAGGCAATTAAATCTTTCATATTTGCCCCTTTGAAACTAGAATTTTTTGCAGTTGTCACACTCATGTAAGCACCCTGCAAATTAACTTCCCCAAGATCTTGGCTTGATAAATCATACTTAACATATTCTGTATTTTGAAGATCTTTTCCGCGATAATCTTCTTTTAAAACATCTACTGAAGAAGGATCACTTGGATAAAGAGCATTTGCAGATATTGGATTTATTAATAAACCAAACATCAATGGGAGAAAAATTAAAAGCCTTGACAATGACTTTTTAAGGAAAGAAAAATTTGAAACCATTTCGATCTAAATCAATTTAAGAAATATCATACGACTATTATTTCATGGGTTGGCCATATAGAATACTTCTTCTTACGAACTGTTGCAGTTCATCTGATTTTCGTAGTTAAAAAATCCTTAGCCAGAAAAGTATTTGGAAAAATTTCTTTAGCCTCTTTCAATAGATCAATTGGTGTGATTGGACTTTTGCAAGTATATCTTGGGCTTAGATGAGTCAGGATAAGTTTTTTTGCATTTGATAATAAAGCCGTTTTGGCTGCCATGATAGTCGTTGAATGTAATTTTTTTATTGCCATATCTTTATCTTTTTCTGAAAATGTGGATTCATGTACAAGTAAATCAGCATTTTTTGATAGCTTTACAGCTGATTCACTAAAGATTGTATCCGTACAGTAAACAAAAGTTTCTCCTTTTCTTGGTTTGCCGCAAAAATCATTTCCATTAAATATTCTGCCATCATTTAATGTAACTTGTTTTCCTGATTGCAATATTGAATAAATAGGGCCTGGAGGTATATCTAATCTGATTGCTTTATCAATATCAAATCTTCCGGGCTTATCTTTTTCGCTGACTCTGTATCCATAAGCAGGTAATCTGTGCTTCAGAAAGGAACATCTAACAGTAATTTGATTATCTTCATATAAATAATTATTATTGAAGGCAAAATCTTCTACTGCAAAAAAATGGAGAGGAAAGGTGATTGTGCAATAGCTATTTTTTAAAGCTGATAATACAAAGTTTTTAAGGTCTCTAGGACCATAGATCTCAATACCTTGACTATTCCCTGCTAATCCAAGGGTTGCTAATAATCCTGGTAAACCATAAATATGATCTCCATGCATATGAGTTATGAATATTTTTTTTATTTGAGAAGATTTTATATTACTTCTCATTATTTGAAGTTGAGTACCTTCTCCACAATCAAAAAGCCATACCTCAGATTTTTGGGAGAGTTTAAGGGCTAAAGAGGAAACATTTCTTGTTAATGTTGGCACCCCTGAACTAGTTCCTAGGAAGGTAATGTTCACTTATGAAAATATTTTTGTATTTAATGTCTAAATTAAATCTAGACTTTTAGTCAACCCTAGGCAAATTCAGAATTTGTTTCTCAAACAAAGTGGAAAAGCAAATTAACCAATTAACTTATAAAAATATTTTGATATTTATTATTTTGTTACTTTCATTTCAAAGTAATGTACTTCAAGCCTCAAGTGAACCAATAATAAGGGTACTAATAAAAAAAGATAAGATATTAAGAATTAGATCAGATAGTGCTATACCTCTCAGGATCTCTGGAAATCAATTTTTTAATAAAAGGATCAAAGGTCTCACAATTAAAGATAAACTTAATAAGAAAATATTATTTTTTGATAAGCAAAAAGATAAATTTTATAATGTAAACAAAAATAGTTTTTCAATCAAATCTACTGATAAGAGGGGAATTTGGGTAGGGGATAAAAGATATTCAGGAATCATTAATGTTATCTTGAAAGATAATAAAATTTATGTAGTAAACAAGCTTAGAATTGAAAATTATTTAAGTAGTGTAGTTGGAGCAGAAATGCCTCATAAGTGGCCATTAGAGGCATTAAAAGCACAAGCTATAGCTTCAAGGACTTATGCATTAAAGAAAAAAGGAAATCTAATGTTTGATATTGACTCAACTCAAAAAGATCAAGTTTATAATGGATTGGAATCTAGAACTATACAAACTGCAAGGGCTGTTAGATCAACAAGGTCTCTCGTTATAACGCATAACAACAAATTAATAAATGCACTATTTCATAGCAGTTCGGCTTCACAAACAGAGAATAGTGAGGATGTATGGAGTGATAAATATGATTATTTAAGAAGTGTTAAAGCTTTTGATAGTGATAATCCTAAATTAATTTGGAATAAATCTTTCACTAAAGATGAGTTAAAAGACTTATTCCCTGTTCTAGGAGGTCTTGAAAAAATAAAGGTTTTAAAAAAATCAAAGACTGGAAGGATAAAATCTTTAGAAATTATTGGGGAAAATGGTTCCAAAAAAATATTAGGTAAAGATTTCAGAAGTAGAATGAAATTAAATAGTACTCTTTTCAATTATTCATTCATAAAAACTAATATAAGTGAGGAAGAAAACTTGAATCAAAAGTCTATTTATACTGATAGAGCCTATCTTCTTATTTCCGGCAAAGGTTCAGGCCATGGAGTTGGAATGAGCCAATGGGGGGCAAAATATATGGCCTCAAAGGGGGCTAGGGCAGAGCAAATTCTTAAACATTTTTATAAAGGTATATCAGTTAAGCCTTTTAGAAAAATTTATAAATAAATTTATTTAGCATTAAGAACTAGTTTCGGTTGTATATAATTTATTTCCCCTTTTTCTAAAATACCAATTCCTAAAAGTTTATTTGTATTATCAATAACCTTAAAAGTCGTTTGACCTAGGTCGCTTGTGATATCAATAGGGTCACGAAATATAATTTTACGGCCAGTTTCCCAGAAATAATGATCCTTAATATCCTTTACAACAAAGCTTGGTATGTGGTTTAAAGACTTTATTATTGGGATAATAAACGAATTAATGTTTTCTCGATGCTCAATTATTTCATCTATTTTAATAGCATGTTCTTTGTTAAAACCTGAGGCTTGAGTTCTTTCAAGATAAAATAAACATCCTTCAGTGCCTATTTTAGAGCCTAGATCTCTTGCTAAAGCCCTAATATAAGTTCCTGATGAGCATTTTACTTTTATATGCAATAATCCCTTTTTTTGTTCCCATTTTTTGAGAGTCAAATCAAAAATATTAACTTCTCTAGTGGGTATTTCAAATAATTCACCTCTAAGTGATTTTTTATAGGCTCGTTCTCCATTTATGTGCACACTTGAAACTTTTGGAGGTACTTGTTTTATGAGCCCCCTGAAATTATTCAAATATTGATTTAATTCTTCAAAACTTAAGATAGGCCAATTTTTCTTATTTATTATTTCACCGTGAATGTCATCAGTATTTGTTTTAATACCGAGTTGAATTATTCCAAAATATGTTTTTATTTGTGGTAAGTATTGAATAAATCTAGTAGCATTTCCTATGGCTATTGGTAAAACTCCTGTAACTTCAGGATCTAAAGTACCAGTATGACCAACTTTTTTGACATTCAAAATTCTTCTAATTCTTTTTACACAATCATGTGAAGTACATCCTGGATTTTTATTTATTACTAGGAAGCCATTTGGAGCATTCATTTTTGATATGAAGATTTAGTGTGAATCATAAGGTTTTATTTTATTATTTTTATAAAGGATACTCAATTATTTAAATTGAAAAATAAAAAAATAGTAGGCGAATTTATTGAAAATGCTTTTCAATTAAAAACTCATTTAGCTGAATTTCTATCAATCGAGCCAATTGCATTAGATAAATTTCTTAAGGATGCCAAGATGGAATTAGCTAATTTACATCCAGGTGATAATTTACTTGATTGTGAAGAGTTCTATAAGGATATTGTAGGAGATAAGCATTTGGCTGATTTAGCTGCATGGCATATTAGCAGTAATCAATACATAGCAGATACTTTAAGGCTTCAGCAAAAGTTTTCTAAGAATTTAGTTTTAGATTTTGGAGGGGGAATTGGAACACATGCAATTGCTAATGCGATGTCAGATGATGTTGAGCATGTCTTTTTTGTAGATATAAATAAAACTAATAGAGACTTTGTTGAATTTAGATCAAAAGAATTAGGCTTAGAGAGAAAATTATCCTTTTATAACTCTATTGAAGAGACGAAAATAACGAAGTTTGATACTATCGTCTGTCTTGATGTTTTGGAACATCTAAAAGATCCTTCAACTCAGCTTGAAGTCTTTCATAAAATAATGAAAAAGGATGCAATAGCTTTATTTAATTGGTATTTTTTTAAAGGCGAAAATAATGAGTATCCCTTTCATCTAGATGAAGAAAAGGTTGTTAATAAATTTTTTAAAAATCTACAAAATAATTTTATTGAAGTGTTTCATCCTATATTAATAACTACTAGAAGTTATAAAAAATACAACTAAACAACTACATTAATTCTTTTTCTAGATCTAAGATTTCTTTTAATGCTTTCGAAGTTAACAATTCCATCTCTTAAAGCAAATAAAGTATCATCTTTTCCCTTGCCTACATTATTACCTGGCAAGAAAGAAGTACCTCTTTGACGGATTAATATTGATCCAGCGCTAACCCTTTCTCCTCCGAAGGCTTTAACTCCTAGTCTTTTTGAATTAGAATCTCTTCCATTTCTCGTTGAACCTGTACCTTTTTTGTGTGCCATTTTTTCTTATTTAATCTAAGATTTTAAATAAAATTTCTTCTAGCTAGTCTTCTTTCTTTGCAGATTTAGACTTAGTGGAAGTTTTGGTAGTTTTACCAATATTAATAGATTTTACCATAACTCGAGTTAATTCTTGCCTGTGGCCCATTTTCCTTCTGGTCTTTTTCTTAGGTCTCATCTTATATACAATTACTTTTTTATCCCTTTTATGAGATATTACCTCTAATTCAATATTTGCATTCTTAATATATGGTTTACCAATTGAAATTTTTTCATTTTCTTTTATTAAAAGAATATTATCGAGAGTAATTTTATCTTTTTCTTTGGCATCTATTCTATTTAAATCATAGTACCTATTAACCTCCAATAAAACTTGTCTGCCTGAGGTCTCGGCGATAGCAAATGTGGCTTCTTTAGTTTTAGAAGCAGTGGTTGTTTTTTTGGAAGTAGTCATATAATTTTGGACGCAATTAGGTTCAAATTTAATATTTGATTATACCTAATAAGCAATCGTTTAAGTCTATATATCCTCTTACTATATAGTGTCATTAGTCAAGTTGTTACTAAAATAGTTTTAGAACTATATTTAAAAATTAACATGGTCGCGAGAAAAACATATATTTTAAAATTATATGTCGCAGGTAATACACCAAATTCTATGAGAGCGCTTAATACTTTAAAGGAGATTTTAAAGACAGAATTCAAGGGAGTTTATGCCCTAAAGGTAATAGATGTCTTGAAAAGTCCACAATTAGCAGAGGAAGATAAAATTTTAGCTACCCCAACATTAGCGAAAATATTACCACCGCCAGTTCGTAGAATAATTGGAGACCTTTCAGATAGAGAGAAAGTATTGATAGGCTTAGATTTACTTTTTGATGAATTAAATGAGTCGGAAATAAGTGATAGGTAGAAATATAGAAATAATCTATAATAAGTAAAACATAGTATTAATTAACTTCAAAATAATCACTTTAGTATCTATTTATGACAGATAAAGTACAAAATAAGTCTCATAAGATGCAGGTTCAAAAACTTCCAACTGGAATAGAGGGATTCGATGATGTCTGCAGAGGCGGCTTGCCTACTTCAAGGAGCACACTTGTAAGTGGAACTTCAGGTACTGGCAAGACAGTTTTCTCTCTTCAGTATTTACATCATGGTATTTTAAGTTTTGATGAGCCTGGGATCTTTGTCACTTTTGAGGAATCTCCTTTAGATATTATTAGAAATGCTGCAAGTTTTGGGTGGGATTTACAAGAACTTATAGATCAAAATAAACTTTTCATCTTAGATGCCTCTCCAGATCCTGATGGGCAAGATGTGGCAGGAAATTTTGATCTGTCTGGATTGATTGAGAGAATAAGTTACGCTATTCGGAAATATAAAGCAAAGAGAGTTGCTATAGACTCTATCACAGCAGTATTCCAGCAATATGATGCTATTTATGTTGTTAGGAGAGAAATTTTTAGATTGATAGCCAGATTAAAGGAAATAGGAGTTACAACAGTAATGACAACTGAAAGAGTTGATGATTATGGCCCAATAGCTCGCTACGGTGTAGAAGAATTTGTCTCTGATAATGTTGTATTGCTTCGTAATGTACTTGAATCAGAAAAAAGAAGAAGAACATTAGAAGTTTTGAAGTTAAGGGGAACAACTCATATGAAGGGCGAATTCCCATTTACGATGGGTGAAAACGGCATTAGTGTTTTCCCTCTTGGAGCAATGAGATTGACTCAAAGATCATCTAATGTTCGTATAAGCTCTGGTGTCAAAGATTTAGATGAAATGTGTGGGGGAGGATACTTTCAAGACTCTATTATTTTGGCTACAGGAGCAACAGGTACTGGGAAAACAATGCTTGTATCAAAATTTATTGAGGATGCTTATCAACATAAAGAACGTGCAATTCTTTTTGCTTATGAAGAATCTAGGGCTCAACTACTTAGAAATGCTACAAGTTGGGGGATAGATTTTGAAAAGATGGAAAGTGATGGCCTTTTAAAGATTATTTGCGCTTATCCTGAATCAACTGGGTTAGAGGATCATTTACAAATAATTAAGACTCAAATAACTCAATTTAAACCAACAAGGATGGCCATTGATTCCTTATCAGCTTTAGCCAGAGGAGTTAGTTTGAATGCATTCAGGCAATTTGTTATTGGTGTAACTGGTTATGCTAAACAAGAAGAAATTGCAGGTTTCTTTACTAATACTGCTGAGGAATTTATGGGAAGCCATTCAATAACTGATTCACATATTTCTACAATTACAGATACTATTTTGCTACTACAGTATGTTGAAATAAAAGGGGAAATGGCACGAGCTATAAATGTCTTTAAGATGAGAGGTTCTTGGCATGATAAGAGAATCAGAGAATTTATAATTACAAGTAACGGGCCAGAGATAAAGGATTCTTTTTCAAATTTTGAGCAAATATTTAGTGGAGCGCCTCATAGAGTTCTTCCTGATGAAAATTTGCCTAATGTATTTAGGGGAGTTGATAAGGGTAAATAAACTTTTAAACTTGATTTCCAGATAGGCTCTTTTCACTATTTATTGCGTTAGTAAGAATTTCATCTTTGTCAGATTGCTCTAAAGGTAAGTCAAACCAGAATGTTGTTCCAATATCTAATTCGCTAGCCATGCGTATTTCACCGCCATGTTTTTGGATAATGCCCCTTACTATCGATAATCCTAAACCTGTACCCTGCTCAGTATGTACGGAATTTTCAACTCTATAAAATCGATCAAATATTTTTTCTTGATCTGCTTGGGAAATACCGCAACCGGTATCGGCAATTTCAATTCTAACTTTTGGTAGAGGCGATACTAATTCACATTGCGGGGCATTTTTTAATTCATTAGGAGGAAATGCTGGGCAAGTATCAGGCCAAGTATAAGCTCTAATCATTAAAGTACTATTCTTAGGACTAAATTTAAGACCATTACCTAACAAATTATCAAAAACTTGCAATAATAAATCCCAATTACCAAGGATTGAGGGTAAATTTTCCTCTATATCTTTTGCTAGAGAAACATCTTTTTCTGTAGCATTAAGCCTATAATTTCTAAGGGTTTGTTCAATAGCGGGCTTAATATCCATAGGTTCTAATTGCACAATCTTGCCTGATTCTAATCTTGATAAATCCAGTACATCATTTACTAATCTCGTTAATCTATCTGTTTCTGAGTTGGCTATACTTAAGAAATCAAGTTGTTCTTCGTTTGATAACTGATCTTTGAGATCATAAAGTGTCTCAACATAACTTTTAATATTAAATAATGGTGTTCTTAATTCATGGGAAACATTACTGATAAATCTATTTTGAGCTGCATTTAATTCAACTTCTCTAGTTAAATCTTGAACTGTAACAGCAATTCCCTTTAATTCTCCTTTATTACTGTCTAAAACTGACTGTAAGACAATTCTTAATGTTCTTGGAGGTTCACCAAGGCTGCACCTTATATCATCACTCTCTTTTTCTTTCTTAAGAATAGATTCAATTGTAGAGTGTAAATCATTTGAAAGTATTTCTGGAATTTCATTTAATAAATCTTTGCCCTCTAAATATCTACCTTCCCACCTGAAAAGTCTTTTTGCAGTCGGATTAGTAAGAACTATTTTACCTTGTGAGTCTAAAAGGATAGCACCATCAGCCATAGTTGCTATTAAAGATTGTTGCTTTATTTGGGCGGCTTTTAACTCATCTATATTTGCCTCGTCATAATTTTCTAATTGAGACGCCATATTATTAAAACAAGTTAATAATTCTCCTAGCTCACCAGTCATTGGTAAGGTGATTCGAGATTTGAAATTTCCTTGTGAAATATCTCTTACTCCTCTAACAAGTTCTCTTACTGGCCTTGTAATTGTTAATGCGTTAAAAACTGCTCCTAAAATCACTAATACCCATATTGATATAAATACGGCTACTGTCACTTCTCTTGTAAGAGCAGCACTAGCAAGAGCTTTTTTATTAGGAGTGACTCCTAGTGCCAAAGTGCCTAGGTATTTCCCTTTCCATAACATAGGAACAAAAACATCTGTAACCTGTCCTTGAGGTGTAGTATGTTGTCTTACTAGAGGGAATTGCGGCCTTTTTTTTAATTCTGAAGGAAGTTTAAGTTTACGTGTTAATTGGAACTGGCTATTTGAATTGTTTGGTGTAGCACTAATAGGGATTCCAAGTTGTACGATATCTTCAGCATCAGTAAAGAAAATATATCGAAGATTTCTACTTGATCTCCAGAACTTTTCTGCAACATTTGAAATCTCATTTTTTTGATTATTTGCAACGAGTTCTGTAACGTTTCCAGATAGCAATAATCCTAAGTCTCTAGCATATCTTGTGTCATTCATTCCAGCATCTCTTTGAATACTATTTAAAGCAAAAAAAGTTATACCTGTCATTAAAAGACTCACAGCAAGAGTTGCTATCGCTAATAGTTTGGTTCTTAAACTAAATCCACTCCACCATTGCAATACTTTTTCCCACCAATATTTATTAGTAATAATGCCATCTTGGTTGGGCTCAAAAAAAATATCTTTTGTTTTATTAATATTTTCATTTTCCATAAACTTATTTCTCCTTTAGAAAATTATTTCTAACTTGATGACCGATATCCTTTCTATAAAAAATCCCCTCATAATCGACTTTGTTTAAGAATTCATAGATTCTTTTAAAAACGAGCTCAAAAGTATCATCTTGGCAAACGA
>CEWJ01143503.1_pt1 | contig 15928 bp, 9 predicted proteins | sample 350291 | NCBI WGS metagenome assembly CEWJ01 (sample SAMEA2622923, study PRJEB7988) | marine metagenome | isolation source: saline water (ENVO:00002010), including | reverse complement strand
AAAATCGACGGCCGCGCGCCGCTGAGCATTTTTTGCAATTCGATCACCCCCACCGAACCCCATCTGCAGCGATGGCTGAAGGAGGGCGTGACGATCGAGGTCCACACGCTTTCCCATCCCTGCCCCATCCTTGGTGGACGAAATTTTGTCCCTGCAAAAAACACCTACCACGGTGGTGTCGATCTGCTGAACAATATCGCCAACAACCTTCCGGTCGCATTCCGTACACCCTGCTGTGATTCACAAAACACGCCCAGCCCTCGTGTCTTTTCGGAACTGTTGATGCGCAACAACCCGGCGGGGCAGTTTTTGGAGATGGACACCTCGGTATTCAACATTTTCACCTCGGCCGACAAGTCTCTCCCCGCCTCACTGCTCATCGATGCCGACGGCAGGGCCAAGTTTGAAAAGTATGTCCCGTTTGATTCCTATGTCGTCACGATCGAAAACTATCCCTACCCGTTCGCCGTGGGCAGCAGCATCTGGGAAATGCCGTGCATGGTGCCAAGCGACTGGGAGGCACAACATCTTCACGGCAACAACAACCCGGTCACCGTGGAAGACTGGAAAGCCGCAATCGATGCCACCGTGCTCAAGCAGGGCGTTTTCAACTTTGTGTTTCACCCGCACGGCTGGGTGCAAAATACGCAGATGATTGAGTGGATCGATCACATCACCGAGACTCATGGGAACAAGGTCAAGTTTCTCAACTTCCGCGAAGCCCGCGAGCGACTCACGAAGAACCTGCTCGGCGGTCAAACTCTCAAGGCTGCCAACGGACAGAACAATGGCATACGCCTGCTCGACCTGAACAACGACGGCTTCATGGACGCAGTCATCGGGAATGAATCCATGCAACAAACCCGCCTCTGGGACCCGGGAGCCAAGCGCTGGAAAACCGCTCCGTTTCCGTTCCAACTGGTTCAAATTGATGGAGACGGGAACCGCATCGATGCCGGTGCACGGTTCGGGGTGTTGCAGCCAAACGGCAACGCCTCGGTGTTGATCGGCAACGGAAAAACCAACGGCATTTGGCATTTCGATGGCAGCGACTGGCAGAAAGACCAAGCGCTTGGCCAAGGGCTTGAGATCGGTGGCCAAGCGCTCCGAACCGCCATTGACGGACGGGACAACGGCGTTCTTTTGCGCGACACAAACAACAACGGCATGTGCGAGATCATCGTCGGCAATCCAACCCAACAGGCGGTCCTGAGTTGGAACAAGGGCCAACGGAAGTGGCTGCCGGCCAATTTCAATCTTCCGAAAGACATCCACATCGTCCGCGAAGACGGAAGCGACAACGGCGTTCGTTTTGTCGACATCAACAAGGACGGCTACCTCGACGTCATTCATTCCAACGAAGTCCGGTATTCGTTTCACCTCTACGTGCCGCAACCGATCCTCGGCTGGGGCATCGGCTGGACGCGCGAAGTCATGTCCGACCTGCGAAGCGATGGCAACGCGATCCCAATGATCGTCCGCGGCGGCGAACACAACAACAACGGCGCCTGGTTTCACTCCGACCACTTGTGGGTGCAAAACGAGGACACCGCACATCTGCCAAACCTCGTCGACCGACGTTCGTTTGATGATCTCCTGCGCGGCGTGATGCCTCTGCCCAAGTCACCCGAAGACTCCGCAAAGGCCATCGAGACTCTACCCGGATTCAAGGTGGAACTCATGGTCAACGAGCCGCTCGTGATGGATCCGGTGGCGTTTGAGTGGGACGAGCACGGACGCCTGTGGGTTGTGGAGATGGCCGACTACCCGCTTGGCCTGGACAACAATGGAAAACCGGGTGGCCGTGTCCGCGTTCTTGAAGACCGAAATAATGACGGACGCTACGACCACTCGACCGTTTTCCTCGACGCCCTGCCATACCCGAGCGGTGTGATGCCGTGGCGCGACGGCGTCCTCGTCAGTGCTGCACCGAACATCCTGTTCGCACGCGACACCAACGGCGATCTCCGGGCTGACGAATCCAAAATACTCTTCACCGGATTCGTCGAGGGCAACCAGCAACATCGCATGAACGGATTTGAGTACGGGCTGGACAACTGGGTCTACGCGGCCAACGGCGACAGCGGCGGTATCATCCGTTCCCCAGGTAAAGATCTTTCCGTCAACATCCGTGGGCGTGACTTCCGCTTTCACCCCGACACGCTCGCCTTCGAGACGCAGGCCGGGCAAACTCAGTTCGGCCGCCGCCGCGACGACTGGGGCAACTGGTTCGGCAATAACAACCCGTCCATCGGCTGGCACTACCCGTTCCCAGAGCATTACATTCGCCGCAATCCGCAACTCGCCTCAACCCGCACTCGGCAGACCCTCGGCAATTACGAGCGGTCGCACATGATCCGGAGCATCAGCCGGGCGGTGCAGAGATTCAACTTAGTCGGCACCGCGAACCACATCACCGCCGCCAACAGCCCCGCGCCGTACCGCGACGAGTTGTTCGAGCAAGCCAACGGACAATCCATCTTCATCAGCGCGCCGGCATACAATGTCGTTCGCCGTGAAATGCTCACCCCGGACGGGCTCAGCTTCCGGAGCAATCGTCCCGAGGGAGCCAACGGGCAGGAATTCATCGCATCACGGGACGCCTGGTTTCGTCCCACCACACTCAAGACCGGGCCGGACGGCGCGCTGTGGATCGCCGATTTTTACCGGCTCGTCCTCGAGCACCCAGAGTGGATCCCCAATGATGTCGAACGCAAACTTGAGTTACGGGCCGGCTCCGATCGCGGCCGGCTTTATCGCGTTTATCCGGCAAACAAAACGCCACGACCCATCCCTAATCTTGCCAACAAAAATGTGCCGGAACTGGTCGCCGCCCTCGACAGCCCAAGCGGTTGGCAACGGGACACCGCACAGCGGCTACTGGTTGACCGGGGCAATGCCTCCGCCGCGCCGCACTTGGCCAAACTGCTGAAAAACAGCCAACGGCCAACGACCCGTTTGCAGGCGCTTTGCACGCTCGAAGGGCTGAAACAAATCATGCCCGAACACATCCAACTGGGCTTGGCCGACCGGCATCCCGGCGTGAGGGAGCATGCCATCCGGGTTGCAGAACCGCTGTTCCGTGCCGGCCAGGCGGATACGCTTGGCCAAGCGCTTGACCAAGCCGTTTCCAACTCCGCCCCGCGTGTCCGTGCCCAACTCGCGTACTCCGTTGGCGAATGGAATTCCCCCGTTGCAGGCAAAATCCTCGGCCGCCTGGCCAAGCGTTCGTCCGGCAAGCCCGACCTGCAGACGGCCATCGCGTCATCCGCCACCGGTCACTCCGTGAGCATCCTTAACGAACTGATCAACGATGGCGACATCGGATCGCACGGATCACTCACCGGCAATCTGCTGGCCTTGGCCGGTGCCGAGGCGTCAGCCGCAGAGATCAAAAAACTGCTCCTCAACCTCACAGCCAAGATCGACAAGCTGGAGACTTGGCGACTGACCGCACTCTCTGCTCTGGTCGAGAATGCACAAAAAAGAAACCTCCCGCGATCGGAGCTTGGCCTTGACGATGAACTGCTCGACTCGCTTAATCGGATCGTTAAGAACAACAAAGCCGGAACCGGCGACCGGGTTGCGGCACTTCGACTGTTGGCCAACATCACGGACGATGGAAAACAGATTCGGGAGATTCTGCACCAGCAGCTTGGCGCCCTGTCACCCACCCCGATTTTCGACCTTGCGCTGGACGAACTCAACAAACGCGACCCGGCCACCGCCCCGCTGTTGACCCACTGGAAAAGTTACTCACCGAACCGCAAAAACCGGGTACTTCAGCATATCCTGAACGATGAAAAAAAGACGCTCGGCCTGTTGTTCGCCATCGACAACAAAGTGGTTCTTCCCGGCGAAATCGGCGCGGCGTTTCGGCAACTGCTCAAGCAACACTCCAACAAGGCAATTCGTGAACAGGCGGCCGCGCACTTTGGCCGGAAGAACATACAGCGCGACCAACTGGTAACTGATCGACTGGCAAAGATGTCTCCCCTTAAGGGCGACGGAGCGGCTGGCGAACTGCTTTTCGCCACCCACTGCGCCACATGCCATAAACTCGGCAACACCGGCAACGCGACCGGCCCCGACCTCGCGGCGATCGCCGATAAGTCTCCACGAGCCCTGCTCGCTGCCATCCTCAATCCCAATCAGGCGGTCGAGGACCGGTTCAGTGTGTACGCGCTCGCCACGAAGGACGGCTCCCAACTCGCCGGCATGATCACCAACGAGGGGGCCAACAGCGTCACGTTGATGGACTTAAACGGGCAACAGCGGCAGGTCCTCCGGGCGAACATTCAGTCGCTCACCGGCTTGGGCCGTTCTCTGATGCCGGAGGGATTTGAGCAGGTTTTCAACGACCAGCAACTGGCCAACCTGATCGCCCACATCAACGCCTCCGCTAACCCACCCAAATCGTTCCCCGGTAACAAGCCCAAACTCGTCTCCGAGGAAAACGACTCACTGACTCTCACTGCATCGAATGCGGAAATTTATGGCGACTCATTGATGTTTGAGGAAAAGCACCGAAACCTTGGTTTCTGGCGCGCTCCCAACGACCGGGCCGCTTGGTCGATCAAAACCAAACGAGCCGGCGTGTACGATGTTCACCTGAACTGGGCGCTCGACGGCAAGGCTAAGGCCAACCATATCCAACTGCGCATCGGCCAGAACGAAATCGTTCACGCCGTAGACAGCACCGGCACGTGGGATCAATACCGGTCAATCCACATTGGCACAGTCGAACTCGATGAAGGCGAGCAGCGCGCCATCATGCAGGCCATCACGCCCATCTCAGGGTTTGTCATCGACCTGAAATCGGTCAAATTGAACCGGAAAAACAACTAATCACGACTTGTTTTTTTACAGGCCGAGTGAAACCCTCCGTCCCCCCGATGATCATGTGACGCACTCGTCCCGTGACCAAAATGAAAAAAACACTGCTGCCACTCGCTGTTTTGGCCATCGGCCTGAGCATCCCGGCCGACCTGTTTGCACAGGAGTCCCGCTCGAACTCCCGCCGCACTAGCATCCCCCGCCCCTTCCTTTACGCCTATCCGGAGAAACCGGGTGAATCACCGCTGGCCGAGGTACGGAAATCAATGCTCGAACAATTCGACGCCGACAAGGACGGCTTCCTCAACAAGGCCGAGCGCAACGCCATGCGCCTGGCCACGAAGAAATTTTCAGACGAACGCCACGACGAAATCCGACGCGCCCGCGAACGCCGGGGAGGCGGCCGTGAAGGCGGCTCCCCGAAACCGCCGGAACGCTGGCTGGCAGCCTATGACAAAAACAAAAACGGACGCTTCGACGGCGACGAGTGGGACACCGCCCGCGGTACCGAAATCAAAAATGTCACCGCCCGCTATGACGCCAACAAGAATGGTAAAATCGATGACGACGAAAAGCAGCGCCTCGTCGAAAATCTGAAGAAGAACAACTACAACCCCTACGACAATTACATTCGCACGATTGTCGCTGGCCTGCGCGGTGAGCGTTCCGGCAGCGGAAGGGAACGCCGGTCGCGTTGGAAGGAGTTCGACACCAACGGTGACGGCAAGGCCAGCCGCGAGGAACTCGCCTCCATTCGCAAACACGAAAGCCAAGCGCAGGAGAAGCCATGATGCTCCGCCACCTTGCCGCCGGCATATTGCTTACGACAACGGTTACGCTTGGCCAAGCGACCAACTCCACCGTGGTGATCAATGAGTTCGTCGCCATCAACGATTCCGGGCTCAGGGACAAAGATGGGGATTTCTCCGACTGGCTTGAGTTGCACAACTACGGTACGGAAACCGTCGACCTTACCGGCGCGGCATTGACCGACAGCCGCAAGCGCTTGGCCAAATGGACATTTCCCGAAACCAAAATTGAGCCCGGGCAGTATCTCGTTGTGTTCATGTCCGGCAAGGACCGGCGCTCCGGAGAGAAGACGTTGCACGCCAACTTCGCCCTGCGCGGCAAAGGGGATTACCTCGGCCTGATCGCTAGCGACGGCGAGACCGTAATCGATGAATTCGCAGCCAAATACCCGGATCAAAAAAAGGACATCGCCTTTGGCATCCTCCCCGACCAAGCGCCTGGCCAAGCGGAAAACCTGAAGCGGGATTTTCTCGCCCCCACACCGGGTAAGGCCAACGCGAGGCCGCTCGCCGGCACGGTTAAGCCGGTGAAGTTCAGCGAAAAACGCGGTTGGCACGAGCAGTCGTTCAAGCTCGCGCTCTCGACAAAAACCGGGGGCGCCACTATCCGCTACACGCTGGACGGCACCCGTCCGACCCCGGAAAACGGCCACGCTTACGAGTCTCCGGTGGACATCGCCAAGACGACCACGCTTCGCGCTGCGGCCTTCAAAAAGGGACATAAAGCCTCCGCGCCATCCACCCGGACATTTCTTTTTCTGAACGACATCGTGAAGCAATCGCCTGACGGATTGCCGCCCGAGTATTTCCCATTCACGTGGGGCGACAATAAGGTAGACTACGGGATGGATCAGCGGATCGTGAACGACCCGCACTACGCCAAGGATCTGGTCAAGGGCTTCCACTCGCTGCCCTCGTTTTCGCTGGTAATGAATCTCGACCACCTGCTTGACGGCGAAAAAGGCATCTACGCCAACGCCGAGTGGGACGGCCGCGAAGCCGAACGCCCCGCCTCCATGGAGTTGATTCATTCGGACGGCAAAAAAGGGTTTCAAATCAACTGCGGCATCCGGATACGCGGCGGTTTCAGCCGGCGCAGTTCCAATCCAAAGCATTCGTTCCGCCTGTTTTTCAGGGACACCTACGGCCCGTCCAAGCTGAAATACCCGCTCTTCGGCGACAACGGGGCGAAGGAATTTGACAACGTCGATTTGCGCACGTTTCAAAACTACTCGTGGCACATTGGCGACAAGGAGCGCACGATCTTTTTGCGTGACCAGTTCAACCGCGACCTGCAACTCGCGATGGGTCAACCGGCCGCGCGGGGCAAATTTTATCACCTATTCATCAACGGCCACTACTGGGGGGTGTTCAATACCTGCGAACGAATCAAGGCCTCCTACGGCGCGTCCTATCTCGGCGGCAAAAAGGAAAACTACGACGCCATCAAAAAGGGGCGCACCTACCTCGAAGATCGCAAGATGTCCGTCGGCGTGATGGCCAACGACGGCAACCTCGATGCATGGGGACGGCTCTGCGATCTCGCGCGCGAAGGCCTCGAGTCCAACGAGGCCTACTTCAAAATGCTTGGCAAAAACCCAGACGGTACCGAGAACCTCGACTACGAAGGTCTGCTCGAGGTTGACAATTTAATCGACTACATGCTGGTGATTTTTTACGGCGGCAATTACGACGCGCCGGTCAGTGCGTGGGGGCAAAACTTTGGCCCCAACAACTGGTACGGCCTGCGGCACCGCAAAAAACGGGATGGCTTCCGCTTCTTCGTATGGGACGCCGAGCACACGTTTCGCGATGTCCGCGAGGATCGCACCGGCCCATTCCCAGCCGGCAACCACTACTCGAGCAGCAACCCACAGTGGATCTGGCAGCAATGCCTCGACAACGAGGAGTTTCGTGTTCGCGTGGGCGATCGCATTCAGAAACATTTTTACAACGGCGGTGTGCTCACCCCGGAAAAAGTGCTGGAACTCTTCCAGGAGCGGATCGATGAAATTGAGATGTCCGTTGTTTGCGAGTCCGCCCGATGGGGTGACTCAGGCTACACGCCCTCCGGTGGCCGGGCCTCGACCGAGCGACGGCCTCGCACACGCGACGATGACTGGGCTCGTGAGATCAACCGCTTAGTCAACGATTACTTCCCCACCCGCAGCGAGATCGTTCTGTCGCAACTCTACCGGCACGGGGTGATCTCCGATGTCACCGCCCCGGCGTACCAGCTCACATCGGATAAATCACAGGTTGAAGTTGAGGCGGAGAACGGTGAACTGTTCGTCACTACAGACGGCACTGATCCCCGTCAGATCGGGGGCAAACCGACGCCCTCTGCCCAGCGGATTGAGTCGGGAAAAACATCCCTGCCCGCCGGCAAACCCATTCAGGCGCGGGCATTTCACAAGGGCGAATGGAGCGCGATGGTGACGATCTCAGAGTAACCGCGCTTGGCCAAGCGGACGATCAACTCCCCTCCTCAATCCCCTTGAACCGTACCGTGCGCGTGTCCATCTCGCGGCCGGTCGGCTTGATCAGGGGCTCATAAAGATCAGGACGCCGCGACTGAATCCACCGCATCCCGATGTTCATCCGCATGTGTTCCGCCTCAAGGTCGGCCACGATCATCGTGTCCGCCGCCGCCCAGGTCTCGGCAAGAATTTCGCCGTAAGGGTTGAGAATCATCGCGTTGCCGGTTCGCACCTCGTCACCGTCGATTCCCACCCCGTTGCTGAAGATTAAAAACATCCCGTTGTCGTGCGCACGCGACGGCAGCCACCGCAGCAGCCATTCGCGGCCCTTCGATCCGCGGAACTCCGCCTCGATGGCCTCGGTGTTTTCTTCGCGAGCATGCCACAAAGCCTGGTCGATCACGCCCATGCAGCGCGGGCTGGGCGTCCGGCAACCGCCGGTCTGGTGCGGTGCGATAAGAATTTCCGCCCCCTGCAACGCCACCATTCGGGTGTTCTCAAACAGATTGTTGTCGTAGCAAATGAGGATCGCCGCGCGGTTGCCGCTGGGCAGGTCAAACACGGTAAACTCGCTCCCACTAGAGACGTTTTCGTTGACAAAGGCGTGCAGCTTGCGGTGGCACACGTGGCTCCCGTCCGGCATCACGACAACGTAACTGTTGAACAAATCGCCCTCGTCGCTCCGCTCCAAAAAACCGGCACCGATACTGATGCCGTGTTCCCGCGCCAACCCCAACAACTCCAGCGTGGTCGGCCCGTCGGGGACCGGCTCGGCAAGTACGTCCAGTTCCGCCCGCGACAGGTCGCGCAGAAACCAATACCCGGTCACGCACATCTCCGGGCAGACCACCAACTCCGCGCCCTGCCCCGCCGCCTCGGCGGCAAACCGCCGCACCTTGGCCAAGTTGGCCTCCTTGTCACCGGGCTGATGCTCGAACTGAACCGAGGCAACTTTTGTGTCCTTCATCGTAATTATCCCAGTTCATCCAGCGCCGAGGGAAACGGGCTGATGCCGTAGGCCACCTCGCGCCGGGCGACCGTGATCTCCGGCCGGCCGATGTCTGAGAAGGGGCGCACCTCCAGCCGGCCAAGCGCTTGGCCAAGCGATGCCCCGGAGATCGCGGAGGCCTGGCCCGGAGCGTTGCCCAGTCGAAAATCAATCGATGCCGGGCGGAGGGTCGCCTGCGCTTGGCCTGGAAAACCAATCGCCCGGTAACGCAGCGACTGGTATCGCTGATGTAGCGAAAGCGAGTTGTCCGACTTGGCTACCGGCTTGATCTCTGTTTCCAACAGGTAATTCACGTTGATCCGCAAACAAGTTGCCTGCCCGGATTCGGATGGTCAATCTCCGGCTCGCCCGGACGATTCCGACTGGTGAGACGCCTTTGTTTAGGGTAGCGTGGCGGCCGTCTTACCGATGTCTCGACTACCGTTTGTTGTCCTGTTTTTTTCGATGCTGACTGTTGCCCCGCTTGGGGCGGACGTCACCTGGCCCGGCTGGCTCGGGCCGAAGCGAGATGGCTGGGTGCCGCATTTTGAGCCACCGGCCAAGTGGCCCAGCGAACTCAAACGCGGCTGGACTACCAAGGTGGGCGACGGCTACGGCACCACCGCCGTTTCAGGTGACCGGCTTTATGTGCACGCCCGCCAAAAGAGTGATGAAGTCGTCTGGTGTCTCGACCTGAACGACGGCAAACCGAAGTGGCGCAATCGCTACGCCGAACCGTTCAAGGAGGGCGGCGGCGGCGAGCCCCACGGCAAGGGCCCCAAGGCCAACCCCACGCTGGCTGATGGCCGATTGTTTACGCTGAGCATCACCGGCGTCCTCACGGCTTGGGATGCCGATACCGGCGCGATGCTTTGGCGCGTGGATCACCGCTCCAAGTTCGGCAAACGCCCGCACCCCTACTGGGGTGCCACCACGTCACCGCTCGTAGTCGACAACCGCGTGTACCTCCATTTCGGGGATGACGAAAAGGGCTTCCTCTCGGCGATGGACGTCGAAACCGGCAGGGAAATCTGGCGCAACGGCAAAGACGGCGCAGCCTACTCGTCACCGCTGTACGCCGAGATCGAGGGGGTGCGGCAGATTGTCGAGTGGAACCACGAGGATTTACTTGGAGTCGAGCTGGAGACCGGGCGCACACTTTGGAAATATCACCTGCCCCACCGCGGCACGAACCAGAACATGCCCACCCCGTCGATTCATGACGGGGACATTCTTGTCGGCGGGGAAAAGCGCGGCATTCGCAGCATCCACCCCCATCTCAGGGAAAACAAGTGGGCCGTCACGGAAAAGTGGCATCAAACCCGGGCCGCACTGAACATGAGCACGGCGGTGATCAATGACAACCGGCTGTACGGCTTTTCCCACTACGGCTTGGGGGAGATGTTTTGCATCGACACCACCAACGGCAAGATTCTCTGGAAAGGCCCGGGGCGCACCGGGGACAACGTCACCTTTCTGTCCATCCCCGGCCACGTGTTGGCGCTGATAGACGATGGAGAGTTGCAGGTGCTAAAAGCCGATGGTGCCGAAACGGAAATTCTGGCCAAGTACAAGGTTGCCGACAACCCAACATGGGCGGCTCCTGTGCTTCTCAAGGATCAACTCTTGATCAAGGATAGGGATTCCCTGACCTTGTGGCGTTTCAGTGACACGAAGAAAAAATAGCCAAACGCTACCAAATGAAAATCAATTGGAACCCCCTCTCGTTCGCCATCGCTGCCGCTCTTGGCTTGGTCGGCTGCGGTGAATCTCAAACGACACAACCGACCACTCCACCCGCCACACCGGAGATCGTTAAAGCACCTGACGTATCGGAATCCAAGCCCGAACCAACCAACGCACCGCCACCTGTCATTGAGGAGAAGAAGCCGGGTCCGATGGTGGGCGTTTATGAGGCGAGCATGCTGAGCCCGGGCGCGAACCAGTCGCAGCCGCTGAACCTGGAATTGAAGGAGGACAACCAGTTCACCGCCTATCCCCAAAACGAGGCAAACAACAAGCTACACGGAACCTGGAAGATCGACGGCACACTCCTTGTCTGCACAGGCAGCACTGAGGGCACCAAGCAAAAGATGACCCTTAAAATCGATGCCAAGACGTTGCACCTCCTCTCCATCGATCAAGGGGACACGCCGTTACCGCTGGGTCAGATCACCCCTCCGGGGGCTAACAGGATCACCTTCAAGAAGAAACCCTGAGTTCGGTCCAACTCAAAACTCCCAGTCAAGGCCGGCGGTAAACACCCGGTAACGGTACTCATCCTGCGGCACGTTTGACTGGATGCTTTCCTGCTCGAAGCCCAGTTGAAACGTCAGGTGATCGTTGTGCTCGTACTCAATCGCAAGCTCGATTGAGCGGTCTGTGCGAAAGCGTTGATTGAAGAAATCCGCCGAGCGTTGCAGCTCGTAGTCATAGGTTGCCTTGCGGATCGTCGCGGAGAAGCTATACGGTGCCACCTGAATCCGCCAGTTGTGGGAGAGGCGCTCTCTTCGGTAGTCAAAATATCCGGCGCCGCTGTCCTGGTTTTCCAGAACGGAAAAACGGGTGCGCATCCGGACTTTCCGGTTGGCATCCCAGTAATGCGTCCATTCCACGCCGCGCTCGGGCCGGTCGTAACTCAGCTCGGTGTCCGGCATGTTAAACCCAATCTCGTCGCGCTGACTCCGAGTATCGTAATCACGCTCGACCTGGGATCCGTAGACGAGCAACTCGGAGCGATAACCGTAGTCGATCCCGACCGCCACACGGCCTCCAGCCTCCAGATAGTCATCAAGCGGCTCAGCAAAATATTGGCTTGAGACTTCCGGCTTTAGCTCCAGCCAAGTGTTGCCGGGGAGATTCCAGCGCAGCGCCGGCTCAAGGCTGACCTGTTTTCCCACCACCTGCACTGTCCCGATATCATCCTCGGTCAGCGAGGCGTCGAACATCTCGTCGATGTAAATCAGCCGAAGATCAGCTTTGAGGAGCCAGTTTTCGCCAAGCGATTTCTCCAGTGCCGCATTGACCAGTCCGGTCTGTTCCATGTCCACGCTGGGCGCATCAAAATATCTGCGATCGTCGAACGCCCCAAAAATGGTCGCCTCCACACCCGAGTCATCCAAAGGCAGACGCATCCCGATCACGTCGAAACCGGTCGCAACGAACCCACTCGACTCATCGGCGAACGCCGACATGGTCACGTTCTCCTTGTAGCCGCCACCAAGCCGGAGGTTCGTCGAAAAATCCCACGCAGAGTATTCCTGCAGCAGCTCCCCCTCGATCTCTTTTTCCATCCCGGCAATCTGCTTTTCCAATTCGGCATCGCTGAGATCGGGCTCCTGCGCCGTTGCGCTTGACCAAGCGCTACACAACAATACGAAACCTAAAAAAAATCGAGTGACGTCCATCCTCACCAGCGTTAAACGCGCAGCGCTTGGCCAAGGTTACTCCGAATCGGCGGACGCCAGCCTCTCCCGAAGCCAAGCCGGCCGGTCGGTCGTGATGCCGTCGATGCCCAGCTTGGCCAAGCGTCTGGCCACCTCCGGCGAATTCACAGTCCAGGTAAACAATCCCATCCCGGCCGATTTCACTTTTTTAAAAAATGCCTCCGACTGAAGCCCCTTGTAGCTCACGTTCAACCCATCGAGCTTGGCCGTCTTGGCCTTGGCGATCAGTTCCTCCACGCTTGGAACCTGTTCGCCGCTCTCCTTGTCCATCTTGAAACTGGACAGATAGAAACATTTGATGCGAGGGAACTTGGCCTTGGCCTGTTTCACGACCTCGTAGTTGAAACTGATCACCACAAGTTGATCCGGAGACTTACCGCTTTTGCGAAACGACCTGCCCAGTGCCGGGATGATCTCCGGGCCGCACTTCACCTCAACAAACATCCGTTTCCCGTCCGGGATCGTCGCCAGCACGGCGTCCAACTTGGGAATACGCACCCCCTTCCACTTGGATCCCTTCCACGCCCCCACATCAAGCTGGCGCAACTCCGCATAAGTCTGATCTGCCACCTTGCGATCGACGCCGGCAATCTTCTTGGTCGTGGCATCGTGATGAAGCACCACCTCGCCGTCCTTCGAGAGAAACACATCCACCTCAACGGCATCCGCCTTTTGCTCCCAGCCAAGTTGAACCGACTCAAGCGTGTTCTCCGGCGCGTCATACGAGGCGCCGCGGTGCGCGATAATCTCGACATCCGCCGCGAGAACGCCGGCTCTATTAGCCAGCAACAATACCAGCAATAATTTCCATCTTATTTTCATCGGTAAAAAGTCAGGAAAGAATCCCATGCACGATCTCGCCATGGACATCCGTCAATCGAAACTGCCGCCCCTGATACTTGAATGTCAGCCGTTCATGATCGAGGCCAAGCTGATGCAGGATGGTCGCATTGATGTCGTGGATGTGAACCGGGTCTTCAACCGCCGCATACCCAAGCTCATCCGTCGCCCCGTGGCTCACGCCTCCCCGTATGCCGCCACCGGCAAACACCATCGAGTACGCCTCCTTGTGGTGATCACGGCCAACGTTGTTCGCTGCGCGGTTGTTGCTCAGCCCCTGCAGCATCGGCGTCCGGCCAAACTCCGCTCCGATCACGATCAACGTCTCATCCAAAAGACCGCGCTCGCGTAGGTCCGCAATCAATGCCGCCACCGGCCGGTCCAGTTGCCGGGCCTTGTTGGGGATGCTGCCAAACAATCCACTGTGATGATCCCAGCCCTGATCAAAAAGTTGAACAAACCGCACGCCCTTTTCCACCAGTCGCCGCGCCAGCAAACAGTTATTCGCTAGGCTCGTCGCACCCGGCTTGGCCCCATAAGCCTCCAACGTCGCGGTCCGTTCGTTTCTGATTTCCATCAACTCCGGCACGCTCGATTGCATCCGGTAGGCCAACTCATACTGCGCAATTCGCGTGGCGATTTCCGGATCGCCCACGTCCGCTAGCGCGGTTTTGTTGAGAAAATTAATCCCATCAACAATGTCCCGGCGACTGCCCGGGTCGATGCCCTTCGGGTTGGACAAAAACAAAACCGGATCGCCCTTGCTCCGGAACTCCACACCTTGATGCAGAGTCGGCAGAAAACCACTCCCCCAAAGACTGTTGCCAGCGCCGGCCACGCTGCCGGTGATCAGGACAACGTAGCTTGGCAAATCCCGGTTTTCGGTTCCCAACCCATAGCTCACCCACGACCCGATGCCCGGCCTCCCGAACCGCTCAAAGCCGGTATGCAGAAACAACTGAGCCGGGGCGTGGTTAAATTGTTCCGTGCGAACCGTTTTCACGATGGCCAACTCGTCCGCGATCGTCCCCATCAATGGCAAGTGCTCGGACAATTTCAGGCCACCCTGCCCATGCGCGTGATACTTGAATCGTGTCCCCAACAACGTCGGGTGCTCACGGATGAATGCCAACTGCTTGCCCTTGAACATATGGTCGGGACACTTCTCCCCGTTCCGCCGGACCAATTCCGGTTTGTAGTCGAACAACTCCAAGTGCGACGGCCCGCCGACGAGGTGAATATAGATAATGTTCTTCGCCCGCGCGGGACGATGTGGTTTACGCGGGAAAAGAGGGCCGGCACCGGGAGCCGCGAACAGGTTCCCGTTCATCGCCGAGGCCAGACCAAGCGCACCAATGCCGGCACCGGTGTGTTTCAAAAACTCGCGGCGCGTCTCGTTCAGATAATAATTCTGCTTTGGAATCATCGGTCAGCCTTTAACGATCGCCTCGTCCAGGTTCAACAAAATGTTCGCCACGGTGAACCACTTAGCCAAGCACTTGGTTGCGGCCTTCGTGAACGCCATTCCCCTCGCCTCTCCAACCAGCGCCTCGGCGGTTTTCGGGGCGTTGGCCAATTCTGCGTCGCGCTTGGCCAAGAGCGATTTCAAATATCCAACTTCAACCGGCTTGGCCTCCCTTGACAATGCCACTCGAAACGCAAAACGAATCCGCTGCTCATCGGTGGCCAAGCCCGGTTCGCTGACGATGCGATTCGCAAATGCCAGAGCCATCTCAACATAGGCGTGGTCGTTCAAGAGTGTCAACGCCTGGAGCGGCGTGTTAGTGCGTGGACGATCCACCACGCAGGCACCACGGTCCGGGGCGTCGAAATTCACAAAACTCGCATACGGCGCACCGCGTCGCCACACGACGTATACGCCGCGCCGGAAACGGTTCTCGTTTGTCGCAGGGACAAACTTGGGTGCGTTGCGGCCAACATGGCGCCAAATACCATCCGGCTGCGGCGGATAAATTGGCGGCCCAAACATTCTGCCCTCAAGCAATCCACTCGTCGCCAGTGCCGAGTCCCGGATCATCTCTGCACTCATCCGCACACGGGGTGCCCGGGCGTACAACTTGTTCGCCGGGTCTTTCTCCAAATGCCCGCTGGAAACGATCGACGACTGCCGATAGGCGTGGCTCATCACGATCAGCTTGTGAATGTGTTTCATCGACCAACCGCTCTCGACCAGTTCAACCGCCAGCCAATCCAGCAGACCGGGGTGCGTCGGGGCCTCGCCCTGTGTCCCAAAATCCTCCTGCGTCGACACGATGCCCTGCCCCATGAACGACGCCCACCAACGGTTCACCGCCACGCGGGACATCAGCGGATTTTCCGGTGCGACCAGCCACTTGGCCAAGCCCAGCCGGTTGCCCGGCAGACGATCATCAAATGAATGCAGTACCGCCGGCGTACCGGAGGATACCGCCTCCCCGGTGTTCAGGTAATCCCCTCTCAACATGACCCGCGTTTCCCGCGCACCCCCCATTTCGTTCATGACCAGAGTCGAGTCGGGGCGGATGGCAT
>CEWJ01065523.1_pt1 | contig 15955 bp, 10 predicted proteins | sample 350291 | NCBI WGS metagenome assembly CEWJ01 (sample SAMEA2622923, study PRJEB7988) | marine metagenome | isolation source: saline water (ENVO:00002010), including | reverse complement strand
GCCTCGGATACGCTCATGTTCATCACATCAGAAATATTTTTACCATTTAGATAAATCTCTAGAGTGGCCGCATTGTATCTTGCTCCTTTACATTCTTCACATTGAACCCAGGTAGTGGGAAGAAAATTCATCTCAAGTTTTATTTGACCGTTTCCTCCGCATGCTTCACAACGTCCACCCGCGGTGTTAAACGAAAAATGGCCCGCATCATAGCCTCTGATCCTTGACTCGGGAACGGAAGCAAACAATTTTCTTATCTCATCAAATAATTTAACGTAGGTAGCAGGTGTGGACCTGCTCGTTTTCCCAATAGGGCTCTGATCTACTTCATAAGCGGCCACAAAATGTTCTGTTCCTTTGATGCTCTTCCATCTTTGTGCCGTAGCTTGGGTTTTTTTATCATTAGTTGATTCAAAAGCTGGTTTAAGAATTCCTCGCATAAGAGAGCTTTTGCCACTTCCTGAAACACCCGTTAGAACAGTGAGCTTTCCGACTGGAATCATAAAATCTAAATTTTTTAGATTGTTCACATTTGCCCCTTTTACCGCTATCCAATCAAGTGAGCTTTTCTTTGGTAATTTTCTTCGGGAACCACGAATCGGATGTTTAACCTTTTCACGAAATGCTTTCAGTGTGGGTGATTGTTTCTTATTTGTTAATACTTTTTGCCCGGATTTTAATTGTCCCTCATAGACTATCTCTCCCCCACCATTTCCTGCTCCGGGGCCTAAATCTATAAGATGATCAGATTTAAGAATGGTTGAATCATCATGTTCGACTACTACCAGACTATTTCCTTGATCTCTAAGTTTCGAAAGCGTTCCCAGTAACTTATCATTATCTCTTGGGTGAAGCCCTATCGTCGGTTCGTCTAAAACATAAAGGACTCCCCTCAAGTTAGAACCTAATTGGGCAGCTAGGCGAATTCTCTGACTCTCTCCACCGCTCAGTGTCGTCGCGCTTCTATTAAGCCCCAAATACCCAAGGCCCACCTCGCCAAGAAATGTCAGCCTTTGATGAATTTCTTTTATAATATCCCTAGAAATAATTTTTTGAACTCCCTCAAATTTAAGATTACTGATTTTGTCTATTGCATCTGTGACCGAGAGATTGGACAGATAATCAATCGAAATTCCATTAATCCGAACATTTCTGGCGACTGGATTAATACGTGCTGCATCACAAGATAAGCATAATTCTTTTTCAACATTCCTAGCCTTGGTCATTTTCATCTCCTCCTCCAATTCGGCGGAAACTGCAGAATCATGTCTACCGTAATCGGGTCTGAGCGTTGGTACATGTCCATAACCCCTACACTCAGGGCACCAGCCATGAGGGCTATTGAAAGAAAATAATCTCGGGTCTAATTCTTCGAAAGCTTCACCGCAATCTGGACAAGACATTTCTGTACTAAGTACAATCAGTTCTCCGTTGGGTTTTAATAATTTGGCAGTGCCTTTACCTAACTTTAAAGCTTGGTCAATTGCTTCAGTAATAGTTTTTGATTTCTGTCCTTTCGGTAGATCCGCAACGATGGCATCTATAGTGTGCTCTTTGTACCTCTCTAGTTTTTGAAAACCCTCTGATTTGACAATTGATCCATTAACGTAAAGATCTTTAATACCCTGTCGCAAGGCCCATTCTGCAGTGTCTGTATGGAAACCCTTTCGACCCCTCACTAAAGGAGCTAATAATTTAGCTCTACCATTCTTAAGAAGATTAAGAACAGTCATTAATATTGAAGTATGACTCTTTTTTTCTACCGGCACATCACACTTAGGACAAAACTGAGTCCCAACCTTGGCATATAAAAGCCTTAAAAAATGATATATTTCCGTTACCGTTGAAACGGTAGATTTTCCACCTCCACGACTAACTCTTTGCTCGATGGCAACTGTCGGTGGCAATCCGTCAACCTGATCGACATCCGGCCTTTCCATTTGCTGAACGAACTGACGAGCGTATGCAGACATGCTATCGAGAAAACGCCTTTGTCCCTCCGCAAAAAGAATATCAAATGCAAGAGTTGATTTTCCTGACCCAGACAGACCCGTAATAACTGTGAATTTTTCGTGAGGAATTGAAAGAGAAATATTTTTAAGGTTATTTTCTCTGGCACCTCTAATAGTAATGAAATCGCTGTTATCATTAGCTGCCTCAATCACTTTCCCTGACTTCGCCTTTGGTATTTTCTTTTCAGGACCTGTTGTAGCTTGAGTTAAAAATTTACCCGTATAACTTTTTCTATCTTTGCGAATTTCCTCTGGTGTGCCAACCGATATTATTTGACCTCCCTCCTCGCCTCCTTCGGGTCCTAAATCAATGACGTAATCAGCGCAATTGATAACGTCTGAATTATGCTCGATGACCAAAACAGAATGACCGTGGTCAACTAGCTTATGAAAGACCTTTAAAAGGACATTAATGTCATCAAAATGTAAGCCCGTAGTTGGCTCATCAAAAAGAAGCAGATCACCCTTGGCATTTTTCTGAACCTTTTGGGACCTTTTCTTCAACAGGTGTCCCACTAATTTAATTCTTTGACTTTCTCCTCCACTAAGAGTGTTAAGCGGCTGGCCCAATCGTAAATACCCCAACCCAACTTCAGTTAAATGTTCCAGGAACATGACAACTTTTTCTGCCTTTTTGTCCTCTATTGATCTAAAAAATATAATCGCTGAATCCACCGTGAGTTCGAGAATTTCATGGATAGATTTCCCTCGTAACTTGAATTGTAAGACTTGAGGAGTATACCTTTTTCCCTCGCATTCAGAGCATTTAACATAGATATCAGAAAGGAACTGCATCTCCACTTTCTCAAAACCGTTCCCCCAACACCGACCACAACGGCCCACTCCAGAATTAAAACTAAAAAAACCTGGTAAGTGACCCGCCTCTTTTACCTCAGGTATTTCAGCAAATAATTTTCTTATAAATTCAAATGCTCCAACATAAACCACAGGAGTGGATCTCGGATTTTTTGATAGCTGAGACTGATCAACCAATACTATCTGGCCAATATTTTTGTGTCCATTAATGGCTTTAACCGTACCTGGGGATTCGTCGGTAATTTCTCCCCTTATTTTCATTAAGTTTCTGTAAAGAACATTGTGAACTAATGTGGATTTTCCAGACCCTGAAACTCCAGTAATACATGTGAAAACACCAAGGGGTATATCAACATCAATATCTTTAAGATTATTTTCTTTTGCTCCGCAAATTTTTAGACAATTTGTTTTTTTAACTGTCCTCCTCTTATCAGGAACTTTGATAGTTTTGATTCCTGAGAGATAATCTAGTGTAAGAGATTTGGATGAAGTTTTGGATGTTTTCACAGGTCCTTGAAAAACCAACTCCCCTCCGTCCTCCCCTCTCCCCGGACCAATGTCTACTAATTGATCTGATGCTCTTATGACACTCTCCTCATGCTCCACGACAAGTACCGTATTGCCTGCATCCCTCAAATCACGCATGACGTCTATTAACTGATCCGTATCTCTGGGATGAAGACCGATGCTAGGCTCATCAAGAACAAATAGTGTGTTAACTAGTGACGCTCCGAGACAAGTTGTAAGGTGAACCCTTTGCATTTCACCACCTGATAGAGAACGCGCAGAACGGTCCAGAGTAAGGTAACCCAAACCTACACGATTGAGGTACTGGAGCCGGGAATGAACTTCTTCCCACATGATGTGGGCTGTTCTATCCATTTCTTTTTTGTGAAAGTAATCATGAGCTGATGGAGAGTTCCAAATTCGCAGTAACTCTTTTATGGGTAATTGCCAAACTTCAGGCAAGTTAAAGCCTAAGATTTTAAAGTTTAATGCGTCAGACTTGAGTCTTGATCCACGACAAGAGGGGCAGGTGGTATAGGATCGATAGCGGCTAAGAAAAACCCTGACATGCATTTTATAGGCTTTGCGTTCCAGCCAACCAAAAAAGCCTTGAACACCATACCAAAGCCCAATCTCCCAATTGGCCTCAGGATCACCTTTTTCCCCGTACAAAACCCATTCCTTATCTTTCTTAGAGAGTTTTCTAAACGGTATGTTTATGTCTATTCCCTTAATCTTTGCGCAGGCGATAAGATCCTCCTGACATTCAGAACCTCTCTCTCCTTGGAATGGTTTGACTACACATTCCTTCAAGGACAAGTCTTGATCTGGTAATGCTTTGAGAAGATCAATTCCAAGGGTCCTACCAAAGCCTCGACATTCTGGACAGGCTCCTATCGGATTATTAAATGAAAACAGCCCAGCTGAGGCACCCTTAATTGAAATATCACATTTTTCACAACGTAAAGCTTTTGAAAAAGTCCAAAGCTTTGTGAAATCTTGCTCAACCAAATGTATTTTTCCCTTACCTATTACAAATGCTGTTTCAATTGCCTCAAAAAGACGGGAACGAGTCTTTGCGCTGGTATTCAGTTTAATTCTGTCCTGAATTATGTGAACATATGGAGCATTGATCTGGCCCTTAAAAAGTTCCGGTTCATCGGTTCGATATATTTGCTTTTCAATGACCACTCTCAGGTATCCCTGAGATGAGAGAAATTGGAAAAAATCATTAATCTTGATATCTTTTGGGACTCGAATTTCAAAACAAATGAATACTGATTTTTCAGATAATTTATCCAATGCGAATTTAACGACTTTCTCAGGAGAGTCTTGGACAATGGGTTCCTCACATTTTGGACAAAAAGCATCTGCGGTATGAGCGAATAAAATCTTCAGGTAATCATTTATGCCAGTCAGTGTCCCAACAGTTGAACGAGTGGTCCTGACATTGTTTCCCTGTTCGATAGCAATAGATGGCGGAATACCATGTACATCTTTAACCTTTGGTTTATCCATGCGGTCAAAAAATTGCCTGGTATAAGGAGAGAATGTTTCAATATAACGTCTTTGTCCCTCCGCATAGAGAGTCTGAAAAGCCAATGATGACTTACCGCTTCCACTCGGACCAGTTACAACAATAAGTTTTCCTAAAGGGAGGTCTAAATCAAAACCTTTGAGATTATTTTGACTTACCTCATTTAATGAAATCATGCCCTTTTGCCAAGAAGACAAATCTTGCTTCTTTTGTACGACTTTCGATCTCTTTTTGGAGGGCATTGAACGTTAATTATACTTTTAATTATTTATTTAAGATCTAAATAAAATGCATAAAGAAAAAGCATTTAACTGAGATATTTGCGTTTAATGATATCATGGAATAATCATTAAATGTGCCCAGATGAATGACGCCACGATTGACTCAGCGACTCCAATCGCAATAAAAATTGAAAATATCTACAAAGATATTGGTTCTCAAAAAATTTTAAGAGGCATTAATCTAAACATTATGTCTGGAGAAACCATGGTCTTAATTGGATCAAGCGGTGGTGGTAAAAGTGTGATTTTAAAACATATCACTGGTCTGATGAAACCAGATACCGGAAAGGTGATCATCAATGGGACAGACATTTGTAACCTCAATGAAAGTAGCCTTGCAAATATTCGAAAGACGATAGGAGTTTTATTTCAGAATGGTGCACTATTTGATTCCATGAGCGTTGGTCAAAATGTTGCGTTTCCACTTAGGGAACGTGGCGAAAAGAATTTTAATATTCTAGTTCAGAAAGTGACGGATGCTTTGAAGTTGGTTGGCCTTGAAGATCATATTAATAAAATGCCAAGCGCATTGAGTGGTGGCATGAGAAAAAGAGTCGCTTTGGCGCGGGCCATGATTGCCCGACCTAAAGTGATTCTCTATGACGAACCTACAGCAGGCTTGGATCCTGTATCGACGGGATCTATTGACACCTTAATAATGGAGATGCAAAAAAAATATGGTATCACCTCCATTGTGGTTACTCATGATATGAAATCGGCCAAAACCATTGCCGATAGAATTGCTTTCCTAAGGAAGGGCTCAGTTTATTTTTGCGGAACTCCTATAGAATTTGAGAAATCTACTGATCCAGTCATTCAGAATTTTATTAATGGCAACCCTACAGAGGAATCCTAGCAATGTTCTCCAAGTGGAGTATATTAACCCCACCCTAAGAGATCTTAATAACACTAATTTTTAAACATCACTGAAATGAAAGAGAGTAGAACTGAACTTTTTGTCGGGTTCTTCTTATTAATTGGATTAGTCATTCTCGGTTCATTAGTTCTTAAGTTTGGTAACTTTGACGAGCGGTTTGATAACACTTATCCACTTGTAGTGACATTTGACGATGGAGGTGGATTACTCAAAGGAACGGATGTTCGGCTTGGTGGAGTCAAAATTGGAAGAGTTGCAGATGCACCAAAAGTTAATCTTGAAAATTATGGTGGAGCAATCGTTAACCTAGATATTTTCAATGACTTTGAAATTCCCCAAGGCTCCGCTTTTTCAATCGGAACAAGTGGTCTCTTAGGTGATGCGATGATTGAAATTGCTGTTCCTAGTGAGAGAAATGGGAAGTTCATAAAATCTGGGACTATCATCCAAGGAGAAAAGACGACAGGCTTGGGTGCTTTGGCCTCTTCTGCTGAGTCTTTATCCAACAAGGGTCAAGTGGTCTTGGAAGATGTACGATCAGCTCTTGTAGATATAGGCAGTGCCGTTGAAAAATTAGATCAGAACATTCTTAGAGAAGAAAACCTAAAAAGTTTTAATCGTGCCGTTGCCGAAATGGCGGAAGCTTTAGATGCTATTAACAATAAAGTTCTCGGTGATACTAACACCGAAAATCTTCGAGAATTATTAACGAATTTAAGGAATGCTAGTATCAAAGTTGATGAAGCGGCTATTAAAATTGGACCAATACTTGATAGTGGAAATGAAGCTATCACGAGTATTGAGCCGGGACTTAAAAAATTAACCGCTGCGGCTGAAGGTGCCGACCAGGCTTTCGAGAAAATAAATAATGGAACTGGTCTTTTTAATTCACTCCTCAGGGATGAAACCATTAAGAATGATGTTAAAGGATTTATTGCGAACCTCAGAAAAAACGGAATACTATTTTATAAAGATAATTCGATTGAAGCTGATATAGAAGAAAAGCCTAAAAGACGCGGTCCCTTTAAACCAAGATAATAACATTCATTATTTTTTAAGTTTCTCATATAAAATTTTATTACCCAAATGTTCGAAACTTTAATTATAGCAAGTGTCCTATTAATTGGAATAGGATGTCGGTCTTTCCAGATTAAAAGTGTTCATAAATTAGGTTCCCTTTGTTTTGTTTTTGCAACTTTTTTGGTTGGGTATTTCTTGGGCGATAGAAATATTTTACTAGGTATAATTATCACTTCGGGTTGGTTTTTGCTTCCACTTATTAGTATATTTGTGACATCAAGAAATTTGCGATTACCGCTCGAGAAGAAACTTAGAAATCGTTTTCCGCCAAATCGAGATGTCTTTCCTCAGCTACCCGAATTTACATCTAAAGTCGAAAATGAGGGGTTTGAACATATTCAAGATTCAGGGTGGGAATGGGAAGACCGTGACCAGTTTATTCGTTTCTTCTATGATGATGGATCAAAGTTACAGGCTACAATTAACTTCAATCGACTCAGTGATTTAGGCATTGCTTATATTACGTTATGTACCAGAACTAATGACGGTAAAACCCTAACAACATGGAATAATCCATACCGTTTACCAATGCAGTTACAACCTGATTGTATGATCAATGTGGTAAAAGATACTAACTCTTTCAGTGAACTCATTGAAATGCATAAAAAATTCCTTAGGAATAAAGGTATTTCGGATTCAGACCTTAAGGAAACTGATACCGACAGCCTTGATAAACTCGCAGAAAAAGACATGCGTGATCAAATTGATCACAACCTCGATAAGGGATTTTTAAAGCTTACAGGTAATGGAACTTTCTCGTATTCTTATAAGGGCCTGTTCTATGTATGGTTCCAATCAACGAAAGATATCATGCGTTATTTTTTTTCCTGATATTACATTTCAATGTTTGATTGTATTAAGCCAAAGCAGCGGCTGTGCAGGTTTAGAAACTTGCTAACAAGTATCGAAATGTAAATAGGAAAATCGACTATCCCTTTTTAGCCAACTGAGGAAGTAGGCCTTCTTTAAGTGCCTTCTCAATGTATTTCTCAGGAGACTTGTTGAATCTACGAAGTGCAGACTTGTTATAAAGATAAACAGTCTTTCCTTCAACCTCTACAGTTGGAGAATCAGGTGTCACCAATCTCTCATTATAGACAGGGCACATTCTTTGATCTAAAAGCTCAACCTTATCCAGACCTAACTTTTCATCCATTCCAGAAAATTGTGGAAGCAACTTCGGCATTGCCTTGATGATGTATTTAGGATTTTTGTTCCATATCTTTACACAAGCAGTGCAACAGAAATAAACTTTTTTACCCTCGAATTCAGCAACCTCTTCCTCATCAATTTCATCGCCAACCATAATGGGACATTCTTTGTTTTCGGCATGTGATATTGCAATATAAAGGAATGAAATCAAAGGAATTAAGAATAGTTTCATAGTGTTATAAATTTTGAGTTATTTTTTTCTATATTAGTAAGTTTTACTTTTTTTTCAAGAGCTGTCAGTAACTTATCTTTCTTTTAAACAGATAATAACTAACAGTTCTTTATATGTAATGCCCGAATAACTTTAAATCTTTCGGGTAAATTGACTTGGAGTCACACCTATTACTCCTCTAAATGCTCTAGCAAAGTGGCTTAAACTTTGATAACCAACCTCCAATGATGCTTCACTCACATTTAGCCTTCCTGAGGATAAAAGCTCACAAGCCCGGTTTATTCTAAGTTTTCTTAGATATAAACTCAGTGTCATACCTGTTTCCGCAGCAAATAAACGAGACAAGTAATGAGGGCTACAAGCACAGGCTTTAGCAACTAAATTTAAATCTAACGGGTTTTGTAAATTCTCTGAGAGATAGTCTTTAGCCTTTTCTATTCTTTCAAGGACAGCACGCTTTTGACGTGAACAGAAAAATTCCTTCCTTTCTCGGCTATCTGAAAATGCCCATTGAGATAATATTTCCATTGCCTTCGACCTAAACCATAAACTTGATCCAGAACCGCTAATTGATGGAGCAGAAATAGATTCAGCTATCTGCCTTTCTTCCTGCCTTAGAAATTCGCGTATCTTAAATGGCTTTTCTCCCTCTACTCGGTTTGGTTCAAAAATCATCGCCTCCAGCCCAGCACGAAGATCATCTTTGTTATCATTGAGAATTTCTTTAAGGAACGATTCCGTGAATTTTATATTGATAAATTTTTGCCGTCCCTTCGTATGCTTACATTTAATTTTATCATACCTCTTAAGCTGAATCGCCATCATCATGTTTGGAAAATATTGCTTTTCGATCCCAGCTGTACTGATTGTGCCAGCACCTTCTAAGCAAACTCTCAATAATAGCCCGTCTTCGCTAGACGCACATTCGTATTCAATATCTTTATTAATTTCTGCCTCTATGACTGAAAACTTATAAGAATGTTCTTCATGCCCTTCATTAACAACTTCTACTCTCCATCCCTTTTTGGATTCTCGCCAAGGGGAAGAATCTTCTATGGGTTTGATGTCTTTAAGTTGTGGCTCTGGATAAATCATTTTTGAGGGTTGAATGATTTTAATAATTCAAATTCATCATAAGTTTTATTAACAATAATGAGAATCATTCTCATTATGACTTTTATTTTATTCATTTCAAGGAAAAATAAACCCATTGAGTAGCTTTGTGATTTATGAGAAAAGGACTATAAATCCTAATTTTTGACTATATATGACTCGATAATGTCTTTTGCTCTATCTCTTCTAAGTTTCTCATCATCAGTTTCTTTAACCAATTTAAACAAGGATGCATAAAGCGCTTTGCCATCAACTTTACCTTTCAAAGAGAAAGATGACTCCGAATTTTCCATTTCGTCATCAAGCACCGAACTTACATAAGCCCAAAATTTAGCATTTTTATCCCAGTATTTTTTGGGCTCTGAAAAATCAACGAGATCTGTTCGCTCATAATAATTCAACCCAACTTCTCGGCATAGTATATTGCCCGTTTCAGAAACTTTTTTATAGTTATCCTGTTCATGAAACCATCCCTTTGAAGTGATGGTATGACGGTTTATTGCCATCATAATTTCGTAGTCACTGCGCTTTGTGTATTCACGACGCGGCAATGGTCTTCTGGTCTTGCTACCCTGCCATGATGACATTCCACTATCGTGAACCCATTTACCGTAACTTTCATATCTCGGGCTATCATCGACCTGATAAACTTTTTGAGACCAAGTTCCTTGAACTTGCTCTTTTTCTAAATTGCGCCGCTTCCATGTATTATTTCCAATAAATTCAAAAATTTTTTGATCTTCGTATTTCCACTCTTGTTTCCAGTGTTTAACAACAACTTCCAAATCTTCAAGCCATAGGACGTGTTGCATGATTATGTTTTTTGGAGTGTCCTTGACAACAAAAATTACTTCAGTCGCCTCTGCGAGGTATGGTTTTCTTAATTCATATTCATCAGAAATCGCAATGGTTTCCATAAACTTAAAAGTTACCTCATATTCACCAGCCATTGAAAGAATTGCCTCTCTGTCTTTGTCTATGTTAGGTGTTTGTTCAGTATTCTCACCACTAGCGATGAAGGGGAATATAAGGAGGAATGTAATAATTGTGGCCAATTTATATTTATTATCCATTTTCTTTTAATTTATCTTTTTCTATAAAATGGAGGAAAAGCGTCATCTTTCAAGTCAGCTTCGGCCGCCAGAGGTGACCAATGTCGCATATCTCTGAGCTCTTCCTCATCAAATAATCTAGCACTGCCATCCAGCATTGCTGCAACTGCTTTTCCTTTCCATCGTAAATCTGCGAATCCATGCTCATCGGGTTTAGCGTCTTGAGACCATGGTTTGGATTCCCAATTTTTCCTTAAAACTACCGGAGGTTGCACTTCAAAATACCCTCTTCCTTCCCAGGCCTCATCCGGATTAGAGCGAGCAGATAGAAAAACTATCAAATTAGGTGCGTACCTAATTTGGGATGTGTGCCTGATACAAAATGGTCCAACTCTTTCTTCCACTCTAGCACTTGGCCTTAGTAAACTTCCGCTTCCAAAATGGCCTCCAATAAAGGTTGTATTCATACCGAGGTTTGGTGAAACGCTTACCATGTAATCACCATGTTCGTGATTAAAAACAGCTTCATTACCATTATAGACAAGGGTGCGTGTCACGTCGTGTATGTAAGGATATAGTCTCCAAGGATATCTTGCATTAACCGGGGCAGCTAAGGTTTCACCCCATTGGTTTTTTGCAGATAAGTCTGTTTTGTATCCTGGCAGAATTGCACCATCATTATCATTAGAATAGAGATTAAATGCCACCATTAAGTTTCTTGCAGCTGTCATCTCCTTGCCCATCATCGCCTGCCTCTTAAACAAGCTGATAGAACTTATCGAAACCGCTGCAATTGCTGCAATGAGAGTCAAAGAAACCAATAACTCAATGAGGGTAAATGCCCTTGTCTCTTTGGGAAAGAATTTCATGGTAGCGTGCAAAGTTTGAATATCACCTAGATATCCTTTTTCATTACCCGGAGAAGTTTTTTCTTTTGGTCCATTGGTAATGAAATTGAACCATCATCTGATGAATCAGCCGTTTGGCTATGTACATCAACCCATTCTCTACCATTAACACTAGTTTGAATGGTGTAAATGCTTCCTTTAAACTGGTTCCAGCCAATTGTTATCAAACCATCATGGGCTTGAATGGTGTTAATTTTAACCTCACCGGTCGCAACAGGCGGTTCTTCTATGAGACTGTAATTTATTTCGAGGCGTGGAGCATAACCTCCAAAAAATTGCTCCTCAGGGCTATCCTTTGTGAAAAAATTCACAAATCCACCCTGATGATTTGCAGTATGCAATGAACTAACCACAAAATGCAATGAACCTGAATCAAGCTCCTCTTGTATGTATTGATGAACATTTGGATCGGAAAGGTCTATGTCAAAAATCATCTCTATTTCCTCGTTGACGTAAGCTCCCTCCTCGGGTCCAGCCATTTTACCAATAGCCCAGGGTCTTGATTCCACTTGCAGACCTACATTACCACTAACATCCAAATCATTTCCCTCAGGGTCCCAACTCAATGGGAAAACGGTTCTCAAACCTCCACTAAATGATGGTGTATTCCTACTTAGAAAATCTTCCCCAGAATAGTCATTGCGAAAACCAGCACCATGCAATTCGATCGGTCTACCGGGATCGGAATCTTCGCTGGTATAGGTCTCAAATAAATCGTATGTAGAGTCGTACTGAAATGATGGCTCTCCCGGTGTTATTAGAGTCAGTTTAATAGAATCTAGACTGTAATTTTCAGCCCCTTTCTCTTTGGGAATAAACTCAGAGGTTTGAAAGCCAATCACAAATTGCCCCATACGGGTCCAATCGGATGAATTTGCAAAGACTGATGCCATGCCTCTGCTACCTGGTGTTGCATTATTAGGATATGTCCACCTATCAAGGTAGGGTTCCTTAAATTCTATGTTTTCACCAAACGATAGAGATCTGGTTATGACTAAAAAAGTTATTAAAAGTAATAATTTGGATCGATTCACGATAATCGTGTAAGACCAGACAAAAGAATTATGATCTGCGACGTCTCAAAAATAGTAAAGCCGAACCACCTATCAACATAAGAGAGCTTGATGGTTCAGGAATGACAGTTATGCCAGGGTTATCTAGGTCAAACGTAAAGGGAGCAGGATTGTTCTCAAATCCGTTAGGTACTCCAGTAAGAACCTGAATATGGCCAATGTTTGAGAAGACGGCATCAAAATTTTGACCTTCGTATGAAACAATTGCTGGATTATTTGGATTGATTGCAAATGAAATATCAGTCCATGTATTGGGCAATACAGGTGGTCCAAAAACAACTGCTATTGCGCCTGGAAAATTGAAGGGGCTCGCAAAACGCGCACTGAAACTCACAGGAGCAGGTGAGTTGTGTCGGACCGAGGCTGTAAATAGAGAAACTTGATCAGCAGCCCAATTGCCTACAAACGCTCCATCACTAGAGCCTGCTTTGTCAGGAAGAAAAAATTCATCATGGGCACGGAATGATATAGTGGAGCCTGCCTCAATATCTGCAAATGATCGGGTTGTGCTAATGTAGCCACCGCCATCAGCACCGCCGCTAGCATTCCATCCAATAGGATTAGAATTAACATCTCCCCAATTGGCATTATCATTATCAAAAGTTTCGGTAAATGTCGTTACAGCCTTCACCTCAAAAAGGCTAAGCGCAAAAAGACAAATTATTGGTAAAGAAGCCTTTGTTAATTTTCCTTGGGCTCGTAGATTATTGATTTTTTTATTCACTGATCTCTGTATTTTTTTCAAAACATCATTACTGATAGAGACGGTATGTTTCTTAAGCCTTTGGTCCGATGTATTGAGATTCATAATTATGCAAAACTACAAGGTTTGTGACCATTTAAGCTATCGACACCTTGCCCATTAATTGCCCTCAATTGACTCGGCAATCATCAATAATTAAAAGTATTTAGATAATTATACTTTCTTAAACCGCTGCAAATGAACTGTTTATGGAAATCCTTCGGTAAATAGACTTAGTTCGTAGTCATTTCCATGGCCATAGTCTTTATGCCCTTAAGGTCTAATTTGCCTGTTCCAAGGTAAGGTAAATCATCCACTTTCAAAAAATGTTCCTTTCTTGGCTTCCATAAGTTTGGGATTTCTGATGCGGAAAGATCTTCATATATTTTCTCTATTTCCTGTTCATCAATTGAATAAAGAACGATTAATTTTTCTCCTTTTTTCTCATCGGGTATTCCCGTAACGGCAAATGATTGGTCGGTAATTCCCGCTATAGAATGTAACATCTCTTCTACTTTAATATGAGGTACCATTTCACCACCGATCTTGCTAAACCGGCTGAGTCTGTCCGTGATGGTTATAAAACCATCTTCACTAATTGAAGCGATGTCACCAGTATTATACCATCCATCGATAAGAACTTCTTTCGTAAGTTCTTCTTTACCGAGATATCCTTTCATGACATTCGGTCCCTTAATCCACATCAATCCGGATTGTTCAAAATCACAGCTCTTATCTGTTTCTGGATCAACAATCTTAACACTAATACCTGGCAACGCCCGCCCGATAGTGCCTGGGCGATTTCCAGACTGGACCTCCCCCTCTACAGCTACGTTTGGTGTATTCACGGAAACACCTGGTGAACACTCAGTGCAACCGTAAGCCTCCAATGGCTGAAGCCCAAATTTTTCCTCAAAAGCTTCCGCTAGTCTTTGAGGCATTTTTTCAGCGCCGACAACAACTAAATTAACACTCTTCATTTCTTCAGGCTTAATCTTCCTAAGGTATAGCTGAAGAAACGTTGGGGTTGCCAGTAAAAGGGTCAGTTTGTAATGAGGTATCAGTTTACTAATAGATCGAGTATCTGTTGGAAGAGGATGATATGCAGCGCCTACACCAAGTATGGTGGGTCCAATTAAAGTTGCCGTAAAACCCAGAGAATGGAAAAAAGGTAACACTCCAAGAAATCTATCATTACGCTTAAAGTCATAAACCTGATTAAGCTGCATCATATTTGAAACAATGTTGTAATGGCTAAGCATTGCCCCTTTTGGTTCTCCGGTACTGCCACTACTGAAAATGATGGTAGCGGTGTCATCAAGTGTATGAACTCTTTCCTGAGCTATTAATTTCAAAAGAAGTCCTCTTGGTATCAGATACGCCATCAATGCAGCAGATAGTTTCTGTAGTCCACTTGTACCTTTTGCGATATCTTCCAGCGCAATCACTGGCACACCTGGATCCAACTTCAATTTTCGTATTACCTTCTCAGATGAAATAACACACCGTATGTCACATTGCTCAACGCAAGATTGTATGGCTTCTTCTGAAAGGGTGTAATTAAGGTTAACAACTGTTTTACCCATCAAAATACCCGCCAAATTCGTTAATGCTCCACCAACACTTGGAGGTAATAAAATCCCAACTTTTTCCTGACCCTTCCAGGTTTTTTGAAGTTTTTTGGATAATACGATAGCCCCGATAAGTGCTTTCATATAGCTCAACTCTTTGCCTGTGCTGTCTGCAAACGCCATTCTTCCTCGTGCTCTTCTTGCTGTTCGAATAAAGGCTTTACCAATAGTAGAAAGCCTTCCTTTTCTCTGCGACCATGCTTCTGTTCCAAGGTCTACAACCTCTCTTCGGACTTCATTGTGATTTGAGTTTGATTTCATAGGTTTTCCGTAACTTACTGTGATTGGATAGGGAATTTGCCTTGGTATTTTGAAATAGGCCTTGCCCCCGTGAAAACTAAATATTGAACCCCACACATTATCTAGATGTACAGGAATAATAGGAACGTTTTGCTTCCTCATTATGACTTCCATTCCTTTCTGAAAAGGTAACGTTTGGCCACCGATCTTACTAATCGCTCCCTCAGCAAAAATACAAACTAGCTCGCCATTCTTGAGACAATCGGATGCTGTCTTAAGAGATTTCATTAATTCTTTGGGACCAAAATCTGAGGCTATCGGTATGACCTTAAGCATCCTTGCAATGGGCTTTACCCACCATCTATTGAACTGGTCTCGATGCATAATAAATCGAACTCTCCTCTCATTGGCTGCTATTACAAATAAGGCATCCGCAAAGGAAATGTGATTCGAAACTAAAAGTGCCCCACCCCTGATAGGAACGTTTTGTCGCCCCAAAATTTTGATTCTATAAAGCGTGTGAGTTAATGCCCATAACATGAACCTGGCCAACGAGTCCGAGACAAGCCATACGGCATATGAAGTACCCGCTACGGTAATAGCACCAATGATCCAGAACATCGTTCCAGCGTCTATGCCAAGTTGAATTTTCATCAGATAAAAAATAAGTGCTGCTGAAAAAACTCCCGCTGAAGTAAGCCA
>CEWJ01004897.1_pt1 | contig 15975 bp, 12 predicted proteins | sample 350291 | NCBI WGS metagenome assembly CEWJ01 (sample SAMEA2622923, study PRJEB7988) | marine metagenome | isolation source: saline water (ENVO:00002010), including | reverse complement strand
CGGCTTGACGCTGCGGCCGCCAATCTGCTGGAAAAGCAGCCCGCTGACGGCGAGCGCGTTGTCGCGGATCAACTCGGCGTCCAGCCGGAATCGAGCCTGCCGTGCGACCAGCCGGTTGTACGGGTCGAGCGATGCGAGTTGTTCCGCGTGTTGCGATGACTGTTGGTAGGTGCTCGACGTGGTGATCAGACGAACCACGTGCTTGATGTTCCAGCCGGACTCCATGAATTCCACCGCCAACCAGTCGAGCAGCTCGGGATGCGTCGGGGGTTCGCCCTGTGAACCAACGTCGTCGAGCACTCCGGACAACCCGCGTCCGAAGTAATGTTTCCAGAGCCGGTTGACGAACACCCGGGCGGTCAGCGGATTGTCGCGGTCCACCAGCCACTCGGCCAGACCCACTCTCGGAGCGCCCTTGGAAAGCGGTGCCATCTTTAGAAAACCGGGTACATCTGGCTGCACCACGTCGCCTGTTTTATCCATCCAGTTGCCGCGTGGTAGAATGCGCGTCTCCTGCGGTTTGGTGGAAACCGTGGCGAGCACGGTGGGAATCGACTTGAGAAAATTGTCACGCTCGGCAAGTGCCTTTTTGTAAGGCTCATTTTTCTTTTTCGCCTCGTCGTTCAATCCCTCGCCGGCCCTGGCTAATTGCGACTCGAGTTGTGCGAGTCGGTTCGCCTGGTTTTCATCAGGCACGCGCAGCACCTCGCCCCAGCCGCGGGATTGTGCGCCGGGATAGTAGCCAAGCTGCTTGATGTCTGCGAAGAACGCTGCGAACTGGTAAAAGTCACGACTTGTGAACGGATCAAACTTATGGTCGTGACACTCGGCGCAACCAAGCGTGGAGCCGAGCCAGGTAGTGGAGGTGGTGCGCACGCGGTCGGCGGCGTACTTGACTCGGTACTCGGCGTCCTGAATCCCGCCCTCGGTGCTCTTCATGTTGAGTCGGTTGAATGAGGAGCCGACTTTCTGCTGCAGCGTGGCGTTGGGCAACAGGTCGCCGGCGATCTGTTCAAGGGTGAAATCGTCAAACGGCTGGTTTTCATTGAACGCCCGGATCACGTAGTCGCGATAGGGGAACACGCTCCACTCGAGGTCCGCGTGGTAGCCGTTGCTGTCGCCGTAGCGAACGAGATCGAGCCAATGGATCGCCATTCGTTCACCAAACTGCGGCCGGGCGAGCAGGTTGTCCACCAGGCTGGCCACGTCGGGAGATTTGGCAGAGGCGAAACGATAAACCGCCTCGGGGGAGGGCGGCAACCCGATCAGGTCAAAGTAAAGCCGGCGCGCGAGGATGTGCGGCGGAGCTGGTTCGGCGGGCTCGAGTTGAGTTGCCTCCAGCTTGGCCAGGATGAAATGGTCGATGGCGTTCCTTGGCCAGGCGCGGTTGAGCACGCCGGGGACACGCGGCCGCTTGGCCGGGATGTACGCCCAGTGCTTTTCGAACTTGGCCCCTTGGGCGATCCAGTCGTGCAGCTTGGTTTTCTGTTCCGGGGTCAACGCCTTGCCGCTGTCCTGCGGAGGCATCACGTCGTCATGATCCGAGGCGTTGATCCGCTGGTAGAGCGCACTTTTTTCAGGGGAACCCGGCACGAGGATTTCGTCCTTGAAAAGTGCGTCGCTGAAGACATCGAGCCGAAGGTCCGCCTTACGCTTGTTGCTGTCAAAGCCGTGACAGGCGAAACAGTTGTCCGAGAGGATCGGCCGAATATCCCGGTTAAACTGGACAGGCTCGCCGGCCCGGGGACTCGACAGACAGCCCAGACACAAGGCCAAAACGACAACAGCACGCAAGAGATTCACCGCAGGAAAAATAAAGCCCTAGAAATCATCACGCGACCTTTTTCGAGCATGTTGTTACGGGGTTATGGTCGTTTCTTTTGGAGTGATTCAAGACCGAACCGTTCCGGTAGATGAAAGTCGTGGGGAAGGGTGATGCCGCCATCACCCAAGCCTTTCGATTTTCTCGTGGTTTTGGCGTTCTTTAAAATGGTCGACAGGTTTTGATAGGCGACTTTTGCCCTAATCTCGGTCGGGAGTGCACTTAGCAGTGCCTGAAATTTTTTCAATTCCATCGGGATGTTGCTGTATTTTCCGACCGAATCCGATCCGATGAGAAAATTGTCGGGGTATTTTTTGATCAAACTGACCCATCCATCCAAATCCTTGTAGACGTAGCTGCCAAGCACCACCCAGGACAAATCGATGAACAGGTTCTCGTGATACTCTTTGAGAACGCGTTCAAGGATTTGGCGGTAATCCGCCACGACGATACGACGACTGATCCCGGCATGGCACCACATGACAATCGGTCGGTTATCCGGGTCAGATTCCTTGCGAACTGTTTGGTTAAGTAAATCGAGTAACTCGTTCAAATACCACGGCTCTTTCACCTCACTTGCGTTGCGCGAGATGGGGGCGACGTTGTGGTGGATGCTGACGGGGAGACTAACTTTTCCTGCAAACTTGAGCAAGCGGATCAATGATGGATGGTTGCCTCGTGGCCGTTCTCCTGTGGTGAGGTTCGTAAGGTCATCGTGTCTCGACATTAGTTCGCCCAATCCCTCCCAAACTCCCGGGTATTCCTGAATACGTTTGATCGCAAGATCGACGGCACCGAGGTCGGTCGTGTCCAGGGCGCAGATAAATGGGTGCAACCGATTCAAGTCTGCGAGTCTGGTTTGATCCCCTGCAAAGCGACGTTTGTAGTCCATGAACGCCGCCGCAACCTGCAGGTCGGTATCCCGGGCGGCCTTCACACGGGAACTTGAGTCCAAATAATATTTGGGCCGAAGGAAGAAATCGTCCTCTGCCCATTTTTTTACGAATGGCATCCCGCTCACCACCACGTCAGTGATGTTGTTTCGCCTGGTGACCTCCAGCAAGCCGGTCAACCTCCGGTGACGTTCGCCGTACGGCAGTTGGAAATATCGGCCATCCTTCATCAACCCGGAGGCGTCTGCGGGGAAGGCCCCATCACGATTGTCAAACTCCCCGTTTTGGAGAAAGTCCAACAAATGGTAATGGCAGTCTCCAATGGGTTCGGCTTTGGCGGATGGGCTGGTGAAAAGACAGACCCCTGCGATTAACGGTGAAAGAAACTTCATAAATAACCCCGCTGCAAAGCGTAGAGGATTCCGGGTGGAAAGTCTCCGAAAAATGCGGCTTGGCCAAGCGCTTGGCCAAGCGTCAGACGAGGGCCATCACGCGGTTGGGGCCGCCGGTGCCGCCTTGAATCTTGGGCTGGCCGACGACGATTGTGGCGCCCAGGGCGGGGACGTCGTTGAGGTTGTTCACGACCTCGATGCCCCAGCGTTCGTCACCAAGCCAAGTGTAGTGGACATCGTACTCCGGCGAGTGAAGGTTGTCGAATGAGAACGTGTCCACTGCGATGGAGACCACGTTGCGCTCCTCCATGATGAATTTGATGGCATCGATGTGAAACGCAGGTTGCTGGTGTGCGCCGTCCGCGTTGGGGCTCTTGAATTTGGGCGTGTTGACGTGGTGTGCCCAGCCGCTATTCATCGCGAGGCAGGCTCGCTCCGGGATGCGACCGTTTTTGTTCTCCCAAGCCTTCACGTCCTCGAGTGTCACCTGTGCCAGTGGATCGCGCGCGGCCTTGGCCTTGATGTCAATCACCGCAAGCGGCAACACCAAATCCTCGGCCGGGATTTTCTCGACCGAGCTACCCTCGGAAAAATGATTCGGCGCATCCATGTGGGTGCCAACGTGTTCCCAGTAGGAAACCTTGTTTAGGTTAATTTGGATTTCCTCATATTTGAAAACTCGCTCCACCTCCACGATCGCCGGCGGAAGAAATGTTTTCGTGCCGAATGCCTTTTCCTCGCCCGGCACAAACCACGCGGGGAAATCCGGGTGCAGCGTGTGGCTGAGATCCACCACTCGATTGAAAGAGATCGGCTCTGTAGCGGGGGCTGCCTTGGCTTTGGCTGTGGATTGGCAGCCGGCCGCGAGAACTCCGGCGGCTGCGGCTCCGGTGGTTTTCATGAGATCCCGGCGCGAAATGCGCTGGCGAACTTTTTCGATGACATTGGGGCAACACATGACGATTTTAGCAGGTTGAATTAAAGACTTCTTGGAAAAGGAACGAAATCGACCTCCGCTTGGCAAGGGAAAAAGATGAAATCACTCCGAGGAAGTTCCGTAGACGTTGACTCCGGATGAGCTTGGGTGAAAATGGCTGCGTAATGTCTCTTGCTCGACCATTGATCGCTTTGTTGCTTTTTGCGGAGTTGGCTCGTGCCGAGTTGCCAGTTGCCGAAGTCGAAGGCCAGCCACTGGGGGCAAATGCAGCGCGGGTGATCAAGGCGCTGGAATTTCTCGGGGTGCCATTGGGCGAGGCGGAGACAAAGCAACTTCAGGTGGCCATCGAAAAACGCGACGCAATGGTGATTCAAAAAATGCTCGATCCGCATGTGCTGGCAGCGGTTTCGGTAAATCCCGAACTGCGTGTCAAGGTGCAGCGTGGGCCGGCGAAGGCGGAATTGCGGCAGGGCGGCTTTACGCCGTTCCTTGTAAAAGTGCTCAACGACGCCACCGTGGCGCGGCCGGTGCGGGTGGGGAGTCCGCAGGCAGGCCCTGTGTATTCCGGCGCGGCGCTGGGAATCCTGCGACGACAGGCGCAGACGGAGCTGAAGGAGAACGAAAACGTCAAGGGCGCCAAGGGGCGATTCCTGTCGGTGGAGATGTTTCGCAAACCGCCGATGCTGCCGAACCTCAGCGGCTTGGAGGCGGAGTACGCCATCGTTTTGATTTACAGCCACGAGGCCGGTAAACGCGAGGCGACATTGCAGTTTGACATCGGTCAGGGCACGCAGGACCTCGGCTTTCGCGCGGAAGTGCCGGTGCTGTTCAATGTGCTGCCCGCGCGCGCGGTGCGGCTGGCGGTGCGCGATGCTGTCGGTGGGCCGACCACGGCACGGCTGGAGTTTCGCGATGCAACCGGACGCGTGTATCCGCCGCAGGCCAAACGCTTGGCGCCGGATTTCTTTTTTCAACCGCACATTTATCGCGCGGATCAAGGCGTGGTGCTGCTGCCGCCGGGCAAGTTCACGATGGAGAGCTCGCGCGGCCCGGAATATCGCGTGCGCACTCGGTCAGTGACGGTTCCAGCCAAGGGGCCCGCGCGCATTGCGGTGCAGCTGGAGCGCTGGGTGGATCCGGCGCGGTTCGGGTTTTACAGCGGCGACCATCACATCCACGGCGCCGGCTGTTCGCATTACGACAGCCCGACCAAGGGCGTGCGGCCGTCGGATATGTTTGCGCAGGTGAAAGGCGAGGGGCTCAACGTTGGCTGCGTGCTCACGTGGGGGCCGTGCTTCGATTTTCAACGCGACTATTTCTCGCCGCTGGCTGATGGCGTGAGCGAGCCGATGACGCTGCTGAAGTACGACCTCGAAATCAGCGGTTTCGGTTCGGCCGCACTGGGCCACGTTTGTTTGTTGAATTTGAAAAACCAAACCTACCCCGGTTCGAAGGGCACGAAGACTGAAGGTTGGCCGTCGTGGACGGTGCCGGTGCTGCGCTGGTGCAAGGAGCAGGGCGGCGTGACCGGTTATCCGCATTCCGCGCTGCACGTGAATCCCGCGGCCACCGCCAAGTGGTTGATGGGAACACTCAATGTTGACGAAGATACCGTGCTCAACGGCGACGAGGCCAAAAAGGGCCTGTTGCCCGAGCCGTTTGCGAAAGTGGATGCTGATGGTAACGGCGTGCTCACTGAGGCGGAACTGACCGCCAGTGCCAATAGTGCCGCCGACACGCTGCCAAACTACGCGCTTCCCGCGCTAAACGGCGGCGGCGCGATGGAGATTTTTGTGAGCACGGCCGAGGGCGTGTGCGATTTCATCAGCGCGATGGACACCGCGCGCATTCCCGAATGGAACACGTGGTATCACCTGATGAACTGCGGCTTCCCGCTCAAGCTCAGCGGCGAGACGGATTTCCCGTGCATGTCCAGCCGCCGTGTCGGCGCCGGCCGCGTGTACGTGCAGTTGGGTGCGCAGAAAAAACTAAACTTCGCCGAATGGTGCCGTGGCCTCGGTGCCGGCCAATCCTACGTGAGTGACGGCTACGCGCACGCGTTGGAGTTCAACGTCAATGACCAAGCGCCGGGAATGAAAGATGTGCGCTTGGCCAAGCCGGGCAAGGTAGCTGTGCGCGCGAAGGTCGCCTTTGCACCGGAAACACCGGAGACCGTCGCACAGGGATTACTCAAACCGCCCGCCGGTACTCGCATGAGCGGCGACACGGTGAATCTCCACGCCCCACGCCATCGCAAGTTTGTGAAGGGCGGTGAGCGCTTGGTTGAGTTGATCGTCAATGGCCAAGTTGCTGCGAAGAAAATCGTGCCCGCTGATGGCGCGATTCACGAATTGAAATTCGAGGTCGCCATTGAGCGCAGCAGTTGGGTGGCGCTGCGGCACTTCCCGCAGTTGCACACCAATCCGGTGAATGTGCTCGTTGCTGGCAAACCCATTCGCGCCTCCCGCGCCAGTGCCCAGTGGTGTGCGGAGTCCGTCAAGATTCTCTGGCACAACCGCCACCGTTTCATTAAGGAGGCCGAACGCCCCGCCGCCAAGGCGGCCTACGACCGGGCGCTCAAGACCTACGAGCGCATCGCGACTGAGTCGCCGTAACTATTCGTGATCAACATGAACTTCGCGGCGACTGAATTTCAAGCCGTGTATTGTTTTCACAAATGTATCCCGGTAAACGCCGGTGTGAATCAACATGGGAGCCGGTTTTTCCGCCGACTGCCAAGTAACCATGAAAATGGTTTCGCCGTGTGTCGTGCCGTCAGCGTTGCGGGTGAGTAGTGTATTCGTCTGAAGATGCCGGGTCTGGATTCCCTGTTCGGCAAATTGTTCGAGTTTTTCGTTGGCGAAATTTAGGCGGCCAGTTTGGGAGTGGATCGAGTTTTTGAGTTCGCCGGCCGCATGGTAATGCTAAGCGGCATTCTCTGTGAACAAGCCAGTCCAACCCTCGGCGTCTTTGTTGTCCCAAGTGTGGCCATAGCGCGAGATCAAATCCATGATGGCCTTGCGATCGCCAAGGGATATTTGGCTTGAGGTGGTCGTACGGGTTATCTCCACCGAGATATAGCCACCTGCAAGGGCGAGCATCGGGAGCAGTGTCGCGAAGAACCAACCGCCGGGCGAACTGCTATTTTTCATCCGCAACTACGATGGATAACCGGCTAAACTTGGAATCAAAACCGTTTGCATTTTTTCTGACAACAATCTTGGCGTTGCCCGGGACACCCACGAATTGGAAACCGCGAAACGCCTCGGGGTCATAGTCCATTTGGGGTGCCTGGGTTCCCTTGAATGTGATGCGTTTCAGGCTGCTGCAATTGTTGAATGCCCAGGTGCCGATGCGGTTGACTCCCTTTCCGATGGTCAGGCTCTCGAGATGGCCGCAGCCGCCAAACGACCACATCGTGATGGTGGTGACGCTGTCCGGAATGGTGAAGTGTCCACTTTTGCGGGTGGGACATTGCAGTACCTTGGTTTTGTTCTTGTCGAACAACACGCCGTCTACCGAGGAATACGTTTTGTTGCCCTCGTCGACCACGATGTTCGTCAGGTTTTCACAGTCCCGGAAGGCGGCGTTACCGATCGAGGTGACGCTTGCCGGTATGGTCACACTGGTCAGCAGCGCGCAGCCCAAGAAGGAGTAGGAGCCGATCGATATGATTCCCTTCGGGAAGGTGATGCTCTTTAGGCTGCTGCAGCGCCTGAAGGCCTGTCTGCCGATGGTGGTGACGCTGTCCGGGAGGGTCACGCTTGTCAACTTGGTGCAGTCCGCGAACGCTGAACCGGCTATGGTGGTGACACTATCCGGGATGGTGTAGTGGCCTTCTCTTTGTGGCGGAAACCGAATCAGTACGGTTTTGTCCCCGTTAAACAGAATACCGTTTTCCGTCGCGGCTTCCGTGTTTTCTTTACCGGTGCTGACCCCTTTCAGGTTTTTGCAGCGATCGAAAACCAGATCGCCAATTGATTTCACGCTGGCCGGTATGGTGGCGCTCGTCAGGTTGATGCAGCCTGAAAAAGCCATGTCCGCGATGGTTGTGACGCTGTCCGGAATGGTTACGCTTTTCAAGTTGTCGCAGTTTGCGAAGGCCATCCTGCCGATGGAAGTGACGCTGTTCGGGAGGGTTACATTCGTCAGACTATCGCAGTCAAAAAACGCCCGTTCCTCGATGGACGTGATACTGCTTGGGATGGCGATGTTTTCCAACTTTTCGCAATCCTCGAAGGCGCTTTCGGAGATTGTGGTGATGCTGCTTGGCAGGGTAACAGATTGCAAAGCACGGCAATTGTTGAAGGCAGATCTTCCGATGGTGGTGACGCTGTCAGGGAGAGTAATTTTGACCAAACTATCGCACGCGTAAAATGCCAACTCTCCGATGGCGGTGACCTTCTTGGGTAAGGTTATCTGCTCCAGACCGCTGCAACTGTGAAACGCTGACCTGGCGATGGTGGTGATACTGCCCGGGAGGGTGATGCTCTTAAAACCAGTGCAACCGGAGAACGCAAATTCACCCATCGAGGTCACGCTGTCCGGGATGGAGATTTGTGTCAGTCCTCTGCAATTCGAAAACGCCCTGGTCGGGACGGTGGTTATCCCGCCCGGGATGACAAAAGAGGTAAGGCCGCTGCAGTTGGAGAAAGCCTGTTCCCCGATGGAAGTGACACTGTTTGGCAGGGTCAGGCTTGTCAGGGTTTGGCAGTAGTAAAATGCTGAATTGCCGATTGAAGTCACGCTTTCCGGTATCGTGATTTTTTCCAAATTGTTACAGCGTCCGAAGGCCTTTTCTGCGATGGAGTTGACGCCATTGGGGATGGTCACGCTCGTCAACTCTCTGCATCGCCAGAACGCATTTTTTCCGATGGCTGTGACCGGTTTTCCCTGAAACTTCCCGGGGATGATCAACTCGCCCGCGAACTTGCTGTTGCAACCCACCACGACTGCCTGGTCGTTTTCGATCTTGAACGCCAGTGGACTCCCGTGGATGGATGAGACGATGCCAAGGGCAAGAAGAGTCAGCATCGCAGCCTGTTTTTTGAACATCTGTTTCATAAGCACCGGTGAAAGGCGGAAGAATCCAATGCCTTGGCCGATTGTCAACAGTGATGAAATTAGACGAAGCCGGGATTAACAGTCTCAGTCCAAAAATCTTGTGCGGTCCGAGATGCTTTTTTCGAAGGCTTTTCTCGTCTCTTCGCCGAGCTTTTCCAGGCTCTTTTTGTGCTCGAATTCCTTTTTGTCCTTTTCCCAGCGCTCGAGGATTTCCTCCCTGGATTTCCGCAGTTCGTGCTCCTCCAGATCACCCCCGCACCAGGAGCATCGGGGCAGAATTGAGGCCATGAGAACCTTGTCACAGTGAGGGCATTTTTTCATTTCAGTATGGGGTGGCGCACGATGGCGCTTGGCTAAGCAGGCCGTTTATTTTTTCCCCATCAGCTCCTTGAGCTTGGGCACGACGGCGTCGGCCCAGATTTGGTGACCCTTCTCGCTGGGGTGAGTAGTGTCCGGCATCATTTCCTCGGCCAGGAAGCCCTTGTCGTCGAGGAACTTCGGCCCGATGTCCATGTAGGTGACGTTGGGAATGTCCTTGAGCAGCTTGGGGAGATACGAGTTGAGCTCGATGATCTCCTTTCGGTGGGGATGATCGAGATTTCGGCGACGCGGGAACACGCCGAGCACGAGAATTTCCATCTCGGGATACATCTCGTTGAGCTTCTTCGCGATGGCCTGAACCCCATCCGCAGCTTGTGTCGGTTGGTCGCTGCCCCAGCAAATGTTGTTCGTGCCGATCATCAACGAAGCAGCCTTGGGGGCGGTCTTGAGTTGGGGGAGGTGAGCGAGACGCCAGAGGACGTGGTTGGTGCGGTCGCCGCCGAAACCAAGGTTCAGCGCGTTCAACGGGGCGAACTGTTTTTGCCAGACCGCCTCACCAGGGCCGCCCTTGTCAAAGTTGTGCGTGATCGAGTCGCCGACCATGAGCAGCTCGATCTTGGTATCCTTCTTAGGATCGTTGGCGGCCTCGACCAACGCCATTTTTTCAGCATGCCGGGCGATCCACCACGAGGACAGGCGTACCTGAGCTGAGATCGAGGGATGCGGCTTGGCCGCCTTTTGGTCAGCGGATGCCGTGGCGATGGAGACGGTTAAACCGAGTAACAGGGAGGTAATGCGTTTCATGCTCTGCAGACTATATCGACCTCACCGGCCGGTGCAAGATCGTGAAGTTTTTATTGGGAGGGATGGTGCGTGAAGTGAGTATGACCAACGACTACGGTTGCTCTTTCGCCGGAGGGACGTCGGCGTTTCCGGCAGTCACGCGGATCGACCGGGACGCGTGAAAGATGCGTCCCCACATATCCTCCGTCTGCACCGAAATAAGATGTTCCCCCACGGGTATACCATCAGGCATAGCAGCCTTCCACAAGTGATCCGACTGCTTGGGCGCGGGTAGCTTTCGCCCCGGAATATCCGGTCGCTCTTTTTCCTGTTTTTTCAATGCTAACAAATAAGGGTCCTGCTCCAATACTTTCTTCAAAGCGATCCATTCCCCGGTCCGGCCAACTCGCATACGCACCTTCGACTTCTCCGATCCATTGAACACGTTGACGTATACAAAGTTGGAAGCACTAGAATCGGAGGTCACCTCATCCGGCGCGAACACACTCATCCGATAGTTTGCCGGACGCCGGGCGGCCTTGAAATCGATGATGGCTTTCTCGCGATCAAAGTTGAAGATCGTGTACCCATTGGGGCCGCCGTCACTCATCATTGCATGAGGGATACCGGATTCATCGGGCGCGCCAGACCACCAACTGCCGGAGACTGTCACGTTGATGACATGATGATGCGGTTTCTCCCCTTTCCAGCCTTCCTTCTCCCCGAGAAACCGATGGCCGTGCCAGTGTGTGTGACCCGAGATCGACATCGTATAGGGACGATCCTCAATCAAACGAAACAGCTCCTCCCTATCCTGCGTTTGATAGATTGGAATATGCATCATGAACAGAATGAGTTTCTTTTTCGGGACTCGCGGTAACAACGCCTTCATGAATCCAAGCTGTTCTTCGCCAAGCCATGAGGTGTATGTGCCGGTTCCCTTTGGTTTAGCTCCATTCCATTTGACATTGTCCAACGCGACAAACACGACTGGACCGTATTCGTAGGCGAAGTAGTTCGGCCCAAAGTGACGGTGAAACGTTTCGTCGCTCGTACGATCGTCCGATCCGTCGAAGTTTAGATCGTGATTGCCTATGACGTTGTACCAGGGAATCCCAATCTGGCCGATAATTGCATTGTTGCGTTCGAAAAGAGACAGGTCGTCGAACAGGATATCCCCCAGGGTCACGCCGAACTTGGCTTTTGTGCCGATCAATTCTTCCACGACATCTCGGGCGATGTAATCGAGTTCTTTCTGATCCCGCGGTTGTGGATCACCGAAGAAGATCGCCTGGAACTTTCGGGGTTCGGTTTGGCGATGAAGAGGAAAATCGATTGATGCGGGCAGTGGGCCGGTCGGTTTAACGCCTTCGAACTTCAAGTTCGGTGAGCCTTTGGGTTTATGGATGTAGTAGAAGCGGGGAAGGTTGTGATGGTTGACCGGCGTCATCCATCCGCTTGGTTTCACGACGAAGAAAATGGTGTCATCCGACGCGGGCAACTCCCAACTTCCGTCTTTTTTTGAAACCGTGACTTCACGCTGGTTGGAGACGAGGATTTGAGGCAGACCGCGCTCGCCCTGGTCACGAACCCCGTTTCGATTCAGGTCTTCAAAAACGTATCCTCGCGCCGTTGGTTTTGATTCGGCCCGGCCAAGGTTGGCGGGAAGAAATCCCGCGATGAACAATATCAGGACTATGAGATTTCTCTCGTTCGCAAACACTTGTGACATGAAGGCGGGATACTGGGTCGGATGTACACGTAAGAGAAGTGTTTTTTTGGGCGAGGGAGAAGATGGTGCGCGATGTTGGGTTTGAACCAACGACTTCTACCGTGTGAAGGTAGCACTCTACCGCTGAGTTAATCCTTGTAGATCAAACACTTAAACTGTTTGCCATCTTGGTCTCGCTAACATCCGCTAACATTTTTATGAGACAAAACAGCTCTCAGAATGATGCCAAACTTAGGCTTGACGGATTTTTGAGAATCCCTGAAGGGGCAGAAAAAAAGCTTCTTTTAGACACCAAACACAACAACGAATTCGCTGATTGTGTTTGTGCTAAAGAAGACAGAAGGAAACTTTCGTTGGCAGACTAGCCAACGGCATCTTCACAGTTTGGAACGACAACCCGAAGGCGTTTTAGTGGTGGAGAAAGCTGGCTTGAAAGTTTTTTGTATCTGATTAAGTATTGCCGAGAGTACTAGATAAAGAAACTATTAATAGCATATCGCCAGATTACTTGACGTTAATAATGCCCCGCATCTGGGCAAAGTGTCCGGGAAAGGTGCAGAGAAAATGATAGACCCCGGACTTATCAAATTTGACTTTCAACGTTTCCTCCTCGTTTGGCCCGAGCATTTTAGTTTGAGCGAACACCTGCTTGCCGGCCTTTACTGGTTTCCATTCGTTTTGAAGTGTGGCTCCGTGTTTAGTGATCAGTTCCGTGCCGAACTTTAACGCATCCGTTCCTGGATTCAGGATGACCATATTGTGGCCCATAGCTGCTTTGGGAAGTGTGCCGACATTCTTTAGCGTGATCTTGTACGACTTCCCTTTTTCAGCGTTGATCGACGTTTTGTTGAATTTCATCAAGTCGTTCGACTCAATGATGATTTTGGTAGCATCCGACTTTTTCGTTTCTTCCGCTTGAACTGCCTCTCCGGCAAAAAACAAAAAGATAACTCCAAAAAAAATAATAAAATCTTTCATGTCCAGTAAGCTTAACAAAAAAATCTATCTAAAGATACCTTTTAATTTGTTTTCCTAGGGAGATTAGAAATTAATGCAAATGCACCGTTAAACTATTGATTATCTAATTAACTGTTGCCGGAAAGTGCGGCCAATTTTAATCTGAAGCCGTTCAAGTGGTGGAGGGAGTTGGTTTAGTTGTTATTTGCTTACTCCGAAAAGGATTAGTATTAGGAATTACGGTAATTAAAAAACATCCTGCATAAAACAGCAAAACTAAAACCATTAACAAAACAAGTCAGCAAGGGGACTAGATTGTTAGTCAAATGAGTATATTCCAATTCTTCAAGTAAGCCATAAATGCATCCAGTAAAAAATAAACCGGTCCACCAAATAATGAGGGAATCATTCTTCCAATTAAGTAATTTTTTATGCCCCATACAATTGTCAACACGGTTACGATAGTTAAAAATACATAACATACCGAAAATAATAAGAACTAAACTTATGGCTTTAATTAATAGGGATTCCACTAATCAGAAAAAACTAACTGTTGGGGGAAGTGCGGTCAACCTAAAACAGAAGGCGTTCAAGTGGAGGAGGGAGTTGGACTTCTTCATTTGCGTGGGCCTAGACAGCCATCGGTTCTGGGTATTTCCATTTGGTGATCTGGATAAACTCACCGTGAAGTCTACGACAGTAATCCAATGTTCAGAGAGTATGAGGGCGCGTGGGAACTACTGGAAAAGTGAAATCAAAGTACTTGATTTTTGTACCCCGCTGTACTTCAATTCCCGTACTTCCTTAGTGAAATAATTTTAGAGACTAGTCAAATGCCACTATTTTTAGATATACACAGTTTTGATACTGATTTACCACCATTAAAGGATATTTATGAAATACATAAAATAGATTTGATGGAAGCAATGAAATATGAAGCAGAGATTCCAAAATATTACATTAATTATGAATCAAAAAAGGCATTTTGTGTAATTGAGGCAAATTCAAAAGAAGAGGCTACAAAAATTCATAATCAAACGATGCTTGCAGATAATATTATTGAAGTTGATCCAGTAATGCTTGATATGTTTCTTGGAGGAGGGGGGGTAAATCAATATGATGCAGCCACTATGGTATCTGATCAGGGAGAAGAGCAATTAGATACAGGATATAGAATAATTCTTTTTACTGATTTAGTAGGTTCTACAGAAATGACACATAGATTGGGTGATGAAGAAGCTATGAAACTATTAAGAAGGCATAATTCTATTATTAGAAATCAACTTATGTCTTATGATGGAAGAGAAGTGAAACATACAGGGGATGGTATTATGGCATCATTTTTTAATGCTGATATGGCTCTTGATTTTGCAGTAAGGCTTCAAGAAGAATTTTATAACTTTAATAAATCAAATAGTTCTTACGATGAATTAGAAATTAAAATAGGATTCCACTGTGGCCATCCTGTTGAGGAAAACAATGATTTATTTGGTACTCCAGTACAAATAGCCTCACGAGTATGTGACCATGCAAAACCAAATCAAGTTTTACTTACTGAAGATACTAAATCTCATTGTAATGAAAAAAAGCATCATATGAATCATATTGGAGATGCGGATTTTAAAGGAGTCGATAAACTAGTGAGTCTATATGAAGTATCTAATAATCTGTGATAATTTTTGCAGCTAATAATTACACATTCGTAAACGCCCCAGATGGGGGGAACTTCTTGCAGCGGAGAAATTGGTGGAACAAAGTGGCCTGTTTACATACAACTTTTTCCTAACGCACTTAAATCCCTTTAAAATGTGGCGGTTGGAGAGGGATTCGAACCTCCGGTCTAGTTCATCTGTTTTCTCCATTTTTTGCATATTACTCAATAAACTGAAGAAATGAGCGGAAATTTTAGGAAATGAAAGTACGTGATTTCATCCCTTACCATCCTTTACTAAAATTGCACTGTTAGGTGTGACAATCCGAAGGCGTTCAAGTGGTGGAGGGAGTTGGTTTAGTTGCCAGCCGCTTTCAATTCTTCACCCCCCCTTTGCTTCGTGTTTGCGGAGGAGGTCGATGGCTTTTAATTCTTTACCCGTCTTGCCACCGTGTTTGCGGAGGAGGTTGGCGATTTCTACATGGCTTGTTTCTTCAGCTTCATCCAGAGGGGTTTTTCCTTCATTATTCCTCGCATTCACATCCGCACCATTTTGAATTAATAATTTACCAACTTCTAGGTCATCTTCTGTCTTCAATATTTTCCCGTTTAAGGCTATTCCAATTGAGAGATAATATAAAGCACTCCAACCTTCGTTGTTTTTCAAGTCTACTTTTGCACCATTGGAAATTAAAATTTTAACAATCTCTAGCCGATTTGTTCCAGTAATAGCATGAATTAGAGGGGTAACATCTGCCAAATCCCTTGCGTTCACGTCTGCACCTTTTGAAATTAGGAGTTCAGCGATTTCCTTTTGGCCCTTAACAGCTGCATGAGCCAAAGCAGTCGACCCATATTCATCATCTTTCGCGTTTACGTCTGCACCTTTTGAAATTAGGAGTTCAGCGATTTCCTTTTGGCCTTTAACAGCTGCATAAGTTAAAGCAGTCGCCCCATTTTTATCATCTTTCGCGTTTACATACGCACCAGCAGCCAAGCGTCGTTTGACAGCTTCAATATCTCCATTAGAAGCAGCTTCCCAGATTAAAATGTCTGGTGCTTTCGGCCCACACCCGACCAGCACCAAGGCTGTGATTGTGATTAGTAGTTGTTTCATTTTTTAAAAAAAGATTTGATCTCTAATTGTATTCAGTTTGTGGCCAATCAAAATGTTAATATTTAATTGTTTGATTACGATGATTAGCTCTAACAACAAATACTCCTGCAAAAAAAACAAAACTTATAACTAGGGATATTAAATCTAACTGAAAGCTTCCGTGCTTCACTGCGAGTAGGACTAAAGAGGCTAAGCAGAAATTCAAGCAGACCATATGGATATTCTTAACTTTACGCGTTGTAGCGTAACAATATATACTTTTTTTTGGATATGAAGAGACGGACGAATTATTAGTTAAAACCGTGT
>CEWJ01032865.1_pt1 | contig 16125 bp, 12 predicted proteins | sample 350291 | NCBI WGS metagenome assembly CEWJ01 (sample SAMEA2622923, study PRJEB7988) | marine metagenome | isolation source: saline water (ENVO:00002010), including | reverse complement strand
ATATTTTAATCATTTTTAGAATCAATCTTACCGAATCTTCTATCTCGATTTAAGTAATCTTTTAAAGCATCTAATAAATCTGATTCCTCAAAATCAGGCCAAAACTTATTTGAAAAATAAAATTCAGTATATGCGCTTTGCCATAATAAAAAATTACTCAAACGATTCTCGCAGCCAGTTCTAATAAGTAAATCTGGATCAGGAAAATTATTGGTTAATAAATGATTAGAAATTTCTTCTTCATTTATTTTATTTATTTTTAAAGTATTTTCTTTTACTTTTTTTGCAATCAATTTAGTTGCATTAACAATTTCAGATCTTGCGCTATATGCTAATGCTAATACTAATTTCATACCTGTATTTTCTTTGGTCTGATTAATAGCATATGAAAGTTCATCGTTTATTTTAACAGGTAAATTATCTCTGAGTCCAATTACATTAAATTGGATATTATTTGATTGCATTGTGCCTAATTCTTTTTTGATATTTCTTGATAATAATCTCATTAAACTGTTTATCTCTAATTTTGGTCTATTTAAATTCTCAATTGACAATGTATAAAGAGTTAAGTATCTAACACCAATTTTATTACATAATTTCGATATTTTTAAAGCGGTTTTAACACCGTTTTTGTGTCCAATAGCCCTAGGCATATCTTTTGATTTTGCCCATCTGCCATTACCATCCATGATTATTGCAACATGTTTTGGAAGATTATCAATATTATCTAATAAATCTTGCATTAAATACTATAAAATGATTTGTTCAATTTTTTTTCCTATATTTTCGTAACATTCTGTTATATACGTTTTATGTTCGAAAACATAAGGAGTTCCATTATCAGTACATAGAGCCAAATCAGAATCAATAGGAATTTTTGATAATAAAGGTACATCTAATCTTTGACTCTCATCTAAACCACCAAAACCTTTAAAAATTTCAAAATTTAATGTAGTTTTACCATTTTCAATTTTATAATTATGAGTTTCTGTTTCAATAGTTCCATTAATAGCATTACCATTTAAATCTCTTACAATTCCAGAAATCAAAAAATTAGACATGTTTTCAACTACACCAAGTATAGGTGTTTTTAATTGGTTAAACATATCGGATGCCTTTTTAACATCCAATAAAGCTAAATCTTGAGGTGTTGTAATAATTACTGCACCTGATAGAGCTACTTTCTGTACTAAAGTTAACTGAATATCACCTGTGCCTGGTGGTAAATCTAAAAAAAGGAAATCTAACTCACCCCATTCAACCTGTTCAAAAAACTGCTGTGTCATTCTAGATACCATTGGCCCTCTCCAAATAGTTGGTGCAGACTCTGTATTTAAAAAACCAAATGACATTAATTTCATTCCAAACTTTTCTAAAGGAAGTAAATGATCATTCTCACTCATCTTTGGCATTTCATAAATTCCTAGAGCAGTTGGTAAGCTTGGTCCATATATGTCTAAATCTAAAATGCCAACTTTATACTTTTTGGATAAAATTGAAGCAATATTAACAGTGCTAGTTGATTTACCAACACCGCCTTTGCCACTAGCAATCGCAATTATATTTTGAACTTTATCTAATGATTTTATTTCTCCAGTTATATTATTGTCGGATTTAGATTCTTTAATGCTTATAAAAACTTTGTAATTTGGGTACGTTTCCCTCAATAAAGATATAATTTCGTTTTGAATTGAAGAAATTATTTGTTTTTCAGCACTAATATTTAATGAAATTGTAATTTTTAAATCTTCTAAAATGATACTTTCAACTATCCCAAAAGATACAATATCACGACTATAACCTGGATACTTAATTTCTTTAAGTTTAATTTTAATATCTTCTGAATTCATAAATTTATCTAGTTAATAATAAATGGAGCATTAATGACTAAATTTAACAATAAAAAAATAAATTTAAATAAATAATATTTTTTGATTTAAATTATAAACTGTAAGTATATTGATTTAGGTGGTTGTAGATTTTATTTATTTTTTTATTAGATAGTTACATATAAATATTATTATTTATTTTATTTCTTATAGTTTTTCTTTCGTCTAATATATAATTTCATATACTGTAGCCTCCCAAATCTTATAACAAATATAAATTGATTTATAAAATCAAAGGGAGGTTCCTTATGGTTGACATTACCAGAGAAATCTATATAAATTGCAGTCTATCTAGCAATAGAATTGCTGTTTTAGAAAATAATGAACTTGTTCAACTTTTTGTTGATTTTCCAAGTCATACCAAAATGGTTGGTAATATTTATAACGGAAGAGTTCAAAACGTTATTCCGGGTATTCAAGCTGCTTTTATTGATATTAATCATGAAATTAATGCTTTTTTACCATTATCTGAACTTGATGAAAATGAAAATCTAAATAATATATCATTTGAGGATAATGGGAAAAATAAAAAAGCTACTCAATCTTACAAAGATTTAAAAATTGATGATGAAATAATTGTTCAGGTTGTAAAAGAACCATTTGCTGGCAAAGGCCCAAGAATAACTACAGAAATTTCTATTCCTGGTGCTCTTATTGTCTTAATTCCAAATCAAAATTATATTGGAATATCTAAAAAAATTAATGACAAATATGAGAGAAGAAGACTTAGAAAAATCATTGAAGATATCAAACCTAAAAACATTGGAATAATTGTTAGGACAACTGCTCAAGGTAAAAATCAAGATATTTTAGCAGAAGAATTTGAAAGTTTGATGAAACAATACAAAAATTATATTAATAAAACAAAATCTAAACCTTCACCATCCCTCATACATGAAGATGTTTCAATGTCATCCAAAGTCATAAGAGATTTATTTAATAGTCAAGTGAGTAACCTTTACATTGATTCAAAAAAAGTATTCAATACTATTAACGCATACATTAAGAAAATTAATCCCTCTGATTTAGAAAAAATTCACTTTTATAATAAGAAAGAACCTATTTTTAATAAGCATAATATTGAAGAACAAATTTCAAAATCACTAAACAAAAAAGTTTGGTTAAAGTCAGGTGGACATTTGGTGATTGATCATACAGAAGCCATGGTTGTAATTGATGTTAATTCAGGAAGATACATTGGAAAGAAAAATCATGAAGATACATCATTAAAAATAAATTTAGAAGCAGCAAAAGAATGTGCAAAACAATTAAGATTAAGAGATATTGGTGGTTTAATTGTAATTGACTTTATAGATATGTTGAAATCAGAAAGCAAAAAGAAAGTCTATAATTATTTTAAAAAAGAACTTAAAAAAGATTCAGCTAAAGTTGCAACAGCAGAATTTTCAAGTTTTGGTCTTTTGGAAATGACAAGACAAAGAGTAAAACAAAATCTTTTAGATACAATGAAAGAGGATTGCTCAGTAACAAACGGAACAGGAAAAATATTTAAAAAAGAAATAGTTCTAACAAATTTAGAAAATACTATCAAAACACATAAGCTGCAAACTAAAGAAAATCAGTTGAATATATTTTTACATCCTGAGTTGATTGAATACATTGATAAATATGAAAAAAAATTCAAATCTAGTTTTTTATGGAGAAATTATCTTTTACTAAACATTAAACCTGATAAAGGTTTAAACAAACATGAGTACAAAATATATTCTCCAAGCAAAAAAGAATTCATAAAATAATTTTTATTAATCTTGCTAATGTCATTAATAATTAAATAAATTATCGCTCTTAAAAAAACAGGTAAAAATATGTACGCTATAGTAGAAATTAAAGGAAAGCAATTTAGAGTTGAAAAAAACTTAGAATTAGACATACCAAAAATTAACGATAAAGTTGGTTCCAAAATTGAATTTACTAAGCCCCTATTTGTTAATGAAGATGGTAAAATATCTACTAATAAAAATTTAAAAGTAATAGCAAAGGTTCTTTCTCACGAAACTGAAAAAAAAGTTATTGTTTTTAAACAGAAAAGAAGAAAAGGCTATCAAAAAAAGAATGGTCACAAACAGCCTTTCACTAAAATTTTAATACAAGATTTAAAATCTGCTACAAAAAAAACTGCAAAGAAATCAGATTCGTCAAAAAAAACTAGCACAAATGTAAAAAAAAGTACTAGCAAGGAGAAATAATGGCACATAAAAAAGGAGTAGGAAGTTCTAAAAATGGTAGAGATAGTAATCCTAATAGGCTAGGAGTTAAAAGAGCTGATGGCCAATTCATTAATGCTGGTTCAATTATAATTAGACAAAGAGGATGTAAAGTTCATCCAGGCAAAAATGTGAAACGTGGTAAAGATGACACATTATTCGCTACTTCTAATGGGGTGGTTAAGTTTGAAAATTTTACAAGAAATGGCAAATCTAAAAAACGTGTTACTGTAATTCAGTAATATCCTGTAAACATTTATTTAATCAAAGCATAGTTTTTTTTACCTAAATTTAGGTATGAAATATTATTTATATATTTTTATTTTAAATACATTATATTTTGCTCAGTCTGTAACTCTATATGGTCTAGTGACAAATCAAGAATCAGGAGAATCCCTAATTGGTGCAAATGTATTTATCGAAGGATCAAATTATGGTGTATACACTGATAAAAATGGTTTTTATTCTATAACTCTAGATGATTACAATAAATCTGAAACGTTAATTGTACAGTATTTAGGTTTTGATTTAATTGAAAAAGAAATAATATTTTCAAAATTTAACTCCAAAATAAAACTAGATTTTGAATTAAAACAATCATCACTTGAATTAGATGAGGTTAAAGTTACTGGAGAAAAAGAAACTCGACAAACTGTACATTCTTACAGTAGCATTAAAGTTACACAAAATCAATTTGCTGCATTACCTTCTTTAGCAGAAGCAGATATTTTCAGAACATTACAATCTTTACCTGGTGTATTACAAGCCTCCGAATTTAGTACAGGTTTAATAATAAGAGGTGGAAATACAGATCAAAATCTTATTCTTTTAGATGGAATCACTGTTTATAATCCTTCACACTTAGGAGGATTATTTTCTAACTTCATTGTAGAAGGTGTTAAAGAGGCAAATCTAACTAAAGGTGGGTTTAATGCTGAGTATGGAGGTCGCTTATCTGCTGTTTTAGATGTTATAAGTAGAGAAGGGAATAGAAAAAAAATTAATTTTAAAACAGACGTTTCATTACTTTCAACACAAGCAACAGCAGAAGGACCGTTTTATAACGGTGCTTGGCTTTTGTCAGGAAGAAGAACTTATTTTGATAAAATTTTTGAAAACAATGAAAATATTCCTCCATATTACTTTTATGATATTCAAGGACATATTTTTACTGATATAACAGAGAAAGATAGGTTAAGTGTTAGTATATATGAGGGTTTAGATGATTTTGAATATGGACCAATAGCTATTAAAGCTGATTGGGGTAATGTAACTAGAAGTTTAAAATATAGACGATTATTTAATGAAAAACTGATTGGAAATTTTTTAATCGCAAAAAGTAAATTTTTTGTTAATTTTGGTTTAGGTGGATCATCTGGAATCAATGAAGAAGATAAAATTGATGATCAAACGCTATCTGGAGATTTTTCATATTTTGCTAACAACAGTTTAACAATAAAATCAGGTTTTCAGCATAAAAAATTGAATTTCAGCTATCAAACATTTTTTGATGATTCAACACTTTTTTCACTTGTAACCAAACCAAATGAATGGAGTATTTATAATCAAGCTAAATATATTTTTAATGAAAAGTGGGTCATAGAGCCCGGAATTAGAATAAATTTTTATGAAAAATTATATACTAATCTAAGATTAGGTTTGAAATATATTTTAAAAACAGATGAATTTATAAATTTTTCAATAGGTAATTACGACCAATTTTTATTTACCTTTCAAGATGATTTTAATCCACCCCTACTTGATGCATGGGTAGCAATAGATAACTCTGTTAATGCAGGAAAAGCTGAACATATTGTTATTGGATATGAAAGGTATATTGCAAATTATAAATTTCAAGTTGAAGGATATTATAAAAATATTTATAATATGCTAACATTTGTTGATCGAAGGGCTTCAACTGATGGAGAAGTGTCAAGTGAACAATTATCTGATATCCTAACTCCCTCAGATGGTGAATCTGCTGGAATTGAAGTTTTCGCCCAAAAACTTAAAGGTGACTTAACAGGTTGGTTAGCTTACACATTATCATACTCCATAAAAGAAATGAGTGGTAACACATACTTTACAAATTGGGATAGAAGGCATGTATTAAATTTCATTGGTAATAAAAAAATAAAAAAAACATTTATGAGAAATTGGGAAGTTAATTGGAAATTTACATATCAATCGGGACAAGCCTATACACCTATTCTTGGTTATTATTTAGAAGATATACCTGATGCACCGGAAACTTTTTGGAGATCAATCCCTGGTGGAAGAAATTCGTCAAGATATCCAGCATATCATAGATTGGATTTGGGGTTATCTAAAAAGTTTAATATAAAAAATAAAATTAATGGCAAATTCTTCATTTCAATTATTAATGCATATAATAGAAAAAATATTTTTAGATATTTTTATACAACATCAAATGTCATAGGTGTTGATGATGATGGAGATTGGAATATTGAAATAGATGATTTAAATGGAGATGGAGAAGCTGGATATTATTTCGATGGAAATGGTTATGTTACAGAACCAAATGTGGATGAAGCTGATGAGAATATACCTCAAAGACAAGATCTTTCAATATTTCCACTTATTCCAACAATAGGTTTTTCAATAGAACTATGAAAAAATTATTAATTATATTAACAATTTTATTTTCTTCATGTCAACTCCCTGATAATGAAATGACTTATGAACAAGGTTTAGTCGTTTTTGGAAGAATTAGTTTATCAGAATTTTTAAATGAAACTTTTGGAATAATTGATACATTAAGAGTTTCTATGAGTTCACAAATTAATTCAGAACTTGATAATGCAAATCAATTATATATAAATGATGCTGAGGTTTCTATTTCTGGCTTCTTTGATGATAATTTAGATGAATCAACTATTCGATTGACTGCTTTAGGGGAACTTGGAAAATATTATGTACATGATTCTATATCTTATAAAATTCAACCAAATAGTATTTATAAGCTTGATGTTATATATAATGAATATATTGTTAGCGCCCAAACAACAACACCAAGTTTTTTAACAATATCAAGTATTGAAGATACATATAATTGTGAAGAATGCTCTGATAACAATATTTATGGCCAAACTAGTTGTGAGAATCAAGGAAATCAGTGGAATTCAGAAATACAAAACATTAACGAAATTAATGTAGATAATTTTGATTACATTGCAATTGACTTAGCACAGAGTATAAATTTAAATCCTGAACTAATAGTTGACTCAATTTATAGAAACCCAAATTTATTGAATCCCTACATTGAAGAGAACATAATAAGCACTATAGAATTATCTAGATTCGGTTGTAGTGTTGGTAGTTTTGCTTCAAAACCATATTTTGTTCTAGACATTGATGATCAAGAAGAAATTAACAATCCAGATTTGTCTGCAATTAGAATACTAACCTACAGCTTAGAACCAAAAAAAATGGAAATTGAGCCTCTTACATTTGATGAAAATAATAATGGTGTGCTTGATCCAAATGATGTTTACTTTGATTTTAATGAAAATCAAATAAGAGATCTTACTTTAATAAATTCTTTTTATGATACTACACAAGTTTTTAAAATATGGAAGGGACCGTATTTGAGAGACGAAGATTTTAACCCTTATCTCGTCAATCCTCATATATGGACTGTTGAAACTAGCCCAACACCAATAATGTGGTTATATTTTAATCATTATGGAAAAAACTTAATGGTAATTCAATCATCAGACCAAGCTTATTACGATTATTTAAGTGGAAATCCTTTGGGAGATAATCAATATCTTTTACCTGATTCAAATATAGAAAATGGTTATGGCCTGTTTACTTCAAGTTATTCTAAAGCATTTTTTATTAATATCCTTAGGAAAGATTAAACTTTTTTACTTTGATTTTATACGCAAGTTTAAATTACGTTTTAATCCTTCTAATTTAGTTCTTTTCATTGGACTATTTTTAAATATCTTAGTATAATTTTCTCTATCAATTTCTTCTAGATTAGTTTGAACAATTAAATCTCTTGGTTTAAATGATTCTTCACTAGAATGTTTAGATCGTTTTGTCCAGGGGCATACCTCTTGACAAACATCACAACCATATACCCAATCCTCCATTTTATCTGAATATTCTTTGGGTATTTCACCCCTATGCTCAATAGTCAAATAAGAAATACATTTTTTAGAATCAAGAGTATAATCGCTCAAAGCACTAGTTGGGCATGAATCAATACATGCAGTGCATGAACCGCATAAATTTTGTGTAAATGGTTTATCGTAATCAAGTTTTGTATTTAGGATGATCTCACCTAAGAAAACCCATGAGCCATATTCTTTTGTAATTAACGTTGTATGTTTTCCTATCCAACCTAAACCAGATCTCTGTGCCCAAACTTTCTCAGATACAGGCGAAGTATCAACACAACATATACCATCAATTTTTGGGTCAAGACTTTTTATATGGTTTAATAATTTATATAATTTTTTTTTAATCATAATATGATAATCATCGCCCCATGCATAATTTGAAATTTTATAATTATCAAAATAGTCAGATGAATTACCAGTGTAATAATTAATAGCTATAGAAATAACAGACTGAGCCTTAGGATAATATTTTAAGATATTTGATCTTTCTTCTTTTCTATTTTCTATCCATTGCATTGATGCATTGTAACCATTATCAATCCAATTATTTAAATTAATTCGATCCTCTTCGTAATAAAGTGCTTTTGAAATACCTATTTTCGAAAAGCCAATTTCTATTGCCTTATTTTTTATTTCAGTAGTTAGGTTCATTAATTAAATTAAAATTTTTGGGAGTAAAGTATTTTAAACTCTCGATGAGCAGTTTGAGAAATTTTCTGATTTCTATTAATATCATTAAAATTAAGTTCTAATAACAAGTTTTCTGATACAGACCATCTAAGACCAGCATTTAAATAGCCTATACCTTTTCCAATAGATAAATCTTCATAATCATATTGATTTTTATTATCGTTTAGCATAGCATCATATTCTAGCATTAATGATATACTTCTATTAAATTCTTTATCAATACCAAAAAATAAATTAAAATCCTTATCCCCATCTTCAGTTTCTAAGGTTTTGTTAATACCGATATGAAAACCAGTATCGCCACCTAAAATTTTATAATTTTTACTAAACGAAATATAATAGCCAAAAGATTTTTGGCTATATCTATAGAAAGGATTTTCATTAATACTGCTAATTTCTACTCTGTTAAATTTACCTCTACCTTGAGAATCAAAACCAAAAACTATTCCAGGCATGGTAAAATCTTCATTCCATACTCTGTACTTAAAATGATAATCAGGAAAGTCTTTAGTAAGAGCTGGCCTTTTGTCACCAATTAAATTTTGTACTCCCCATGAAAATCCCAATGTTAAATTATTTGAAATTCCAACTGAAAGTCTTGATACAATCCCACCATCATTCACTAGTAATCCTTCCATTGAATAAGAACCCCTTGGTAAAGTCCCAGAAGTTGGTATAGTTACTAAATATAATGGAGGATATGGATGAGTTTCTTGAACAAATATTACACTCAGAAGTATTATTACTATAATTTTATTAAAATTTTTAATCATAGAAATAATTTAAACTTATTTTATTTAATTTTAAATGATAAATATACTGGCATATGATCAGAAATATATTTTTCATAAGTATCATAACTATTCATCCACTCATTCATAGGTAATGTATATACTTTGTTTGTCTGAACATTTTCAGTAACAAGAATGTGATCTAAAAAACTCACATAAGGTTCTTTTGGATAAGAAGCTTGACTTATATCATATACAATTTCTTGATTAGCAAAATAAAATCTATCATCATTAAAAAAAGAATCAAAGCAATGCTCTTTTGGTTTATCTTTTAAATCATCATTCCAGTCACCTAAAACAATAAAAGTATTTTCATTGGTGAGATTTTTATCTAAATAATCATATAACATTATCGATGCACCTTGCCTTCTTTTTAATCCAGAATCACAACATTTCATATGTAAATTAATTAAACTTATTTTTTGATTGTTTTTTTTGTAGTTTAAATCTAATTGTAATGGAGGTCTGCCTGCAAAATTATAATCATTATCTACAAACAATTCTTTATGATTTAAAAATTCAAATAAATCTTTTTTATATATAATTGCTAAATCCATAAAAGAAGCTTGTAGTGAAATTACATAGCTATACTTAGGTAAATTTTTCATTAGCTTTTCGAACCATCCTGCTTTTCTAATTTCTTGAAATGCAATTATGTCAGCGTCGAGATCATTTACAATTTCTGATAAGGCAGTTATAGTTGAATCGTTTGCTGTTGGAAAAAATTCACAATTCCATGTTATCACTTCTAAATCATTTGTATTTACTGAAGGTACATTCCAAAAATTATTATTTAATTCAAAGTTAACATTGCTTATTTTATTCATTAATTCAAAATTAACATTACCTATATCATTCATTTGGTTATTAATTAGATTTCTTATTTCCATATCAGGACTATAATCATCAAAAAATAATGTATGGGAAACCTCATTATTATTTACATAATCAATTCCCATAAATTTTTTATTTTTACTATCAACCTTCAACTTAATATGACCAAAACTTGTACCATTTCCATAATTTTGAATAGTATAAACATGAGATTTTGGGTCATACCAAGCTGATCTGTAACCTTTAGAAATACCTCCAGATACAATCAAATCAACATTATCAGCAAAATAGCCCATCTCAATAGCATTTAATGATTTTGCTTCTGAATTTTCATTCTTTTTTTCAACGAAATCTTTATAAACAACTTCTCTGTCCCAAGGTACTCCTGAACTAGTTAGAATTATAATAATATCTGCTCCGTTATTTTTCATCTCAGGTACCCATTTTTTCATCGTGGATACTTCATAATCAAAACTAGCACCTGATAATTTAGAGCTTGGTACAAGTTCAGGTATATTCGAATTCATAATACCTAAAATACCAATGTTAATTCCTTTGATACTTTCTATAATATAGGGTTTTAAATTTGGTATACAATTCTCACATTCAATATTAGATCCTAAAATATCAAATTTTGAATTTAATAAAGCTTGATTTAATTTTTCAACTCCAAGAACAAAATCGTATTGCCCAAGAACCATTGCATCATACTCTAAAGTATTCATCCACTCAATCATTGATATACCATTATCATGCATACCAAAGTTAGAACCCTGAAAAAAGTTACCACCATCAACAATCAAAATATCTTCTGATTTTTCCTTCTTTTTCAATTCATTTAAATAATTATAAAAACCTGAACCACCAATTATTTTTGGTGGATATTGAGGATTCATAAAATATGCATCTTGTTCGTTTATAAAACCGTGCATATCATTTGTTGTGATTAAATCAATTGTAGTAATTTCACTAAAAATAAAATTAAAAATTAATAAGAAAAAAATTTGTTTCATCAAAATATATATTTAACTGCTAGTGAAAATTTCAATTTAGATTCAGATATTTTATCCAAGGCTTCATTTTGATAACTTTCTACACTAAATAAATCTGGGTAGTAATAATCAAATATAGTATATGAGCATCCAAAATCGAGAATTAAATTTTGAATTTTTTTACCAGTACCAAATGTGATAATTGACTGATCTGGTATATACATACTTGGAGAAGTTTGGTAAACTAAACCTCCTCTTAAAGGAACAAAACTTGGTAAAATATATTCAAAACCTAATTTGTAAAAACTATGGTTTTTAAGAATAATCTGATTATTATAACTATTATTTTCAATTTCAAAATTAACTGTTAAATTTTTATTACTTTTTGGATTATATGAAAAACCTAAATTGATTTTTTCAGGTTTATTATGATTTAAACCTATATTTGAAAAAGTGTTGGAGTCATTATCAATATAATTTATAAAACCTTCATTTATAACATATGAATCACCTTTGTTGATATTTAATTCTGACTCATAAGTAATAGAAACTAAATATTCCTTCAAAAAATAACTTAATCCAACCGTGTAAAATCCATCTAAATTTGAGTACTTTTCTTTATTATAATAGTTTTCAATATTAGATACGTTTTGTACTTCAGTTGTAAGTATATCCACGTGGACATCAGTTTCAATTTCTATATCTAGGGGCTTGTGGTAACTTAAACCAAAATTCAAATTTTTCATTTTATAACTCATGCCTATTGATGCGGAATTAAGATTACCATTGCTGCTGAAATTATGGTATCCAACAATAGGGTCTTTAATTCCAACATCACCGTCTTCTACAGATGCACTACCTCTAATTTCTTCAACATAATTATAATTAAAAGATGTTAAAGGTAAAATTCCAAAACCAAAACCAAAATTATTAAATTTTGAATTAATACTAAATTGTGAATTAAAATACTGATTATCATTATTGACATAATCTGCATAAGTTAAAAAATCACCAAAATAATCTTTAACAAGAATACTCCTTCTCTCTCTTATCATTGAAGGATTAAATTGTATGTTAAAAGTCGTATTAGTTAATCCGATTAATGAAGGATTTGAACGAATTAAAAATGAACCGCTAGTATTTAAGATTTTAGTATGTGCCATTGATAATGATTTGGAATCAAAATAAATTGCTTCTTCACCTAGTGCCCTATTAAAAAGAGATTGACTCATAGTCATACTAAATAATAATATTAAAATTTTAAAATGCATAATCTACCTGTATTTTGTAATCAAATTGATTGTTTGTGACCCATGGATTTTTAATCCAATTACCATCTGAAGTCTGAGCCTCAGTTATATTAGTTGTAGGATAATCTGATGTAAAACTTACTTTAAAGTTAAATGACATTGCATTATTTACTAACCCATATAGCGACACCCAGTGATGAAAAGCTCCGAAACTACTATCAAATATTCTAAAATCATTATCAGCAAAATACCATGTGAAACCTTTTACATAAAGAGAACCAGTCCTTATCTTAAATCTTTCGTTGAGATTATATTTAAGTGAGATACCTATAGTTTTATCTGGAGAACCAATATCTCCAACTACCATATCTTCACCTGATGGACCATCAGTAAGTCGTGGTCTTGGAGAAAAGGTTGTATACCCAAGTGAATAAAGAAATTCTAATTCATTGAAATTAGATAGCATCATTTTTACTCTAATTCTGGTTTCTCTTGAATAATATGGACTTGGATGAAAAATATTATGTGTTCCTCTTGCTTGCCACTTTTGTCTAAAATAAACTCTGTATTTAAATATTGGTTTCCATTGAATCTGAGCAACTGTTCTGTAATATTTTGCATCATCAGCTTTTCTTGTCCAATGATCTGAAGCAAGTGTACCTGTTAAATTTCTATGAAATTGATACCTTGAAGTTATATATAAACCTCTTTCAGCTTGGGGCTGCGGGTTTGCTGTATACAAAAACGCATATGCTGGATCTTCAAGCCAATATGAATCTTCAAATATAGTAGTTTTATATCTCTGATAATTTGAAAAAGATCTTTGATATGGGTTGTCAAATTTTAAATCATAGTCTCTATATAATGCTAAAAAGTTAAAATTATCAAATTGTAAAAAAGTGCTTAAGACTTTTGCTTGCGGGGACCTTTTAATCTTTTGCATTTGATTAGGACTCAAACTACTTATGTTTTTAACTAATTTTCCATATTCACCTTGGATTGAAATATTTTTAAAAACTGTTGAAAAATCAAAACCTATTGCACCTCTTGCCGATTTAGTATCTGACCATAAACTTGAAGATGCTGAGCTTTGATACATTGCATTAATCTCAGGATCTGCAGAGTTTGTCAAATAAGTTAAATAATATGTGTCCCCTGAATAATCAGGATCTTCGCCACCAAGTACAGTTTCTCGAATTTGAGGATCTAAAATTCTATCATACAAACTTTGATATATTGTAAAACCTAAATTTGTACCAATGAAGGGAGAAAATCTGAGATTAGTTCCAATAGTTACTTCTCTTACAGAATCAGTTAAAGGCTCATAAATCTTAGTGGTATCATTATTAAGCCCAAGTGACATTCTAGGTTGCATAGTAATTAGTGATGTGAAGCTTCCATCTTGATTTATAATTGCATCTCTATAATCAGATGAAAAAAACGATGAAAATCTCAATAAGTCATTTGAAATTTGAAATGCAATACCATTGAGAGTGTATTGCGCACTATTTGTTTGGTCAGGATTGATACCGTTTAATCTTTTAGAAAAACCAAAACCAGTCCTCCTAGGGCTAAAAAAATCACTGCTTTCAAAAACTATACCCTGACCAAAAGAAGCATTAAAATTTCCTAAAATCAAATGGTCAATTCTAGAATTGAAAAATTTAATATTATCAAATGAAATATAAAATTTTTGATTAGCATAATCTGATGTTTCACCGGTATTTTTATTAAAAATATAACCTGTAGATAAATTTTTACTGCTTAATAAATATTTTGATAGAATTTGAGGACTTGTAGGATCATAAAACTCTACTAATGCAGCATCATCATCTGGAGTACTTGTAAGCGGTGAATTCTTAATTAGCGTTGAAAATCTAAAAAAATTATCTTTAAAAAGGTTCGTAGATGAATTGGTATTTTCAAAACTTATAAAATCTATTAAATTTTTATATCCATAATAACTTATACCTGGAGAATTTTTAAGTTGGAATGTACCATAAATTTGACCTCGCTTTTTTTGTAAAAGCACTGCTTTTACATCAATCGGACTTAGATTAGGTAAAGAAATTAAATCATCATAATTCATTTCATTGACATTCATTGGATTAAAATATTGATTAATTGAATTTTCTGAAATACCACCTTGATTTTCTGAATCAGCAAGCCACCATTCTAATTTATAAAGTGAACGTTTATTAAGCAATGATTCATCCAATGTTTTTTTTACAGTTACATAAGGTTTTAAATCTTGAACATCATTAATATCAATGCCATCAATGTGAGTTAATTCATAAATATTTTCAATGTGTCCATTATTTTCTATAAAATCTAAAATTTTAATGGCTTTTGATTTTGAAATATATTGTGATAGCTCATCTAATTCACTTGAACTAATTGAATTAACATCTAATGAAAAAATTAAATTGAAAAAAAATAATAAATTTATAAAGTAGTATTTCATCAAAATTTAAATGAGAAATTTATTTGATGGGTTATCGGCATTATATGATGTGTAAGTAGTCCATATGAAAAAGCATACTTTTCTAAGAATTTATATTCTAATCCAAATGAAAATCTATTAGGATTATTTTGAATTCCAGACCTAAGTGTCCAAACATCAGATAAATAATATTCGATTCCGAAACGGATTTCTTGATCAGGTTTGCCAGCCATTTGGTTTATATCGAAACTTGTTAGTAAATCTTCGTAAGGCTTATATGATAATCCAATTGATAAAGTTTTAGGAAGGTCATTACCTAATCCATAGCCCATATCTGTTGAGATAATATTTTGCATATAATAAGCAATGAAAAATCTATTGTTTAATATACCCTGAAATCCTAAATCTATTCCATATCCTGAAGTGTTACCCAAAGTAAATCCATCAGAGCCGTCTCCTGAAATACCTGATGATTCTCCTAAATTAAGTTGATAAAAATTAAATCTAAAACCTGATTGGATTAAAGATTGTCGATCACTATAAAATGTAAAACCTTTAGATAATCCTATTACAGATTCTGATGATAATTCTACACCATCTATAGTAGTAGATAATTCTTCATAATTAATTGCGTAACTATTGAAAGACATACCAACACTAAAATAAGGTAAAAATTCTTGATTAAATATATCGCAAAAACCATTGATATAATATGTACCCTCAAGTTGCGAAAGCTGTGCTGGATTGTGAAAAATATTATAAAGTCCACTTGGTCCACTCGTTACAGCACCCGACATTGCAGTCGCTCGAGACCCAGTATAATCATAACTACTAAATACTTGTGTAAATGAAATTGAAAT
>CEWJ01004294.1_pt1 | contig 16167 bp, 11 predicted proteins | sample 350291 | NCBI WGS metagenome assembly CEWJ01 (sample SAMEA2622923, study PRJEB7988) | marine metagenome | isolation source: saline water (ENVO:00002010), including | reverse complement strand
CGGCATTGGAAGGTGAGATTGTTGAAGCATCTGGAACCAGTGAACCATTGCCGGATGGATTCATTTTAAGGGAAGGAAAAGGTGGTGCTGATGCCGTATTATCAATGTTGACTGATGCACTAGAGGAAGAGGTTACAGGACACATTCAAGCGGGTAAGTCATCAAAAGCAGTAAGTCTGCTACTATCTAGAGGTGTGCCGGTTGGGATATATGCGCCAAGTGCAGAATCGTTTGAAGAGGCAGTGTTAGGTTTGACAGAAGCAAAACGGGTAATACGATTACACAGGCTACCGGCAGGAACGATACTTTCCAGAGAATCTGGAACCGTTCATGATTTTTCTCTTTCATACTTTAGGGATTTACTGGTAACGGTCAGAACAAGATCAGAGAGCAGGAGGGCGAATTTATCTCACCGGATAAACAATTTAATCGGTTTCGAGATTGGTATGGAAAATCTCAGAATTGCTCGTTCAAAGGCAAAATTTTCACAAACCACGGATGCAGTTGAAAAAGGACTTGACAAAGTAGAACTCACCCCAGTGCCAGGAATAGATGCTGGATTAAGAAGAAGATTGGAATCAGCAGAGCTAAGGATAGATGAATTAGTCAAAGAGAAAGCACGGTTAACCAGCCAATTAGCTGCCGCTGAAACATCGAGAAAAGCCGCTGAGATAAAAACAAGGGAAGCGATTGACACTCGCAATACGCAAATGGAAAGCGTTGAAAATGTAAATTCCGAGATTAACTCTATGCAAGTACAACTGGCTGAAGCAAGAAATCGAACCGAAGAGGCGGAATCAAGAGCGGAAAAATTGGTTAAGCGAGTCAACGAATTGGAACATCAAGTAAGCGTAAGGGCGACAGAACTAGCCAAGGCTCTTGGTGAAACCGAATCCAGTGAGAAACTTAGGCAATCGATTGAAGAAATGTCCCTAAAAGAGGCGGGACTCAACGCAGAGCTGTCGGATGCCAGCGATAAATTGTCATCCATACGCCAACAAACCGATGATGATGAGAGAAGGCTTAGAGTGCTTCAAGAACAAGTAGCAGCTACGCGAGAGCGCCATGCTAGAGCTCAGGCAGAAGCGATGAAGGAAGAAGAACGCATCAACAAAAGCAAAGCAGAACTAGAGATACTTGAATCTGAAGCAAAAGTCGCTCGTCGCAGAGCCGAGGATGAGCGAATTCGCCTGAGTACAGACGAGGCAAGATTCGCCAATATTCAGGGTGAAATGCGACAGTTGATGGAAGAGCGTCGAAACCTGTTAAGAGAATTGGGCGATTTAGGAGCCAAGCGTGGTCATGCGGAAGGAGAGTTAACTATTCTGCTCGAGAAAGCCGAAACCTTAGCAGATGCTCACGAAGAGGCATTGGCAGATATTAATGAAGCTGAGAGAATTAGAGCAAGGCTTGCTGAGGAACCACTTGCTCAGGCTCTGTTAGATGATGCTTCAACATTTGAAGGACTTGCACCCGTACTGGAAAGGCTCGAGCGTTCCAGAAGCTTGGGATATTCGGTCACACTACTTGACAGAGCTGTGGAACGAGCGTTACAAGTTATCCAAAAGACAGTCGATCATGTTGCTGCAACCCCGCGTTATTTGCTATCGAGTGAGGTAATGGAACTGCTAGAACGTCAAGTGCCTCAAACTGCTGGAGCGGTTAGAGGCCTCTCGAGGTGGTCGGTACAACAACGATTGGAACATCAATTGGGTGAAACTGTAAGTCATTTGGTAATTGACTTGGAAAGATTGCTTGAAGATTATGATCACTCAATAACGATGCTGAGAAGATTAAGAAATGTACTAGAGCAATTAACCCGATTGGGTGCGCCGCCACACGAAGTTGAGTCATTACTGTCTAATTGTAACCGTCCAGAATCCTTACCGTACATTGCCCAATCAACCAGAAAATTGATTCAAAATGCGCTTGATGACATTTATTTAGAAGCCGATCAGCGAGATGCCGGCGAAGCTATTGCCCTAGAAGAAACAGCAAGAGTGCTTGAGGAATTAATCACTCAAATAGATGCTTCCGGACTGGCAGGTGGAACACCAACTGGATTGCTATGGGATTTCCAAAGAGATGGCTTATTACCGTACGAAAGAGAAGTTGTCGACCCTGCACAGAAGACTCCAGTTGATGAGGAAATGGTTAAGCACATGGAATCAAATCTTACTGGTGAGCTAGTTGAAGAACAATCAACTGAGATTGTCGAAGTGGATGAAGATGGGTGGGAAGTATTAGAGTTGCCAGCAGACGACAACACTGCGGAGGAAGCGGTAGAAATGGCAGAATTGCAACCAATCAGTGATGATGATGAACGGGCTGAATTAGAGGCTGAACTAGCTAGGTTAGATGCCTCATGGAATCACCGCAGTGAACCATCCACTGCAACTGACAATGCCTTGGATGACTTGGAATCAAGGCTTTCTGACCTCGATATGTAGGTGGTCAAATGACTGATAGTCAGCCGCTTAATCTCGCCGGGCGCGATGAGGTAATAGGTAGAAAATATCCAATATTTCTAGAACGGATAATATTTTTAACAATAGTTGTGATATTTATCTTGGGTTACCAAGAAGTAAGTGATAGGACAGGCGACGGCTTTGTTTCATTGCTCAGCACGTGGTGCTTCTTTCCATTCGTTTTATTATTCTCAGCTGAAATGATTGGTCGACTAATCCAAGCAATCAATCGAGGCTAGACTAAGAAGTCAACAAATTCTTTTTCATTAGAATCTTGTGTATCATTATTGGCGCGCCCGTTACGCAAAGAATAGGTGAATCCCCAAATTCTCTGCCACGGGATTAAGAATCTGAATAACGCCATGATTGAAAGGAACATCACAGCAGAGATAACAAGTCCATAAGTGAGGGAAAGCTCGATAGATTCGGAAACTTGTCCAGCCCACTGGCTTCCGGTGGTATCACTAACTAAACTCAACAAGACGCTATGGAATCCTAAAGCAACCATTGTAGCTATACCGGTAAGCCCGAGGAAGCCAAAGGTATGAACTAAGTGTGTGTTTAGCATATTGTCCATTTGAGTTACATATTCTGGGTCACGTTTGCAAGATTCAGGGAGCCTGAATGCGTACTCAAGATACTTTATGACACCAAACGCAGACTCCTGGAATACTAATATCAGCACTGCAATTAAGATCAAATCAAATTGTTCATTGGTTACTAAATCAACACCGAAAAGTCCGATTGTTGGCTGAGATATTTGTGATTCGAGTGTGGCTAAAGCGCCACCATAATCTCCAAGTTGGGCTCTAATTAGAGGGAAGGTAAGAATTGCATGAATTCCCAGGAACAACAGAGTAAAGCCAATCGCCCACGCAATTGATTTTCTTGACAGTCCCCAAATACCTCTGGAACCCATTATGATGGGTAGTAAGTAAACGAACATGATTAGTAATGACATAATCATCAATAATGGCCATTCTAGAGTTTGTAGTTCACCATCGTCTGGTAATCTTAATTCAAAGCCCAGTAACATACCACCTAACCAACCCAGGGCTAGTCTACCGACTAACAATGCAATCAATCCAACGATAAACCCTAATTTGATTCTTTGTTGAGTTTTTGGAGTTTGATATGCTACCAATGCCATCAACCCACCAACTACTAGACCGATAGCAAGCGGTACGAAAAATCTTGCAAGACCGTTTCTGCCTTGACCAGTAAACCAATCTCCAAGTGGTAAATCATCGCCGACTATCTTCTCGATTGATGCAAACAGCATCACGTGATCAATCGAGCCAACTACGTATGTGGAGACAACTTCAAGATACATACCCACAAGTGCTGCAGTTGCAATAATTTGTAGTGTAATAATTTGCCATTGTCTGCGCAGAGTTTTGAGGTGCAATGTCCTAGCACGAGCACTACCTTGAATGGTAACATCACCCTGAACTTGGACATCATCTGCCATTTTAGTACCCCCTTACCTGCATTAATGCTTGCGACAAATCCATATCTGGCATCCAATCGATAACTTGAGCACCAGAGCCAGCGAGGGTTGTGAGGCGATTTTGGCGTTCCAGTTTCAAAACTTCGTATGACATTCGAGGAATTCTGCTAACCAATCTTTCGAAGTCGATGCTGGACGGTGAAAGAACAGTAACTTCATGACCCCGGCCTACAAGGTCACGAACTGCTGCTGGGACTGTACCATCGCCTTCACATGAAGAGATGATGAACACGGGACTACCACGACTAAATCTCCCACTAAGTGAGTTAGTCACCGCTTGCAGCGGCATTTCTCCTTTGGCAGTAACTCCAGCAAGGGCGCTGAGAATTTTGAAATACTGTTTGTCACCGGTATCCGGAGGTAAGTATGACAACTTCTCACCATATATGCCCAACGCCACAGAATCTCTTCGCTTGAGGAAGAAGGCCGCTAGGCTGGCAGCAGAGACTGTGCTCATCTCCAGTGGATTTTTCAAAACTGTACCAATTCTAGATATGTCTCTTGAGTCTATGAGCAGATACAAATCAGTTACCGCGTCTCGACATTTTTCGTTGACCATCAATTCTCCGGTTCTAGCATATGCTTTCCAGTTGATATTTTTGAATGGGTCACCAGATACGTACTCTCTAAGCGAATAGAATTCCGAACCTTGCCCTGGGGTTCTCAAGGTGGTAGCACCAGTGTACATTTTTGGTGTACGAGACCGCAGAAAAGCCTCTTCAACTTCTTTTATTTGCGGGAATATGACGATGTCACTATGGTGATCAACGAACATTTCTTCCACTCCGAGGTTGAAGGTATTTCTTGAGCGTAATGAAACTGGCCCAATTGAATAATGACCTCTTAGCGGACAGCGCAAAACATACCTGATTCTTGCGCTTTCTCCCGGGCTTAAATTTAATCGCATTTGATTTAGGCCGCTTCGCAACTTCATTTCATGTGGAATGTTATCATAAACTTCGAGTAGCTGAGTCTTTCTGTTCGATCTGTTAGTGATTAGTAACTCGACATAGAGGTCATCGCCTTTGTACAAATTATCTGCTGATAGTGTACGTTGAACTTCGACATCTCCGTGACCAGAAATCCAAGAGTTAACAACGATAAAAGCAATCAGTGCCAGTCCCAAAATCATCATTTGGTTATTGGCGATCATCATACCAATTAGAATCAACGCGATACCACCAGTAAAGGTAAATGCGGCTTTCCTAGTCCACATAAGTATCACCTCCTACCCCATGCTTTTACTCGTTTTACTATTGAGACGGTTTGTTCAAGTGAGTACTTCCCGGGTTCTATGGCAAACTTCGCTAGTGTTGGGTCACTAATTAGCGCAACTAATTCTCTGGCAGACATAGCGTGGAATTCTTCCCTTGTTAGGCCGTTTTGATTGCGTACTTTAGATAAGAAAACCTGTCTAATTTTTTCTACTTTGGAATAGTAAGGATACCGGTTTGCGTCGCCAAATCCGTAGTAGATTATAGAGAATACATGCCGCCAATTATCAGGATCTTTCTTGCGAATCAAAACTGCTTCAAACGATATGAATAGAATCAAGAACAGAACAAGCATAGCCAATCCTTCGCCAGTAAAGTAAACCAAGAGGAAGTAAATGGTGTTGTACGAATCTGCCAGTACAGCATTTTGCGGGTGTCTTGATTCATCGAAGATGACCATAGCATTCTCGGCGGGTTCCAATCCTTCATCCTCTAGACTGGTCATCATTGCCTCAGCGATGATATCTAGTGCCCACTTTCTGTTGTCATTTGCCGGGATTATCGTGTCAGTCTGTCCATATTCGCCATCCGCAAATCCTTGATAATCGTAAATTGCGTTAATCAGTGGTGAGCCATCTGCAACGAAGAATACTCGACCACCATCGTCTGGATTACAAGTGGATTTAGCGCATGCCTCAACGCTCAAATTGAATTTTCCGTAGAGATCCGGAGTTTCTTCGTTTTGCTCGCTACTTACCCAAATCTCCCCGTCGCCATTAACATCGACACTCGCTTCATTGCTAGTTACGGCTCTGATAGCTAATTCTGGTAAGGGATTTTTATTATTTGGCAGCAATTCCAATGCAGTGATGTTGTTTAGTAGAACTCTGTAAGTGCCGTTGTATGATATTTGGCCATCCTGCCAGTGATGTGCACAAACTCCGGCCTCAGACTCTGTCATCACTTGTTCGTCAACTAAGGCACATGGATGAGCGCTGAGAGCTGAGGATGTGTCTGCCCATCGTTCGTGGGTTGACAATGTGTCAACATCGATTTGACTACCATTCATACTGCAAGGTGTTTCCTGAACACACATCCAGATGTAATTGTAGTCTAATTCAGTGGCATAGGTTGTATCAAACAACTGATATCCGCTATATTTAACGCCAAACGCTTCAGCAATAGTTCCAGCAAACCCATAATCTTCGAGGATAATTGCCGTGCCACCATTATCAACGAACTCTACAATAGCATCAACTTCAGATGGCGAGTAGCCATCTTCGGATGCGATGGTAATAAATCCATCTTCATCAAATTGGGGCAGCGACAGAGTGTCTCTTTCTACCCCGGCGACTATGTAAGTAGTGTTCCTTGGATCCTCAATGTCAGAAAGTAATAGTGGACTGCTGACTAGTGACCTTGTTTCTATGCCCATATCTTTGATATCTTGTCTAAATGCTGACATGTCATTCCAGTCATCATCGTAGGCTGAGAGTTGATTGGTGTTTGACAAATTGACAAAATTGCTCAAAATCATAATCAAAAGCACGAACATAACTGACCAAAAAGCGGTTTGTAACCCGATTCTTCGGTAATTTATTTCGCGCCACTCAACCATGTGCACACCTACTAGAGCGTATTTCCGACACTGGACGCACACACATCAGTTTAGAATGTTGTCTATATTTGACAAATAAATGCTCATCGAGATTTTACTTCCTAAGGTGGATTCTGGTTGATATTCTAGAGACATCGTCAATCGGTATGGTCATTCTACCATCGCGAAAATCCCATGGAAGCATTGTCGGGTTGAGATTGGCTTCAAGGACGACGATTATTTGAGTTACAGAACCTGATAACTTATCAATAACTAAATCACTGATGGTGCCCAACTTTTCATTGTGTGAATCAACGACGTCTCTTCCCATGACTTCCTTCGCAAAAACCGCCACGCTAATCTCCCTCGCCAAGTTGTTGATAATTACACAGTGTTTGAATGCATCGATAGTCTCCATCTCACATAGTTTCTATTCCATGGCTGAAATCTTTGGTCCGCTTGATGTTCGACATGCCAGAGGTTAGTCTTGTTTCCATCTTTTGGTAGTATTCTAGCATGTCAGGGGTTACAGTTGGTCTAACTCTGCCAATAGCTTCTTCGAAGTGACTTTTTGTCACCTTCTTTTTGTTAGCACGCATACAGATTAGTGCTGCTTCACGACAAACTGCTTCAATATCAGCGCCAGTAAATCCATCCAATCCTTTTAGGATATCTTTAATCGAGAAATTGGATAATGGCATACCTTTGCAGTGTATGTTAAAAATTGCCTCGCGAGCACCAACGTCTGGTGGTGGTACATGTAAAACACGCTCGAATCTGCCGCTGCGGAGCAAGGCTGGATCAATCATTTCTGGGCGGTTGGTTGCGGCAACGACAATTACTCCGTCAATAGATTCAACACCATCCATGCTTGCTAATAATTGGTTCACTACTCTGTTGGAGACATCACTACCTTCGCTAGAATTAGAACTTCTCATATTTGCAATCGATTCAAACTCATCCAAGAAAATAATAGAAGGAGACGATTGTTTGGCCTTCTTGAAAATTTCTCGGACTGCACGTTCAGATTCACCGACCCATTTTGAAATCATTTCCGGTCCCTTAATACTGATGAAATTTGCCTGAGCTTCATTAGCAATTGCCTTGGCTAGTAGAGTTTTTCCGGTTCCGGGGGCGCCAAACATTACAATTCCTCGAGGGGGTTTGATACCGAAGTGTTCGAACAACTCTGGTTTGGTTAACGGCCATTCAACCGATTCCTTTAGCCTGCTTTTAACGTCTTCCAAACCACCAATTTCATCCCATGTAACTTCAGGGACTTCAACGTATATTTCTCTTAACGCAGATGGTTCAATGTCCTTGATTGCTTGGTGGAAGTCTTCCATGCACACTTCCATTTTCTCTAAGACTTCAGGCGGAATTGTATCTTCTTCTAAATCGATTTCGGGAAGGTATCTACGAAGGGCTCGCATTGCAGCTTCTCGAACTAGTGCCGCAAGGTCGGCACCGACAAAACCATACGTATTGTCGAGAATCCATGTAATGTCAAAATCTTCTGACATTGGCATTTGCCTAGTGTGAACATCCATAATCTCGCTTCTTCCCTCACGGTCAGGTACTCCAATCTCGATTTCTCGATCAAATCTGCCAGGTCTTCTCAGTGCAGGGTCTAGGGCATCGCGACGGTTTGTCGCACCAATAACTACTACGTTGTCACGGCCTTGCATACCATCCATCAGGGTCAGCATTTGAGCGACAACTCGTCGCTCAACCTCGCCACTGACGTCTTCTCTCTTTGGGCAAATTGAGTCGATTTCGTCAACAAAAATGATGGCTGGAGCATTATCGCTAGCATCATCGAAAATTTCACGCAATTGTTTCTCTGACTCTCCGTAATATTTACTGATAATTTCCGGTCCGTTGATACTCTTGAAATGAGCATTAGTTTCGGTTGCTACAGCCTTGGCAATCATAGTCTTTCCAGTACCTGGAGGTCCGTGTAGGAGAACTCCTTTCGGTGGGTCAATACCTAATCTACGGAATAACTCTGGGTGTTTTAGAGGTAATTCAATCATTTCTCGAACTTTCTGGAGCTGCTGACCTATACCTCCGACATCTTCGTAAGTAATGCCCTCAGACTGACCAATATCATCATCATCGATTGCTTCATCCTTGATCACAATGTCGGTATCGTTGGTAACCTTTACCACACCTTTTGGTGTTGTTTGGACAACTGCGAATGGTAGAGCTTCAGCAAACAAGGTCATACCAGGAATAAATATTCTATCGCCTTGAACGACTGGACGGTTTTGTAAGCCGCGTCGAGCAAAACCTTCGATACCAGGACCAAATTTCACCTTCTGTTTGTTGGCCATAACCGGCGAGATAACCAATTTCTTACATTCTTCTGCATCAACCTTGGAAACTGTGACCTTGTCTCTTAGGCTTACACCGGCGTTTTTTCTAATTATTCCATCAATTCTAATTATGGCCATTTTATTGTCTTCTGGTCTACTACGCCAGTATATGGCAGCAGTTGAGCGTTTCTCGCCATTGATCAGAACAATATCACCCGGTTTTAAATCTAGGCCGGAATCACCCGAGATTCGGGCTCTCCCGTGACCGACATCGGATGGAATTGATTTTTCCACAGTGAGTGATATGGTTTCATTTTGACCGGACATGATAATCGCTCCTTTACCTCGGATGGACTCTCAGTTTAATACTTAGAGGACAAACTCGAGACATAGTTGTTTAAATTCTCATAGTTCTTAAACACTACATGCTTTAAAATCAATCATTTTTACAAACCATTTTGAACCATTATATTCAATAGACTGACTTTGGTGGGCTGTACATGGTTCATGTTTTAGCAACGGGATTGGAATTTATTGCTCAAGAAAACCCCAACGGAAAGCCGGCAGTTCGCGGTTACAATATTATCAATGGTCAATTAACCTCTGCAAGTGATGGCTCGACCTTCAAATCCACGAATCCAGCAATGCTTGCTGATTGTTTGGGAGAATTTCCGCTATCCACTAGAGATGATGTAAGAGATGCCCTGCATGCAGCAAGAGCGGCTTTTCCTGACTGGTCTGCAACGCCAGCCCCGACCCGAGGCCAAATAATAGGCAACATGGGTCGGCTGTTAATGGAGCATAAAGACGCACTGGTTGCGCTAGAGACCCGTGAGATTGGTAAAACTTTGAAAGAATCAGGGGGGGAGATTCAAGAAGCAATCGATACGTGTTTATTTTTCCAATCAGAAGGTCGTAGACTATATGGTCAAACTGTTAATTCTGAATTACCAGATAAAGAATTGTTCACTTATCGAAGACCGTTAGGCGTATGTGGGATTATCAATGCCTGCAACTTCCCATCTGCAGTGCCGTTTTGGAAGATGATACCAGCAATTATGTGTGGCAATACCTGCGTTTGGAAAAGCCCTCAAGATGCGCCACTACTATCTTTTGCCCTGGCTCGAATAATGTATGAGGCCGGGCTTCCTGATGGAGTAATTAACTTGGTCCATGGTAAGGGAAGTGGCGCAGGACAATACCTAGTAGATGCAGTCGATGAGGGCCTTGTCAACAAGATTTCCTTTACCGGATCGACCGGTGTCGGTAAAATGATTGGTGAGGTTTGCGGTCGTAATTTAGTATCATGCTCATTAGAACTGGGTGGTAAGAATCCTTTGGTCGTTATGCCTTCGGCTGACATCGACAATGCAGTGGAAGGTGCCTATTGGGGTGGTTTTGGAACCGCTGGTCAGCGCTGTACAAGTCTTGGGAACTTAATTGTTCACAAAGACATATACGAAGAATTCATGGATAAATTCATGGCTAAGGTAAAATCCACTCGCATTGGAAATTCAGCCGTCCACAAAGATGTACTCTATGGACCAATGTTGTCGGAAAAGTATGGCAAAGATTTCCTCTTGGGTATTGAGATGGCTAAATCAAGTGGAGCTAAGCAAATTTGGGGTCAAGGTACGATTACTAACGATAATGCACCGGAGAATTTTATGGGTGATGCAAGCGAAGGAGTATTCATGTGGCCTCATGTTTTTGTCGATGTTACAGAAGATATGGAATGCTTCCACGAGGAGATTTTTGGACCGGTTGTTACAGTTGTAAAAGCAGATGACTTCGATCATGCACTACATCTTGCTAATGCTAGTCCATACGGACTTTCATCGGCAATATACACCAATGATCGCTTGGAAGCGTACCGTTATAAAACTGGAATTAGAGCCGGTATGACCGGTATCAATAACAGTACAACCGGTGCAGAAGCACACTTACCATTTGGTGGTGTTAAGGGTTCAGGAAATGGTACCAGAGAATCTGGCATATGGGTTATAGAAGCATACTCATATTGGCACGCAGTGAATGATGAACTTTCAGGAAAACTTCAATTGGCTCAAATGGATGTTGATGAGATTGAAATGGTCGAGGCTGATGTTGATTGGACTCAACTGGCATGAATGAAAACTGGGATTTAGTTGGGAATCATACTATACTTGATATATCAATAGTAATGGTTGGTTGATGTAGCAAGTTTGCTTACATGGTGATTCAATGGTTTCAATCTTTCAATTAGGGCAAGAAAAACCAACGATTGCCGATAGGTTAGAAACTGCCTACAACGACTGCGAAACAATTGCTCGGAACGCATCAAGTTCATTCTTTAGATCATTTAGGCACCTCCCAATTCACAAACGTCGAGCAGTAAACTCCCTTTACGCATTCTGTCGCAGAGTTGATGATATTGTCGATGGGGACTGGTTGCCTGACCAGTGCTTATCCCACCTCGATGAGCAGGCTGAAAGCCGTAGCATACAATTATCGATTGACAAGCAATCTGAACCTGTTAATGATGACGTTAATCATATCAAAAAACTCCGCTCATTGATGTGGTTTAGGATGAATTTAGACAACATCGAAAACGGAGTTTCGGTTGATGAACCAATATTTATTGCACTTTCCGATGTGATTAAGAAATTCCCTGTTGACCTAGACAACTTAAGGGAATTAATTTCAGGCATGGAAGATGACCTGTATGATTCTGACTATCAAAACTTTGAGGATTTGCGACGGTACTGTTACCGAGTTGCGTCTACTGTAGGTCTCTGCCTAGTAGAAATCTATGGCTACAATGATCCCAATGCTAGAAGACATGCTGTGGAAATGGGAATTTACCTACAGATGGTCAACGTGCTGAGAGATATCCAAGAAGATCTCAGCAGGAATAGGGTTTACATGCCAGCTGAAGAGTTGGCAAAATTCGGTATTACGGAAACCGATCTAAAATCTGGCAAACTCTCTTCGTCAAAAGGCTGGCAAGAATTCATGCGGCATTATCTTGATCATGTAATGATGCACCGGAAAAATGCTGTCGGCTTATTGTCCCTCCTAGACAAGGATTCCAGATACTCGCCATCTTTGATGTGTGCCGCATACGATGCTATCCTTGAGGAAGCCATGAAAAGAAATGGCGATGTCTTCACCAGAAGGCTTAGCATGAGTTTCTACCGCAAGTTACAATTCGCTTTGGGAATAATCAAAAAGCCAAGACTAAACTTCTAGTCTTACCAAATTCCTAGGCAATCTCTCAATGCAGGCTCTAATTCATCGTGTTCGAATCGATATCCTGCATCAAGCAACTTTTTCGGCAATACTTTGGTGCTCTCAGTGGTTAATGCTACTCCCATTTTGCCGAATAAAATCCAAATACCGAATGGGGGGGTTGGAATGAATGCAGGACGTCTCAAGACTTTACCCAGGATTTTAGCGAATTTCTTTTGCTGCACAGGGTTTGGCGCAGTTAGGTTATACGCCCCCTCACATTCATCATTCATGACAAGGTAGTGAGTTGCGTAAATTTGGTCATCCATCGAAATCCAACTATACCATTGTTTGCCTCGACCTATAGGCCCTCCAGCCCCAAGTTTGGCAGGCAACAACATCTTTCCTAGTGCTCCACCAGTAGCGTCAAGAACTACTCCAGTTCTAAGGTTGACAGTTCGAATACCCGAATCCCGAGCTGCTTGACATGATGCTTCCCATTTCGCACAGATTGTGGGTAGAAATCCTTGGCCCGGTTCGGAGTTTTCGTTGAGTTCTTCATCGCCTCTTTCACCGTACCACCCAACAGCACTAGATACAATGAATGATGCCGGTTTGCTTGTTAGATTGGCAATAGTTTCTGACAGAAACTTAGTGCTAGTTGTTCGGCTTTCCTCGATTAGCTTCATTCGTTTTTTGGACCACCTTTTATCACCGATACCGGCACCACCGAGATGAATTACAGTATCAAATCCCTCGAGTTCAACTGGGTTTATTTTTTGCTGAGCCGGATACCATTCTATCTCCTTTTCTCCCGCCTTGGGTTTTCTTCTAACCAAACGCCAAACATCGTGACCTCCAGTATCTAAGAACGCAACCAGTTGGCGACCGATTAGTCCTGAGGACCCTGCAACGAGAATTTTTTTCTTTGCTAGATGACTAAATTCAGCATGTCGCTTCAAGTCGCGTTCGAGCCTTATTTCTCTAGCGGTGAACATGCGACTAAGTCGCTTTTTGATCATTCTCCCAGCCACGAGGTTGCCCAAAAACCCTAACGGCAACTTGTAATTCACTTTATCATGAATCATTACATTCCCATCTGAAGTGACCTCGAAACTGTGTGTGTGGTGCCAGGATTTGAAGGGTCCTTTCAGCATGATATCTTCAAACGAATGCGGTGGGTTGTATGCTGTATGTTGGGCAACCCAACTCATTTTTACTGGCCCCATCGGGAATTTAAAAATCCGCTGTGAACCCTCTTTCAAGTTGTCGTCCGCACGAACTTCCTCGGCAAGTTCCCACGGCGGCATTAACCTCCTGAATGCACCCTTTCTCTCGTGCCATTCAAACGCTTCTTCAATGGTATTTTCAAGATGAGTTTCATGTTCGAAAACAATGCTCATTTCAACGGCTCCTATACTGCTGGAGGTATGGCTTTAGATTCATCTTTTTCCTCGTGTTTTCAGATGACATGTACCTAATCTTGCCAAAAATTGCTCGTTCTGGACCCCATGCTCTGTCGTGTCGACCTAGAACCCAAAATATGCCGGTGTATGAGTTAGGGTCTCTTCCGTCCAAGGCATACCTGTCGTTAAGTTGAATCATCCATTCAGCAGCTTCTTCAGGGGTCGAGGCCCATTCAAGAATTCTTTTGCCCCACAGCATTCGTAGGTAGTTGTGTATGATTCCGGTTTTAACGAGTTGATTTTGTGCAGCGTTCCAAATCTCATCGTGAGTTTCTGCATTTTCAATTTGTTCAAAGGTGTACAATACTCTTTCATCATCGGAATGTTCAGCTAAAGTCTTTTTTGCCCATTCAGGAATTGATTCGTATTTGTTATGGTTGGTATTGTGGTGAGCGTTATTGAAACCTAGTTCGCGCCATGTAATAATTTGATCTAAGAAACTCTCAACTCCTTGACTCAAACCCCACCAACCTTCTCTAGAACCCTTCCTAGCCATGTCTATGTGTTCTGGACTCCAATCATTCTGGTTGAGGATTTGTTCAACGATTTCGATGGAAGAGATGTGTCCAAAATGTAGCCATGGTGACAGACCACTAACTGCGGGGTTATCCACGCTGTTGCGGTCCAAATGATACCGTTCAAGATTGTTAGTCAAGAAGGAAGCGAGTTTTCTCTTGGCGGTGGTTCGACCTCCAGTGGCCATTCTCACAGGTTCGACATCATGATCGATATCGATCGCTGACAGGGCTTTACGTCCTACTGAGCCGCCTTCTGAACAGCGCCATAACCACTCAAATGGCGGTAATTTCACGCTACAATTGTCAATTATTGAAGAAAATAATTCATCACTCATCGACAAGTTACCGTTTTTTGGTATTGGGTTTCTCTGCGGCCATGTTTCCGGGCAACGACTAAAATTATTGTGGACCCATCTTCTAAATCCATGAGCAGTGGTGTGCGCGCTTTCTGTCCAAGACATTGGGATAACGCCATTGGAGTCGGCAGTATACATCTGTATTGGAATGGACTTGCTAGCGGCTTCAATGGCGCGCCTAGGATAGTATGTTGGGAATTCGTCGCTGACAATAATCTTAGCACGACCGGCAATTTCTTTCAGCAAACCTATCGGTCCGCTTAGTGGAGTTTCTACCCAGGGAATATATCGAATATTGTTGTCCCTAAACGTAGAAATGTTCTCTACCATTCCTTGAATCATGAATGTTGCGATGCGGTCATTCGCAAATTTGTGGCTGGTGGAAATTTCTTCGACTACTAGTAGTGGCACCGCATGTTTTTCGGCTAGTTCAGCAGCAAATTGTAGCGACGCATTGTAGTTAAATCGTCTTGTTGCGATCATCCAATATAGGATAAACTCGCCATCTTTATTGATTGGCTTATCATTGACGAGCTTGACTCTGTCACTGATATTTGATATCACAGGCTTACCTCCGTATTTTGATGTAAGAGGTAAGGATATCCTCGCTGTTTTGAGTAATCGGTTGTGGAAAATGGTGTTTGATTAAGGGCATTTGTTGCTATTGATTTCATTGCTTCACTAACCCACAAAATATCGTCAAAATTACTCTGACAAACAAATTTGGCTTCAGTGACCTCACTCGCTGGCGTAGGAACTTGACCTGGTAACAGTTTGACGCTGTAGGCGATGAAAACTGCGGGGCCAATGTCTGTGAGATTTTCCCTGATTGCATATATCCCGGTGACTTTTCCATCTACTGCACATTCTTCCCTAAGTTCTCGCAATGCAGCATCACGAGGTAATTCACCATCATCAACGTAGCCTTTGGGTAGCCCCCAATGTCCAGAGTACCTTCCAGCAGCCTCTTTGACCAATAATACCTTGGTTGACTCGGTGATAACTGCTGCAACTCCTAAATCACAGCGGACGCTACCCATGGAAAGTAATTAAATCCCGGAGGATATAAAGCGGTGTTTTCGAGCGTGCTCGATATTAAACATGTCATTATAAGTCAAACCTAAGAATCTACGTACATGGAAAGCGGAACCATTGACCCAATGAAAATTGAAGCTGAAGCATTTTTGCCCACCGAATACGGAAATTTTCGTATCCGAGTTATGGTGGACGAGAATGGCTCGGAACATTCTATCTTATCGGTAGGATTAGAACAAACAAACAGAATACCACTTGTAAGAATTCACTCTGAGTGCCTTACTGGTGATGCATTCACATCCTTGAAGTGTGATTGTGGACCTCAACTAAAAGCCTCTATGCAGCGCATACAGGAAGAAGGCTGTGGGGCTATTCTATACCTCCGACAAGAAGGTAGAGGCATAGGGCTTCATGAAAAAATCAAAGCTTATGCACTCCAAGATCAAGGCTTTGATACACTAGATGCTAACCTAAT
>CEWJ01075226.1_pt1 | contig 16200 bp, 15 predicted proteins | sample 350291 | NCBI WGS metagenome assembly CEWJ01 (sample SAMEA2622923, study PRJEB7988) | marine metagenome | isolation source: saline water (ENVO:00002010), including | reverse complement strand
CTTCCATTCAAGGATTTTAAACCTTCTTGGAGAGGCCGCAGGCTGAACAACTTACCAACTTTAAAAGGTGGAGATGTAATCGGTATTGGTTTTCTTTTAGGAGATAAAATCCAAGGAAAATTTAAACTAGAAATCATCGAAGTTGGTGCAACTACAAAAAAGTCTTACAACAATCTCTCAACAAACAAAAAATCACAATTTGACCCAATGACATATTAACGAGAATTATTTATTTAATTTTCACTTTTTCACTATCAGTGAAAGGCTTCTTGATACTTTTTTTTATCGTGCTAAAATAATGCGGACTACATTATTCAAAGTTCCGCATTGATGTCAAAAATCAACACATTCAAAAAAGCTTTTTGTTCATGCAATCAGCTCTTTTTTTCTTCTTTCTTATCTTTTGGGATTTTATCGCCTTACGCATTGGCCGGTGAAGACTGGTGGCAGTTTCGCGGGCCAAGCGGGGACGGACACACAGCGTCAACCGGCCTGCCGCTGAAGTGGTCAGAGACAGAAAACGTCCTTTGGAAAACTGCCATCCACGACAGAGGCTGGTCGTCTCCAGTGATCCGGGGAAATCAGGTTTGGCTTACCACGGCCACGGCTGACGGGCGAAAGTTGTTCGCGGTTTGCGTAAATAAGGACAACGGCAAAATCATCCACGACCTTCATTTGTTCGACGTGGCCAAGCCCATGCGGATCACGAAGGACAACACCTACGCGACGCCCACGCCGGTGATCGCCGACGGCCGCGTGGTGCTGCACTTTGGCACCTACGGCACGGCCTGTCTCGACACCGCCAGCGGCAGGGTTTTGTGGAATCGGCGCGACCTGAATTGCGACCACGAGGCGGGTGCCGGCCCAGCCAGTTCGCCAACGCTGATCGGGGACAAGTTTGTGGTGCACGTGGACGGCCGAGACGTGCAGTACATCATCGCGTTGGATATCGCCACGGGGAAGACGGTTTGGAAAACGCCGCGCTCGCTCGATTATGACTCGTTCCCTATTCACCACCGCAAGGCGTACTGCATGCCGGCGCTGGTGCCGAGGGGCGAGGGCCAGCAACTGGTCAGCCCGGCTGGCCGAGGCCTGTACGCCTACGATCCGGAGACCGGAAAGGAGTTGTGGCACGTGAGGCATCGGGGGTGGTCGGTCGCTCCCCGTCCGGTGTCCGGCCACGGGTTGGTATTCGCCACGGTGGATCGCGACCGGCCTGAACTGTGGGCCATCCGGCTCGACGGCAACGGCGACGTGACTGACACGCACATCAAGTGGAAGTCGATCCGCAGTATGCCGCAGCGATGCTCGCCGCTGCTGGTGGGCGACCTGTTGTTCGTCGTGAACCGCGGCGGCATCGCGACCTGTCTCGAGGCCAGGACCGGCGAGGTCGTCTGGAAGGAACGGCTGAAGGGCGCGTACTCGGCATCGCCAATTTACGCCAAGGGACGGATTTACCTGTTCAACGAGGAGGGGCTGACCACGGTGATACGGCCGCGCCGCAAGCTCGAAGTCATCGCCAGCAACGCTCTGGCCAAGCAGCCGTTCATGGCGACACCGGCGGTGGACGGGGACGCGTTCATTATGCGCACCGGCGGACACCTGTATCGGGTCGAGGCGGCCAAGTAGCCTGGATGAAACCGCTGGCGGATTGTTTGTTGTACGCGTTCGTTGACTCGGCCTATCTCGATGGCCGCGACCCCGAGATACTGTGCCGCCAGCTTTTCGACGGCGGGGCGGATCTCGTGCAGCTTCGGGCCAAGGATTGGCCGGAGGAGGAGGTCACGCGATTGGCCAAGCGCTTGGCTCCAATCGCGGCCGACGCCGGCGTGCGGTTGGTGATCAATGATTATCCCGGGATTGCCGCCGAGGTCAGTGCACCCACGGCGCACCTTGGGCAGGAGGATTTTTTCGATGTCGGCCACCGGCACATCGACGAGGTGAAGCCAGTCGGCGCAGCGCTCGAGCTTGGCCTGAGCACCCACGCGCCGGAGCAAGCCAGGCGCGCCTGCGATGCCGGGGCGGATTACGTGGCAATCGGCCCGGTGTTTGCCACGCCGACCAAGCCGGGGCGGCCGCCGGTGACGCTGGAGTACGTCCGCTGGGCGGCGGCGAACATCGACCGGCCATGGTTCGCGATCGGCGGCATTAACCACGAGACGCTCGACGAAGTCTTGGCCGCCGGGGCGAGGCGCGTGTGCGTTGTGTCGGCAATCCTTCGCGCGCCGGACGTGGCCCATGCTTGTCGTGTCTTCAAGGAGCGCCTACTCTCCGCGGCCGGTTAAGCGGGACAAACCCGCCACTGAATTCACAACATGAGCCTACTCGTTTTTGGTTCCACAGCGCTGGACTCGATCAGCACCCCGAAGAAAAAGAACCCGCGTCTGCTGGGCGGCTCCGGCAGCCATGCCGCCGTGGCGGCGAGCTTCTTTGCATCGCCCAAGTTGATCGGCGTGGTCGGCACGGATTTTCCGCGCAAGTACATGACGCTGTTCAAGAAGCACAAGGTGAACCTCAAGGGCGTGAAGGTGCGCGAGGGCAGGACGTTTCACTGGGCCGGCGAGTACGAGGTGAACATGAACAACCGCCGCACACTCAGCACGGAGCTGGGCGTGGTGGAGGGCTACTCACCGGTGCTGCCGGCGGCGCATCGCAAGGCGAAATATGTCCTGCTCGCCAACAACCCGCCCGGGGCGCAGGAGGCGATCATCGACCAGCTCGACAAGCCGAAGTTCATCGTGGCCGACACGATGGACTTGTGGATGAACGTCGCAATGAACGACCTGCGCAGTCTCCTCAAGCGCGTCGACATGCTGGTGCTCAACGACAGTGAAGCGAGGCAGTTGACCGGCGACGACAACGTGGTGTCGGCCCTGCCCAAGCTGCACAAGTTTGGCCCGCGATACGTGATCGTGAAAAAGGGCGAGCATGGCGCGATTCTGTCTTCGAAAAAAGGGCTGTTCGTCGCGCCGGCATTTCCGCTGTCGAAGGTGGAGGATCCGACCGGGGCCGGGGATTCATTCGTCGGTGCGATGGTCGGTTACCTTACAAAAACCGGTGGCTCGATTGATGCCAACATTCGCAAGGCGATTCTTTACGGAAGCGTTGTAGCCTCGTTTTGCTGCGAGGGGTTTGGGTTGAACCGCACGACTAAGACCACACGCACCGATATCAACAAACGCCTGCGTGAGCTGGAAAAAATCACTCGCGTCTGAGGTGCAATAAAGGCAGGGCGTGCTGTCCCCAGCGCGCCGGGGCGATCGAGGACGGCTGGGACAGCCGTCCCTACCTTGTTAGTCTCCCAATTCGCCAAGGGCTTCGAGCACTTCGTTGGCGTGGTCGGCGACCTTGACCTTGGGCCAGACTTTTTGGACGACTCCGTCGGCGTTGATGAGGAAGGTCATCCGCTTGATGCCGAGGAAGGTTCGGCCCATGAACGACTTGTTACCCCACACGCCGTAGGATTCGCAGATCGACTTGTCTTCGTCGGCGATCAGCGTGAAAGGCAAATCGAACTTCTCGATGAACTTGTCGTGTTTGGCCGCCGAGTCGGCGCTGACGCCTAGCACGACGGCGTTTTTCGCGGTGATCGCGTCGTGGTTGTCGCGGAAGCCGCACGCCTCCTTGTTGCAGCCCGGCGTGTTGTCCTTCGGATAAAAGTAGAGCACCACCGCCTGACCACGAAACTGACTGAGCGACACCTCGCCTCCGCCGTTGGTGGGCGCGGTGAAATCCGGTGCCGTATCGCCCTCGTTCACTTTTAATTTAGCATTGGCTGCCATGACGCGGGGATCGTCCACCGGCGCTTGGCCTAGGTCAACCTTCAGCGCAAAAAACCTTGCCGCCCCTCGGCTGGCTCCCTAGAAAAAACGCCGAGTCTTTATGGCTGAGACACCGGACAACGCGGAGGCGGCGGAGCTGCATCAGGTCAGCGTGGAGCTGTGGCTGATCGGCCGGCGCGACGAGGCGTTGCTGGCGTTTCGCCAGGCGCTTGGCGGTGAGTCGGATGCCATCGCGCTGCAGTTGCGCGACACGCTGCCAAACTCGTACGACGACCCGGATGCCACACCGGATCGGCCGATCAATCTCCAGCAGCAAAACGCCTTCGCCGCCTATCGCAACACGGCCCGCATGACCACCGACGACGCGCGCGCGTGGTTCAACGTCGGCCTGACGCACGAAAAGGAGGGACGTGCGGTCGAGGCAAGGCAGGCGTTCGAGGAATCGTTCAAAAGCTACCACCGAAACCTCGCGGCTAAGGCGTTGGGGGGGAGCGACGCGCAGGTGGCGCTGGAGTTGTGCCGGCGGGTAGTGGACATCGATGAGCGCGATGCCAAGGCGTGGATCAATCTCGGTGCCGCGCTTGGCCAGACGCAGCAGCCGGACGAGGAACTGGAGGCGTATCGCAGGGCGATCGAGATCGCCCCGAAATATGCGGAGGCATGGTACAATCTCGGCGTGGCACAGGCGCGGGAGGAGCGGGACGGCGAGGCGATCCACGCTTACAAGCAGGCATTAATCCTTTCACCGAAGTTTGCCAAGGCGTGGTTCAACCTCGGGGTGCTGCAGGGCAAGCTCGGCAATCCGCAGGAGAAACTGCGTTCGTACCGCAAGGCGGTCGAGGCCGACCACAATTTTGGTGAGGCATGGCACAATCTTGGGGTGATGTACAATGCCTTCGGTAAGGCGGAGGAGGGTCGGGAGGCCTTTGACCGCGCGCGCAAGTTGCTGAATCCGAAACTGCGCGTGGCGGAGTCGATCGAGTTCAAGTCCGCCACCACGCCGGACGGTGCGCCAGACCGACCAACCGCAGCCCCTCCACCGTGAGCCGCGGCTCGACGGCACGGATGGCCGGCATCTTTTCTGCCATCAACGCGGCGTAACCGCCGGTCGCCACGACCGGGATTCTCCGGGTGCCCAATTCCTTTTTCAATTGCGCCAACAGTTCCGTGACCAGGCCGCGGTAGCCGAGCACGGCGCCGCTGAGCATCGCCTGTTCCGTGTTTTTGCCTACGACCGACTTGGGCTCGGCGATCTTGATGCGCGGCAGCAGGGCGGTATTCTCGTGCAGATAATCGGTCATCGCCGCGAGGCCCGGCGCGATGATGCCGCCGGTATAGTTTTGGTTGGCGTCGACGACGTCAAACGTCACCGCAGTGCCGAAGTCCACCACGACCACCGGGCTACCGAATCGTGCCTGTGCGGCGATGGCGTTCGCCAGGCGGTCTGAGCCTATTGTTCCCGGCTTGGGATAATCGATCCCGATGCCGACTACGGTCCTTGGTGTGAGCTGCAGCGCCGGGCAATTCCATTGATTGCGAAGCAGTTTCTTGAGCGGCATGTTTAGTCTGGGCACGACGCTGCAAAAGACGGCCCCGGCGAAGGAGTCGCGCTTGGTCAGGCGCAGCAGCTTGGCCAGGTGCGGCTCCGCTTGGCCAAGCGCGATGGCTTCGCTCAGAAACGTCACATCGGCCACGACGCGCTCGGCATCCGCCGCCGCGGCGTGGGTGTGCGTGTTGCCAATGTCCACCAACAGAACCACGCGGCCTGAGCTACCCGCAGCCCATCGAAGTTTCAAGGGCGAAGTTGCGGTGCGCCCCCGCTTGGCCAAGCGCGATTGGGCTTGATTGAACCCGCGGTGGCGCGGAAAACAGTCCGCGCCGTTCCCGTCGGTGGGGCGGATTTGATACATGAAGCAGCAAACCATTGTCACACTGGACCTCGAGGGCGTGCTTGTACCGGAGATCTGGATCGCGTTCGCGGAGAAGACCGGGATCGAGCAGCTCAAGCTGACGACGCGTGACATCCCGGACTACGACGAACTGATGACCGGTCGACTCGCGATCCTGAACGAGCACGGGCTGAAGCTGGCGGATATTCAGGAGGTGATCGGCACGCTGGCGCCACTCGAGGGGGCGAAGGCGTTCCTCGATGAGCTGCGGTCGATCACGCAGGTGGTGATCCTGTCGGACACGTTCCTGGAGTTCGCCAAGCCGCTGATGGAGCAACTCGCCTGGCCGACAATTTTTTGCCACGACTTGGAGATCGACAGGGAAGGGCGGGTGGCCCATTATCGGCTGCGACAGCCGGATCAGAAACGCAAGGCGGTGGCGGCGTTTCGCAGCCTGAATTACCGGGTGATCGCCGCCGGAGACTCATACAATGACACGACCATGCTGGGCGAGGCGGACACCGGTTTCCTGTTCCGCTCGCCGGATAATGTGAAGGGGGAGTTCCCACAATTCCGATCCGCTGAGAAGTACGACGAGTTGATGGGGCTGATTCGGGGGGAGTTGGCCGAATAAGGACGCGAGGGCGGTGCGGATACAATTTTTTCCATCAACCGCCATAATCGTTTGACACCCGAAAAGGCGATGCTAATTTCGCCGGCGGCGCTCCCGGTTCAGGGGGCGTTTTGATCGAAATAATCCATTTTTTTCAATGAGCCAAACGGCAGTTACGGGGGGTGATTCTGGGAGTAGCTCCCAAGCTTCCCGCATTTCAGAGGCTGTCATCCGCATCGCCGGCAATTCTCAAGATGGAATTCAATCAATAGGAGGTTTTCTAGCCCGCCTTGCCGGCCGAAGTGAACAGGAAGTCATGACAATGATGACAATCCCGTCTACAATATCAGGCGGTCCCTCAATTTTTCAAGTTCGTTTAGGTTCTGGGGAGGTGCTGAGCGCTGGTGACCAGGCTGATGTTCTGCTTGCGTTTTATAATCATTCTTATGAAGGTCATATAGGGAATCTGCGTGAAGGTGGAATTGTTGTTTATGACAGCGATCACGTCGATCCAAATGAGGAGTGGTTAGTGAAATATCGGCATATTGGCATAGCTATATCTAGTTTAACGGTCGAGGCGATTGGTGGAACAACTCGTGACAAGGGAAAAAATATCTTTGCCCTTGGACTGATTGGAAGGATGTTTAATCTCAATCTTGAGAAGCTAGAGGGTTTGATTAACGAACGCTTTGCTGCAAAAGGTGAAAGTGTTGTTAAGCCAGCAATGGACGCGTTTCAGGCTGGATATCGTTACCACTCGGACGACATCTCTAATCTTTTTGAGTTTTCAATTAGTGATGTAGATCGCACTAATCAAGTAGTTATGTCGGGTAATGAGGCTATTGGCTATGGCTTAATTGCAGCAGGGGTTAGATTTGGTGCAGCATATCCAATTACTCCGTGGTCAGATATTATGGAAATGCTCCGACGCGAGTTACCTAAGTACGGAGGTGCTTTCATCCAATGTGAAGATGAAATTGCGGCGGTATCAATGGCAATTGGTGCTGGCTACGCTGGTCGAGTATCAGTAACGGGTTCCAGCGGCCCAGGAATATCTCTCAAAACCGAAGCGATTGGTTGGGCGGTCATGGCTGAGGTGCCTTTAGTGGTGGTTGATATACAGCGAGGCGGGCCATCTACAGGTTTGCCTACAAACGTCGAGCAGTCTGACCTTAACATTGCCTGCTTTGGCGGTCATGGTGACTCTCCACGAGTGGTATTAGCAGCCTCCGATGTTGAGGATTGTTTTTACACAGCTATGGAAGCTGTTGATATAGCCCGTAGATATAGTGTTCCGGTTATGCTTTTAAGTGATCAAGCTATAGCTACTAGGATCGAGGCTTTTGAAGAGCCAAAACTAAAGGAAATTTGTCAGGATCTTTCACCAGACTTGACTCCTGTGCCGACTCACAAGCCATATGATCTTGAGTCGGAGACAGGCGCGAGTCACCATCGACCACCAGGGACAAGGATTGAGGACGGGCGTTATCCTGTGGCAACAGGACTTGAACATGATGAATGGGGACACCCTACTTCTTCTCCAGATCTGCATGACGCCATGACAAAAAAACGGCGTAACAAAATTGATTTTTTGTCAAAAGAATTGCCAGTTCCAGAGGTATATGGAGCTGATTCTGGTGAAGTGCTTCTTGTAGGCTGGGGATCGACCACAGGTCCGCTTTATGAAGCAGTTGATAAATCTTTAGAAAAAGGGGAATTCCTATCTGCAATTAAGATACGGCATATAAACCCTCTTCCGAATGGGCTTGAGGACATTTTTTCAAAGTTCAAAAAAATTTATGTCGTCGAGATGAACGACGGGGGAGTTCATGGTTACGGCCAGTTGGCTGGTTTGTTACGTGCGCGATTTGCTGATCCGCGAATTCAAGGTATCAATAAGACTGATGCTTTAAGATGGAAAGTATGGGAGATTATTGATCGTGTTAAAGAAATCTCGGGTTAGTTTCGAACAAAATATGTAAACAAAAATTTTGAGTTATGACAGAGAGTTTGAAAACAGAACCTCAAATAAAAGAAACCGAAGAGCGAAAACCACTTACAAAAAAAGAAATCGCTGCAGATCACCCAACTTGGTGCCCGGGTTGCGGTGATTTCTCCGTGCTCTCGATCTACTACAAACTAATCCAGAAGCGGAATATCCACCATGAGAAGGTGACCACTGTGGCCGGTATCGGATGTTCGAGTCGCTTTCCATATTTTGTTCAAGCTCATGGTGCTCATTATATTCATGGAAGAGCTTTATCATTTGCAAGTGGCGTTTCACTTTCTAGGCCTGATTTACATGTATTCGCTTTTGGAGGTGACGGTGATGCATATTCAATTGGAGGAAACCATTTTATCCATACTGCTCGTAAAAATGTCAAAATGACTTACGTTGTTATGGACAATTTCGTTTATGGTCTTACTAAAAAACAGACTTCACCTACATCTCCTATTGGTTATAAAAGTAAAACAGATCTATGGGGAGCTTTTGATAAGCCGACCAATCCGATGAAGTTGGCTATTGCTGCGGGTGCTACTTTTGTGGCTCGTACTTCGCATTCTAATCCAAAACATTTGCTTGAAATGATGAACCTTGCAATGGATCACGATGGCTTTGGTTATATAGAGTGTCTTAGCGAATGTACAGAGTTTTACAAAGGTGCATTCGATGCATCTAATCCTCGCAAAGGTGGCGAATATCCTTTGGTGCCGGAAGATCATGATGTTACGGATGAGTCTGCTGCATACGAGTTATCTGGAGAGGACTTCCCCGGAAGATTTGGTCTTTTTTATCAGGTGCAGCGACCAACTAAGAATGCATTGGAAGCTAGAGTGTCCGACGATGCTAAAGCCAAGTTTGAGGGTAAACAGGACTGGGAAATACTTCAGACGAACTTTAACCGCATGAAGTAAAACTTGGCCAAGCGCTTGGTCAAGTTATGAGTCCCCAGTCTCCAACTGCCAATTGGAAGCAACGAGTGCCTTGTACCCGCCGATGAGTGAGTGGACATTCGTGTAGCCCATTCGCTGAGCCACCTCCGCCGTCAGCACAGAGCGGTATCCTCCCCCACAGTACATGATCACTTCTGTGTCCTTTTCCGGGACGGCCGACTCTATGTCGCGCTCGAGAATGCCTTTTCCCAAGTGAATTGCACCGGTCGCGTGGCTGTTCGTCCATTCGCAGTCCTCGCGTACGTCCATAAGTATCGCGTCGGGATTATTGGCCAATCGCTCGGCGGCATGGTTAAGGTCGATCTCACTGACGCCTGTTCGTGCGGCTTTGACGATGGCGAGGAATCCTTCGGAGTGTTGCATGGGCAAATCGTGCAGACGCAACGGACTGGGGTCAACATTACGCTTAGCCAAGCTTGCCCTGTAAGCCGGTTGCGTGGATATTGGCTGTTCGCGAATGGAGATCGAACTCATCAACACCGGCTCGGAACTGCTGCTTGGCCGCGTCCTCAACACCCACCAGCAGTGGTTGGGCAAGACTCTTTCCGACGCTGGCTACATTCTTACAAGACAGGAGACGGTGCCAGATACGGCGGAAGCGATTTGCGAGGCGGTGCAGATCGCGCTTGGCAGGGCAGACCTCGTGATCACCACCGGTGGCCTTGGCCCGACCTCGGACGACATCACGCGGGAGCGGATCTCCGGTATGTTGGCCAAGCCGCTTCACCACGACGAGGCGATCGCGGAACACATCACTTCTTTCTTCGCCCGCCGCGCTCGGCCGATGCCGGAGTCAGTGCTGGTGCAGGCGCAAATTCCGGAGGGAGCGGTCGTGTTCACCAACGAGCACGGCACCGCGCCCGGTCTGGCAATGGATGTGTCGGGAGCGGACGATGAGGGATCCCCTACCTGGCTTGTCATGCTGCCTGGGCCGCCTCGGGAGCTGTGCCCGATGGTCGAGGCGCAGGTACTGCCATTCATTCAGCGGGAGCTGCCGCTTGCGGCGGCGTTTCACTGCCGGACACTGCGTAGCATGGGCATCGGCGAGTCGATGGTGGAGGATCAATTGCTCACGCGGCTGCGACCTCTTATGGATCAAGGGCTGGATCTTGGATTTTGTGCCCGGACAGGGCAGGTGGATATCCGGCTGTGCGGTCACGGCGATGCCGTTTCGGGATTGATCGACGAGGCGGAGGCGTTGATTCGTGGAGAGTTCGGGAAATACATTTACGGTACCGAAGGCGAGTCAATCGCGAAGGTGGTGGTTGATCGACTAATCGATTTGGGCGAGACTGTTGCCGTTGCGGAGTCCTGCACCGGGGGATTTCTTGGGCATCATATCACTGGTATCCCTGGGGCCTCGGCGGTTTTTGTCGGTGGCATTATTTCATACAGTAACGAACTAAAGCATAAACTGCTCGACGTAAAAAACGACACCCTCGAAAAACATGGCGCAGTCAGCAAGGCGGTGGCATTGGAAATGGCCGAGGGAGCCCGTGCGGCGACCGGCGCGGATCACACGTTGTCAGTCACCGGTATCGCGGGGCCGGGCGGGGGATCAACGGAAAAACCGGTTGGAACTGTCTGGCTCGGCTTGGCCTCGGCCGGGGAACGGCCGTTGGCTGTCAAGAAACATCATCCCTACAACCGCGAGACATTCAAGCAGGCTTCGGTGAACCAGTCGCTGGAGTTACTAAGAAGACGGATACAGCGGGATTGCTGAATCAGGCGCCGTCGTCGCCGATCGCCTCGACAGGGCAACCTTCCATGGCTTCTTTAGCAAGCTCTTCTTCTTCTTCACCTTCGGGCTGTTTTGCCACAAAGGAATACCCCCCGTCATCATTTCTGTGATACATTGTCGGAGCAATCTCCCGACAAAGATCGCAATCAATACACTCCTCATCTACATAAAACTTTCCCGGAGCGTTATCCTCATATTTACTATCTACATCAGCCATGGCAAAAAAAGCACAAGAAAACTAGCGAAATCACCCGATGGGTTCAAGCGCCATCGGTCGTTATGACAATAAATCCTCGACCGGTGTGATGGCCCGCAATTTGCCTGTAACATCGGCGAAAACCTCAATCGCCCCGGTGATATCTGCCTCGGACGTGCCGGCTCCAATGCCCCACAATGTAGTCCCGCGAGCGAGGTCGGCATCGAGCCCGATGGCCTCCAGTGCGGGCGGAATCTGCATTGACTTGGTTGTACAGGCCGCCCCGGCATGGATGGCCACCCCCTGCAGATCCATCGCCAGCGCCTGACCCTCCCCCTCGACTAGTTCGGTGCTGAGGCTCAGGTGATGCGGAAGTCGGTGTTCGCCTGGCTCCGGCCCGTTGAGGTGAACTCCCTTGACGGCATCCCGGATTCCGGTCCACAGCTTACGCTGCAACTCACTGGCGAGTTTCGTTAGCTGCTCAAGATTGGTCAACGCCGATTCAGCCGCGACACCAGCCCCGACGATGGCGGCAACGTTCTCTGTCCCGGCCCGAAGTTCATTTTCCTGCACGCCACCGTGGATCAACGGCTCGATCAAGGTACGACGATTCCGGTATAGCACGCCCACACCCTTCGGCCCATGAAACCGATGCGGTGCCAGCGCGACCAGATCGACTCCGAGTTGCTGCACGTCCAGCGGCAGCCAGCCACCGCTGAGCGTGGCATCGACAAAGAGAGGGATGCCCCGTTCACGCGTGAGCTTGGCCGCCTCGGCGATCGGTTGAACCGAGCCGAGGTCGTGGCTGGCGTGGTGCAGGCAGACGAGCGCAGTGTCATCGCGAAGCGCTTGGCCAAGCGCTACAGGATCAATACGCCCTTGGTTATCCACTGACAACTGAGTGCACTCAAAGCCCTGCTCTCCAAGCCAAGCGATGGAACCTAACACGGCGGGATGTTCGATCTGTGTGGTGACGATGTGCTTGCCAAATCGTCGGTTGGCCAAGGCGGCCCCCTTTACAGCAAGATTGACCGCCTCCGTGCCGTTGGATGTAAAAATAATTTCCTCCGGATCGGTGGCGTTGACTAGCTTGGCCAAGCGCGAGCGGGCCTCGTCCAGCGCGTCCCTTGCCTCGAGGCCAAGCTGGTGAAGAGAACCGGCTGCCCCGAATCGTCCCTCATGCCAGGGCCGCATGGCGTCGATCACCTCGGCGAGAGGTGGGGTCGTGGTGAGGTGATCGAGATGAATCATGGAGTCCGGCAGTCGAGCGCCGGTTTATTTTTTGCGAGTCTTGAACGTACGACTGTGGCCCCGGTCGGGAATGTTGATGGAGTAGGATTTGGCATCCGGCGCAACGGACATGTGAATGTGATGTGCGTCACAGTTTTTGGTGAGATTCGCGATGAACGCATCCTCAGTGTTATTTTCAATGTCGGCGCGGAGATTTTTGTGCACCTGATACATCGCCTTGAGGTTCGCGCTCTTGAGTGCGGTGAACGACGACGCACCGCAGCCCTTGGTCACGCCGTTGTTCATTACCGACACGGTCGGCGCGAGGCTCTGGATGAACACGGCGTTGTTGCTGTAGTCCAGCCCGTGATGATTCACCTGATACACGTCCACAGTGCCGACGCGGTTGACCGGGGTGACCAGCCGTGCCTCGGTGTTTTGCGTGAGGTCGCCGCCGTCCCAAAAACGAAAGTCGCCCAGCTCCACCATCACGGCGATGCTGTTGGAATTGTCGGTCGTGTCCTCCTTGATCCACTTGACCTTGTCAGTCAGTGGGTTGCGCGGGGTGCCCTTTGGGGCATCGACGAATTTTTTCATGGCGGCGACGCAACGGATACGCATTTCCGGCTGGCCGGGCACTTGTTTGAGCGGCAGCAGCGTACCAGGTTTCATGACATGTCGCTTGCCAACTTTCATATTTCGGTACGGCTTGATGCGCAGAAGGAACGTGGAATTGGCTCTGCCGTCCGGGTCGCGTACCGGGATGCCATTGTCCCAGACATTCCGGATCGGCATTTTTTGTGACAACTCAGCTGCGCCGCCGAAGTGGTCGATGTGAAAATGCGTGGTGATCAGGTGATCGATCTGTTTCACGCCGGCCACCTTGGTTGCTGCCTCGTGGAGGCGCCCGGGATCGCGGCCGCCCGGCATGCCGGTGTCGATGAGGATCGACTCGCCGGCGGGCGTGACGATCAACGTGCCTCCGCCACCCTCGACGTCGACCCAGTAAACATCAAGCGTCTTTAAGTCCTTGGCCAAGGAGGTGCCGGTGACAAGTAGCGCGGTGGCAGCTGCAACGGTATTGAGGAGAGATTTAATTTTCATGAAACGGTCTGGGAGGATGGTGACGGAAGGGCGGGGCGCTGGCAAACCTGATGTTGCGCTTGGCTCGGCATAAAGAAAAACCCCGCCGTGGTCTCCGTTGGCGGGGTCGAAAATTGGGTTGGCCAGGCGCTTGCTCAGGCGAGCTTAAGCGCGAGTCCACGGTGGGCGTCGTGCCAATCGTTGATGGCCCGGCGCAAGTCCTCAACGGATTGTTCTACCCTGTGTTGAAGTTCGATCAATTGTTCCCGGGTGGCTTCAATCTTATGGCGCAGCGCTTTCATGTGGTTCTGGGTGGCTTCTTCCCAAGCCTCATGCGCGGCGTGGAGTTCCTCCTGTGCCTCGGTAAAAAGTTTCTGCGCCTTCTCGCAGATGGTCTCCTCGTGATTCTCGAGACGCAGTGCCAAGCAGCGTTGTTTTTCGCGAATTTCCGCCATGGCGATGGCTTCGTCAGGAACACGGCGTAGGTTCGAGGCGAGGCCGAGTTTTTCAAGCACACGAATGGTCCACTTGGTGGGGTCGAACTGCCATGGCTTTACGCCGTTGCGGTAGTCGTGCTGAAACTCGTGGTGAAAGTTGTGATACCCCTCGCCAAAGGTGAACAGCGCCATCAGCCAACTGTCGCGTGCCGAGCACCGTGCGGAGTAAGGCTGGTTGCCAAGTGTGTGACAGAGGCTGTTAATGAAAAAGGTCATGTGATGCACGGCGACCAGTCGGGTCACGCCACCGATCAACAGGCCTGCCAGCGCGCCAATACTTCCCTCAACGAGATAACCGATGAGTGAAGGAAGTCCAAAGCCGACGACCAGACCGATCACCACCCACCACTTGTGTTGGAAACGCACTAGTGGGTCTCGTTTCAGATCTTTTACATTTGTTAAGGGAACCTCTCCACCGATTGGCCGTTGCATGATCCATCCCATATGAGCAAAAAAGAAGCCGCGTTGTATGCTGTAAGGATCATCATCATGGTCCGTGTGCTTGTGATGTCGCCGGTGGTCGGAACACCATTCAAGAGCGGAGTTCTCCATGGCGGTGGCACCAAAGATAAGTGTCAGAAAACGTACCGGCCATCTGGCTTTAAACGAGTTGTGTGAGAACAGTCTATGATAGCCCAGCGTGATACTGATGCCGGAGGCGATGAACATCCCGACGAACAGCCCCCCGTGCAACCACCAGTTTATCTGTCCCCCGTAATGGTATACAAAAAGGGGTAGACCGATGATCGCGGTTAAGAGGGTGCCAATCAGAAATGCGCTGTTCATCCACCGGATGTTGCGCAGAGAGTGGGCAAAATTCATATCTGTAAGAAAACGCGGCCCCGGGCTTAAAGCCGCAAACGCGAGGAACTTAGACCGCATTCACGGGATGGCAACTCATTTTTTGTGTTTTTTTCGTCGGATCCGGAAGGGCTTTTAATGGCGGTGTATGAAGGTTAAATTTTGCACATGATTTTGCCTTGGAGGATTTGTCGGTCCAAGCTTGTTTTAGGAATTTTTTCACTTATAACGCTTGGCCAAGCGGCGGAGACCAAGCGCCCCAACGTCCTATTCATCGCGGTCGATGACCTCAACAATGACCTAGGCTGCTACGGGCATTCGCTCGTCAAGTCGCCCAACATCGACCGCTTGGCCAAGCGCGGCGTGCAGTTCGATCGCGCCTACTGCCAGTACCCGGTCTGCAACCCAAGCCGCTCGTCATTCATGACCGGCCTCTATCCGGAGCAAACCGGTGTGCTCTCCAACGCCGGCGTGTTTCGCAATCGCCACTCCGATCTGCCAACTCTTTCTCAGCACTTCATGAACAACGGCTACTTCGCTGCGCGCGTTGGAAAGATTTACCACTACGGCGTTCCTTTGCAGATTGGCACCTCGGGGGAGGACGATCCCGCATCGTGGAACAAGGTGGCCAACCCGATCGGCATCGACCGCACCGAGCTGGAGCCGATCTCGACACTCGTCGAGGGCAAGTACGGCGGCACCATCTCGTGGCGCATTATCGACGGGAAGGACGAGGATCACACAGATGGCAGGGGCGCCCTCGATGCCATCCGGATAATGAAAGATCATCATCCGGACAAAACCGGCAAGCCGTTCTTCCTCGCGATGGGCTTCTTCCGGCCGCATACCCCGTATGTTGCGCCGGCGCACTATGCGAAGCTTTACCCCATCGACAAGATTGAGCCGTTGATGGAGAAGCCCGGTGACCGTGACGATATCCCGTCCGTGGGACTGCACGATCGTCCGCACCAGCGAGAACTCACCTTGGCCAAGCGCAAGGAAATCATCCAAGCCTACTACGCCTCCATCTCGCTGATGGACGCCTGTGTCGGCCGGCTACTCGATGCGCTGGACGACTTAAAACTGGCCGAAAACACCATTGTGGTGTTTTTCTCCGACCACGGCTACCACCTTGGTCATCATGGCCTGTGGCAAAAAAGTGATTTATTCGAGGGCAGCGTCCGCGTCCCGATGATCATCTCTGTGCCGGGCACAAAACAGGGCGGAAAAAAGTCTGCGTCACTCGTGGAATTGATCGACTTGTATCCAACGCTTGCCGACCTGTGTGGCTTGGCCAAGCCGGGGCATCTCAAGGGCAAAAGCATCGTCCCGTTGCTGGATGACCCCTCGAAAACCGTCCGCGATGCAGCATTCACCGTTACCCGTGCCCGGGGAAAAATGCCGCGCGGTTTA
>CEWJ01033831.1_pt1 | contig 16255 bp, 8 predicted proteins | sample 350291 | NCBI WGS metagenome assembly CEWJ01 (sample SAMEA2622923, study PRJEB7988) | marine metagenome | isolation source: saline water (ENVO:00002010), including | reverse complement strand
TCATCCCCGGTGTTCCGTACCGTAATGGTGTACTCCGCGGGAGAGCCTGGAGAGGCTTCCTTAGAGGACGAATCTGAAGAGAGTGTGACGGAAACCTCGGCAGCCACAATTGGGCTCAAAGACACGAGCAAAAACATGGCGATAACGCAAAGGCAGCGTCCGCGCGCGGGTGTGCGCATGAGGGGGCGACGGGTAGACCCCCTCAAAAGGGCGCCTCTTTGGTGGTTCAGGGACTCACCTCCTCAACAAAGGTGGATACATCGGCCTGACAATTACGACAAACGGCCAACGTCGATGCACCGCAACCAAAATCCACGGGGTGGTAACGAGCACCACAGTTGGGGCAAGCGCGCCTGATTCCCGAAATGGGTTGGTTGCAACCCCAGCAGACGATTCCTGACGACGCTTTTGATGTGTTAAATGCAGCCGCAGGAGGGGCATTCATTGCAACTGCTGCAGATGGATTTCCTTCTCTCAGCCGCATGATGAGAAGACCGGAAAAAATCAGTCCTACAACGATGAATGCGAGCAGCAGAACGATGGCAATCGTGGTCGTGATACCGGATTCTGCTGAACGATTCGGATCTCGTGCAACATCCAACTCTACCGAATGTTCCGAACCTGGTATTTGTGAATTTTCAAAACTCAACTCGAGACTGCCCTCTCCAGTTGACCCAGGTGTAATCAGAACGCGAAGAGCTTCTGTTTCATCAATACCCAACTCTATCACTGAGGACTCTTGAATTTCTGTAGACCAACCTGAAGGTGTTTCGATAATCACCTTCTCCTCGATGACAGTGTTTCCCGTATTGGTGACTTCAAGATGAATGAGGGAAGCTTGTCCTTCCACCGATTCCTCGATGGATAATGTTCTCCACTGAACACTGGGAATGGAGGCGACCGTCATGAATGCACTGGCTGATTTTTCGATTCCATCAGCAGAGATTGTCAAACCGATTTCAGGTTGCCATCCTGCCATGGCGAAACTGGGTGCGGTGATGATACAATTGATGGCTGATGCGCCGCCGGATTCCAGTTCTGAAACCGGATCGCAAACACCCTGCCACGTGTTGTCGGGCAAATCAAGGCTCAAATCCGGTGTCCAACTTGAGACACCGTCATTGAACAACTGCCATTGGGCGATGAAACCCGGTGCACCTACTGGAATCTCTGCAATGTCCATTCCCGTGGAGTCTGAAATACCAATGAATGTGAGAACAGGCTTGGCGAGTTCAACCACATTCAAATCACCATCCCATGAAACACGATACCCATCTTGTGTGGTCAAATGCAATGTAATTGGGCCACCAACCGCTTGGCCATTGCCCTCCAGCCCAAGCATGTATGATGCAGATTCACCGGTTTGGATGGTGACTGGACTTAATCCATTGATTACAGACCAACCCCCGGGTCTTGAATCTACATTGGGATAGAGAACCAATTCAGTGTTGCCTTGATTGGCGATTGTGAATTGGAGGTAGGCTGTAGAATCCGGGCGAAGGGTGTTTGGAACGGATTCTGCCTCAACGGTCGCGAAATCGAAAGCAGAAATCTCCATTTCAATTGTGTAAGTCCAAAATTGTGAAGGATCGACTTGAGAAATCACTCGCAGGGTGGTTTGTAGCGTCTGGCCCGGAGGGGGTGGCGTACCCAATTGTGGTGTGACCGTCATCTCCACCGTACGAGCGCCATTGAGAGGAATGGCACCCGTTGATCCAGACGAGGCTCCAATCGATGAGCCCAAACTGTCCAGACCAACATTCCAACCGAACGGCGATTCAAGGAAGAGATTGTATCCTTGTTGACCATTTCCTTCATTCACCACATCCAGCTGAAATTCCGTGGGATTGACAGGGTGAACCAGAAGGGTGGAGAACGGTACTTGGAAACTCACGTCGGAAAGTACTGGTACGTCCAGTGTCAAGGTTAGAGGGAATTCGAGATTGTTATCATCATCCCGGGCGGTGATGGTCAACTGATACAATCCGGGAAGAGGAGATTCGCCATGGACCAGTGTGAATCCAACAGGGGCGGATTCAGAACCATTCAGAGCGAAGAAAGTCTGAGTAAACGAGGGCAACCACCCCGTCATTTGTTGGCCGTTGTTGATTCGAGTTACCGTCGAAGAACTGATGGAAGCATTGGTCGAAATGAGAGCAGTATTTCGAATTTGTAACTGCCAAGATGTGCTTGGATCACTGGGGTCGTCGATTTCCAACACAGTCTGTGGAGTTGTGACACGAACACCGGGGGCACTGACGGCAATGGGGATTTCAAACAAGTTGTTGTCTTCATCAATCTCCTCTTCTAGATTGTCCGGATCAATCCGGATGGTAATCGCCTGGCTGCCTTCGTTTATCGGAGTCCAGTCCCAAGACGCCCAGCGAATCATTCCGGGACCCAAATCAAACTCAACTTCACCTAAATTCTGAGTCCCTGCAATCGCCTCAATTCGCAAACCATCGGCCGCACCACCACCTTGGTTTTCGATTTGAATCGTAATTTGGCATTCCTCATTCACTTGTGGAATCGATGTCGAGAGAGCAAAGGAGGCGGGAATCGGCAATGGATCACTTCTCAAATCATTCACACCAGCACCACGAACTGCGAGTGCGAACGGTTGATCACTGCGCTGCCCACCGTGAGCCACATCAGTGATTCGGATGGTCCAAACACCCGAGGAAGCTTGGTCGATTAGAACCACTTCAACATTGTTCAAATCATCTGCATCTCCACCGGTTGTCGAACGACCATTCGCGAAATCATTGCCTTTGTATTCGGTCCCATCAGGTGCGATAACAACCATGTTCAGGTTGTTTTGCAATTGAGTCGATGACCAAGTGCTACCGGGGTAATCTGACCAAGTCAATACGGCTTTGAACGGTGTATTTCCTCGGCTGAGATTGAACTCATACTCTCGGGTTTGTCCACTACGAATCGTGTTACGGTCATCAACCCAAACGCCAGAATCCGTTCCCGGTAGCAATGAATTGGCAAGATTGACACGACCCCAACCTTCGTTCATGTTGGGAATATCTCGAGCCCCGGTATCTTCCGCACCGAGAATGAGCATCCCTTTGATTAGAGCTCCTTGTGGGGATGGTCGACCTGCGACTTCCATCAGATATTCACGAATGAGGACTGAGGCACCTGCTGCATTGGGGGCTGCCATGGATGTACCGCTGTATTCGATGTACCACTGACTGCTCCAAGTTGAACCCCCGGTGTCGGATGCGTCCTGACTCAAGCATGAGCGGACCCAAGAACCGGGTGCTGTCACATCGGGTTTGATTCGGCCATCGTCGGTCGGTCCTCGACTGCTGCTATCGGCGAGGTTGCTGGGTGCACCGCCCCCACGGTTGTGGTGATTGCCAACTGCGACGGCATTTTTTGCAGTGGCCGGCGGTGTGATTGTATCTGCGTTTGGACCATCGTTTCCTGCGGAGACCAATACGAGCATGCCATCGTACGACCAAAATTGATCGTATCGACTGGTTCGACTATCGGTGTCTTCACTACTGGTCGTATACTCTCCATAGTACCCATCGGTCCCCCATGAATTGGTGTGAATGTGTGAATTCCCTTCGTATCCTTTGCGAATTAGGGTGTCCATGCTGACACCTCCGAAATTGCCACTGCTGTCATCTTCCATGGCTTGGAAGCGTAGGGTGGCTTGAGGTGCAACTCCAGCATAACCACCTCGACTCCCATTGCCTAGAACCGTACAGGCGACGTGGGTACCATGACCGGAGTGCTCATCCTCAGTCGATGAATCACCCCAGATGACAGATTCGACGTGCTGAATGCGACCGTTGAAGTCACCATGATCTCGATCAATTCCTGAATCGGCAACGGTAATACTGTGCCCACTACCATTCAATCCAACGACGAAGTAATTCGCGACGTCGTCAGCGCGCATGTGACCCACTGCGACGTTGTTGTCAATACCGATGACGGGCTCAAGACTGAGCCAAGCCAAGGCGGGGTCAGCAGCAACGGCTGCAATCTCTCCCAACGATAAGAACCCCAAGTGGCGACCTGTGTCGATTGGACGATGGTTTACGAGGAATTGTGATGCGGTACGATCCAAATCACCCATCAATCCGGGCAGCCTGACATGATCTTGCGGAGTCGCCAAATCTGCAAGACGCCACCCGGACAACTGGACCGCAGTCGAAGGAGTTGAATCGAGTGAAAGAGTTGAGGCTTCAGCCAAGAGGTCACTGACATGATGATCGACCATGAAGGCCAAAGGCAGAGGATGTACAGCCGATACAACAGACAATTCAGCTGCAGCCGCTATGGCCTGGGGATGACCTTGTATCAGAAACCCAGATGGTGGAATATGAGCCCGAACTTCGATGCCCGGTAATTCAGTGAGCGCTACTCGACCTGACCAAAGACCAACATCTCCATCGATGAGTACGAGGGCAATGTCGGTTCGAATGGTGGTGAGTACTTCTGGAATTTCTACATCCGATTGGAGACCATCCTCGGTAAATATGCCCAAATGGGTATCCGCAATGGTCTGTCGAACCTGTTCTTCTCCATCCCAACTCGCAGAAGGAGAGGCACTGCCAATTCGATCGGGGTCGGGAGTCAATACAATTCGCTCAATGCCTGATGTGCCCTCATCGATAACATCTGGAACTGAAGAGGTTGGATACGAAAGAGGGGCAAGACTGCATAGGAGCAATACGGTGAGAATTGTCAATGCAATTCGCTGCTTCATCGTGCTCCCCATCGATGGGGGCCGACTAGACCGCTTTCTATCTTCCCTGCTCTTGACGACACCTACGGTGTCGTTTAGAACCAGTTTCTTTCAGCATCGAGTCGGTGGGATTCAAAGGTATATTCTCCCACTTCAATGGTCCAAACATGCTTGGAAACAGGACCGCAACAACTGGAATCATAATCCAACTCAACTTCGATGAAATACTGTTCCCAAATGGATGCGCCTGTGATGATGATTTCCAAATCATCACCGGCGATTGATGTATGCGCCATCATCGAAATCGGGCCAAAATTGGTTGAATTGAGTACCTCACCATCCATGTTGGTAAAGGTGGCATCAACTTCGACATCGGCAATGCCTCGACTTCCAAAATTGTGAACTTCGAGGAGGACCACATGGCCTCCGGATGAACCCTGCTTGTAAACCACATCTACGCTCACTGAATCTCGCGGAACCACCCAAAAGCCCAGAGCGAAGATACTGAACATCAATGCGGCCATGAATATGGACGCAACTACAACACGTGTTGGAGTCACTTTATTGACAACTTCAAGCGCTTTCTGATACGCTTTGTCAGCCAATTCACGTTGTTCATCGGTCGGTTCAAAGTCATCCTTCATCACCTTCTTTTTCATTTTTTGAATGCGATCTGTCAAACTAGGTTTGTCAGTTTCTGCAGCTTCTAAATCAGGGTTTTCAGGGTCACCCACTAAGGTGTACATGCCTTCAATTTCCTCATCATTGGCCATTGAATCACCCCAGCAAAAACGTGGCCACTCCCGTGGCAATTCCACTCGAAAGTGGCTCAGGTAGCAGATAATGGGTTGTTGCACCGTTGAAGCCCATCATATTCAGTAGTGATAAATCGGATGCCAGGCCATTGATACCAATGGTTGTCCCAGTTGGAATACCCCCCGTAATCTGCGCATCAATTAACACGCCACGACCATCAAACGTGATACCTGCGACTTCAGCAGTTACCCGGGCATTGACAATGATTTGGCCACCACGGACATCCTGGACTTTGAAAATCGTGTATGGATATTCGTCATCACCAATGGTGGTAACTTGGATTGTGGCACTCTTCAGATTCTCTCCAGCAGCCTCCATTTGTTCCAACCAAACACCGGGTTGTGCAGGAATGTCATTGGAACGCAAGTAGAGTCGCTCAATTCCATCACCGCTGCTGGTCACTCTCAAGCCATAGCCATCGGTCAACTCGATGCTCATGTGACTGGCAAGATTTTGCGCGAGTAACAGTGTATCTCCACGAACCTCAACGGCTCTTCCAGTTGTTGAGATGAACATATCCATCCCTGGACCGGATGATGAGAATGAAAGAGTTGACAACCCTTGGAACGTGAGAGGTTGGGTAATGTCATACACTGTTGAAGGGGCTGATGTGAGGTTCATCTGACGAGGGAGTTCATGCAAAAATACGGTCGCAGGCCACCATTTCCCTACACTGAATCGGTTCATTTGCAACATCAATGAGTCTAGAGACAGCCCTGTATTCATCGGATCATCGGCATCCATTCCGACGGTGATTGTTGAACCGACGGATGCGGTCATATCAAGTTGCTTGGGGATCTCTTGCAATAGCAATTCATAGCGAGTCGATTCAGTTCGGTCAAGTATGGTGGCGTGTACAGCATCTAATGAGGTCGTCATGTTGTAGTTGGTAAAGATCGTCAACTGTGGTACAATTGGTCGATAATCAGTCGTAATTTCGGATTCAATCATCAAATCTGTTTGTTTCCCAGGTTCAAATCCAAGCATCATCAGATGCAAATCTCGACCATTGTAGTTGTTGACTTCAATCATGAATTCTTGATTGGCAGGCTCCCAGCCCTCCAAGTCAATATTGATTTTCCACTGATCGGTAACGGAGAGATTCTGATAGTCAACGGACAGTTCAATGTGCGGAGCCACATTGGGCATCCATATGCGGGAACGGAAGGCTGTGTGGTTGTCTTCAGACAAATCAGCCTCCATCGAAATTCCATGTAGCCATTCAGGCTCTGGGAGTTCCATTCTCCCTTGTTGCGCATCAACGATCAAATCGAAGGGTTCGTCAGCTTCCAACTCAATTCCCACAGAAAAGTCCGTTCGTTGATCTTCGATTGCGCCACCGGTGACACTGGTCACCAATTCGCCTAACATCCCATTGACACTTTGGCCAAAGTCAGTGAATCCTGCGAGGAAAAATGCAACACCGGCCAAACCCTCATCCTTGGTGAATTCAGGAATGTCCAACGCACTGGATTCCCCAACACCTCCTTGGGGAATCTGGATACTGAGATTCGATGGAAGTGGATCAATGAGAAGGTGCGCATTCAAACCGTCTGCAGGAGATTGATGGGTTGTTTCGTCGATGATGACGCCGTGGAAAGCTGAGTCGCCAGGGCCTACAAGGAAGGCGGTTCCTCGTCCGGCTTCACCCGAGACCCCGGGTAGTTCGGCACCGAGGAAGCCGACCTCAGTAATTCCATGAACGCTGACCGAGAGAGTGGCCTCTCCAATGTCTTGATTTTGCATGAACAAGAAATGATCACCATCCATGGTTTTCGGGTCGCTAGCATTGGAAATCATCAGCGATATGGCCCCGATTGGAGTTTCGGCTATCCATGAAACATCATCCCCAATCGCCATAGTGAAATTGCCTGGCAATTGATCGATATCCAACACTTGCCTCTGATTTCCCTGCCTTCCAGCGTAGATGATTTCAGTAATATCTCGATCTGAATTGAAAGAAAGATCGGTTGGAGTAATGTCAACATTCAGTGAGGCTGGATGATCGGATATGTACACGTATTGGAAATCACTTCCCAAAATATCGATACTCCCAAATTCATTGTCTTCATGTTCCAAGAAGAATATACTGAGTGGGCCACCGCCTTCAGCGCCCATTGAAATCTGCTGCATTTGTGTTTCTGCATCATCGATAACATGCAAGGATTGGAGGCCTTCATGGCGAACGCTGACCGCGATTGGGACCAATTTGTCGACCTGACCGTTTCGACCTTGGACCACAGGCGTACTCTTGTCATCAGCCAGTAGAATATGCGGGCCGAAGGATATCGGGATATCTGATGAACCCATGACCAACTCCACGCTTCCAATCGACATGACTTGTCTTCCGACTTCAAAATCAGTCATCATTTCAAGATGAATCTCAGTTCCTTGACTTGCACTCCCTGTACTGCCACTAATGACGTCGACCAAGGCATTGGGGATGCTGTTGATGATGTTGGAAATATCGATGAAAATATCGACGACTGCTAGAATCGTCACATCTAGAATTCTCGATAGAATATCCAAACTATCATCTAAATTTCCGATTTCTTGCTCGTTACTTCCGCCCAACCAGAAGTCCCCATACAGAATGATTCCCGTGGGTACATCTTGAGCCAAGATCCGCGTTTTACGATGATCTGTCTCGACACCTTCTCTTAGGAACCAAGAATGGTAGTCAAGTGTTGTCAATGACTGAGTTGAGCGTAACAATACAAGCGTATTCGGAGGGTTCTGCGGATCAATGGGGAGCGTGGGGTCATTGACATTTGGCGTTGAGTCTCTGGTGAAATTTTTGATGCCAATGATGAGAGATAAGCGATTGGGGAGTTGCCCGGGTAGTTCGGGCTGTGATGCACTGCCTAGCATCTGGAAACAACGTTCAATTTCAAGTGGACTCATGGTGCCCGAAGGCATCCCTCGAAGCCAGATTGTCGTATCAGAGGTGTTCCCATAGGGGTCGCTGGCGCTTTCTTTGTAGGCACTCTTGTTTTCATGGAAATGGAGCCACAAATCGGCTCTCCTATCTGCGTAGTATTCAATCGTCGTCAATCCGTCTTCCCCTACTGATCCTGAACCCGTGGGTAAGACTCCATCGGTACGAACGGTCAGATCAACAATAGAGGGAAGGCGGTATTCTGTGGAATTGGGATGTATACCCATTTCGAGATAAGACAATTCCCACATTTCACGAGCCCCATTGTCCTCAGGAGAGAAGTGTGCATACCCAAACCCAACTCCGATTCGACAATCATGTGTCCATGAAGCATTCAGATGATGAGAGTTGGGCATGTAATGTGATGGACAATCTGTTTGCCCACCGTTATCAACTTGAATTGAAATTGGAGCGGAAAGGGCGGCAATGGTCACTCCAGTGTCCGCGGGATTACCCGGAACTGGATTTGAAATCCCAGCGAACAGTAAGGCCAATGCAGAAATCAGTTCGCTACTCGCACCAGACAAATCAAACCAAAATCGCTCAAAACCGACTTGCAATGCCCAATCGGTTGGTACGATTGTGAAATGCGAATCAATCATCCAAACATAGGATTCTCCAGTTTCGGTGGGATTGATTCCATATGCGAATGGTTTCAGAAGAGTGGCTTGAAATGTTTCCATACTGGCCCAAATTGGATCGGTTGGATTGATGACTTCAACACGATATTCGATGGTCGGTTCAATCCACAACTGAGTGGGAGGTGAACCCGTCAACCCCCAACCTTGCCCTGGAGAAAGATCGAAACCAAGCGTAATCCCGACCCGAACATCAGGGTTTTCGACTAGGATGGTTCCCGGATCGTCATCACCATCAATGTCAATTTCGTGCATTAAGGGAGTTTGACTAAACAAACTGAGCAAAGATGATGAGAACGGCACAACCGTGTATTTCTGATGTCTGGGGCCGTTGTCTAAGGCTTGATAATCGGTCCAGATTACGTAATCAGTGATGTTGATCAGTGTGCTCCAAATCGTGTCCACCAAGCCGGGAGGGGCATTGCCACTCTGCAAGATTTCAATCAATTCAGGGTGTTCAAACTCAATGGGTTGGGAGGATTCCACCGCCAGTCCATCAAGTGCGTTGTCCATGTGAGTCAACGGATCTTCTGAACCCAAACTACGTACGCCATTTCGAACCGGTGCGAGGGCATTTTCAGCTTGCAACTCAATGACGTCGCTGTCCAAGACCAAATCTCGAGTTTCGAGCACTTCGTTCAATTCGGATACAATGCCAAAATCCTCGGCCCGGACTTGGGATGCTTCCACAGCAATGAGTGGACTCATTAATGGTAAAATCAACACCAAAACAAGTGCCAAACTCGTATGGTCCCGGCTGCGAGGCGCCGCGAGAATCAGACGTGGAGAGGCCTCCATCAGGAACGACTGCTCCACGGTCTGCCTAAAGGGTCTCCGACCCTTGTGCGCGAGAGGAGAGCGTTCAGCCCACAAAAATCAGCGACGAATTACACTGAGACTTCCGCATTTTGGACAGGCAATTTGCGCTTGCTGGACACCGATGGGCATGTCCACTGCATATTGCTGACCACATTCATCACATATTCCTCTAACTTCCGTAGACTGGGGCGTTGATTCAATCTCAACTGGAGCCGGTTCTGGTGTTGGGCTCGATACGGTTTGGACGACTGGGGTAGGTGTGGTTTCTGGTGATGGTTGATTGAGGACATTCGGCAACTCAATTCCACTCGTCAAGACGCTGCTTTTCTCGGTTGAAGTTGGCGCGGTTGATTGAGGCTTGGCTTCGGGTTTTGATTCAGGTTGCGGCTCGGGTTGTACCGTGGGTTCATCGTCTTCTTCAAAGGCGGAAAGAAGAGCGGAATCACTGACCGATTGAACGGGGGTCTGAGCCATGGTTTGTTGAGCCCCATATCCGGCTCCAACTCCGGCAATTTCGGCCATTTCATTGCCTCCTCCACGGGCAAACCCACTGGATTCATTACCACGGTTTTGGAACATTGAAAGTTGCTCTTCACGACCAACTTCTCGATTGGCTTCAGCTTCTTCCGCAGCTTTTCGAGCGGCTTCTGCTTCCATCATTTCTTGGTGAGTACGACGCTGGTTCAGGGATCTGTACAGGAATGCACCGCCGGCGAGGACAACCAATGCCAACAAAATCGCGCCACCACCGTATACGTAGGTCATCGTCGAAGATTTCTCCACCGGTTTGGCTTCCACATAGACGTTGATTTCACGAGTTGAGGACAAGCCTTGGGCATTGGTGACCGTACATGTGATGGAGTAATCGCCACCTTCTGAGAAAGTCCAAGTGACGAGGTCTCCCGAAGCCTGTCGATCATCGGCAGTATTTCCATTTTCATCCAAGTCAACGGAGCGATCAAAATCCCAAGACCAGGTCAACTGAGGAGAATTCGGGTCGGTGGCGTTGATTCTCCATGTATTCTCCTCGCCCGCCATGACTTCTTTCGGGCCTGTAATGGCTTCAAGCACAGGAGGGGTTCGGTCTTGGATGGTGATATTGACCGTAAGATCGGTTGACCAGTTGGCCAAATCATAAGCACGCAGAGTCACAGAATGATTGCCGGCTGAATCAAAACTGTAGGTGAAGCTATTCCCTGTTCCTGAATCTGATTGAATCAGGTTTCCGTCGGCCCACCACTCTTCACGGTCAATTCCAAAGTTATCCGTCGAAGAACTGGCCAATGTGAACGATTCACCAAAGCCTCGAACGATGTTGTTTCCACCGTTGATGACCGCAACCGGGTAGGATTGATCACTGACCTGAATTGAGAGTGTGCTCGTGTGGGTTCGGCCATCGACTCCGTTTACACGCAATGAGATGGGGAAAGTTCCCTCTGCTTGCCAAAAAACATCTGTGGATGGACCGGTCAATTCGTAAATTCCATCACCGTCCAAGTCCCATTCATACGCATTAGTATCCACTTGATTGGAAAGATTGGGAGTATCGGTTGCTGAAATTGTCGCCAGCGCCCCGACATCCAAGGAGGTCGAGGTCGATGTGATGGTGGCATCGAGAATCGGTAACAATTCGACGATGACAGTGAAAATCGCTTCAGTCGAACCATCACCGCCGCCTGTCGGACCCACCTCATTGTCCGCATACAGCCAAAGTGGTTGATTTGCGTGTGTAGCATCAACGGTCCAGGTGACGCTACCTTCTGAGGTAATCTGCAAAAGGTCAGCACCAGGGACTCGGAATTCAGGAGCGGTTCCATCGAGATAACTGAGGCGTTGATTCTCTGTGAGAATAAACAGGTCTGGATTGCCCTGAAGTGGGATTGCACTGATGGTAACTTGAGTTCCTTCGTCGAGTATCATCAGATTTTCATCAACCAATTTTGTGTGACTGTTGACGCCCAATTGAACCAAACTGTCGTGCACATTCCAGTAACTTGTGGTTGGGAAGGTCACATCAAATGACAGTTGCAAGGTGCTGCCTCCTTGGGCCCCTTGATTGTCGTCACCAAGATGATCCAAGTTGTCAAGAATGACAAACCAATTCTTGGCCCCTTCATCGGTCGGAACCGTCCAATGCCATCGTGCCGTGCCGACCATGTCTTCGAAGACTGTGTCTTCAGCCCAGTAGGTTGCTGAACGATAGGATTGGTCATTTTGATAGGCGGGCAACCCGGTGCTTCTGAATACCAAGAAGTCGAAATTCACATCTGCATCGACATCAAACTCAACAATGGTCCCGGGTTGCAATTCTCCGAGCGCTATTTGCACACATTCTTGGTCATTGATGATAATGGGATCGGGCATTGCACCCAAATCGATTGAAGTGCATGGTGTCGCTCGACCTTCGCTTGCAGATGTGAGAGGCAATGAAGATATCACGAGCAGGGTGACGAGAAAAAGCACCACACGCATGTGCCGCATATCGACTCGCTTGATTCGTTCACCTTTGAAGGTCGCCCATGGGAGTGTATCAAAGATTCATCGTATTCCAGCCGCCATCGACTCGTACATGATGGAAAATTTCTGATGGATGAACTTCGAACCAATCTCCATCCAGTGTGGCGGAAACAGAACCTGAGAATAGCCTTCTAGCCTCACTCACCAATGGGGAAAGGCGCTCAATTCGACTTGAATAATGGGTCAATGCAAGGGCGCTGGCTTTGCATGCGCTTGCATGACGTGCAGCGTCAGCTGCAGTTGAGTGGAAATACTCTGTAGCCTTGTCTTGTTTGTCCAACAAAAAGGTCGCTTCATGAAGCAACAATTGGGGAGGAGATGGCAAGGCCTCTTCACTGAATCCCATCGGCCCATAAGCAGTGTCACCACTCACCATCAAACTGCATCCGGGACGGGGTTTTCCACGGAAACTATCTGCGGACAAATGCTCACCTTCATGGACCAAATCTATCCCCTCCGCCAAATCCCCAATTTGACGCTTGGACAAACCCAAATTCTCAGCACGCAATTTGTCGAATTTGCCCTGCTTCGTGTGGGTTTGGAAATGGTATCCGCAAGAAGGAACCCCATGATGGGTCGGTACGATGGTGACCGTCACGCCTTCCAACGGTTGAATCGGTGATTTGAATGGCTGATCGTCTTCTAGCGGCAAGAGGACCCAATCAATCGGATACGAAGAATCGTGATCTTTGGTTCCAATCATTTGCCATTGCGAAAACAAAATCGCGAGGTCTGTTGAAGAAATTCCACTGTCTTCAGGTGGGGATTCACCCGGGTGTTGAGTGGCCCAATCAATCGCTTCCCGTGTCGAGGGACCCATGACAACCAGGGGTGTACGTCGACCATCCAAATCCAAGGTTTGCAGCAAAGGTAGCAAGCCCCACGTGTGGTCAAGGTGCCCGTGTGTCAGAAACACAACGCGTGTTCTCGATAAACGAGTACGGTGCTGCGAACCACTGGATTTGAGAGCACGATTGTGATCGATGATTCGCTTTTGCATGCCTTCGCCACAGTCGATGAGTGCCATGCCTCCGGGCGTATTCAAAACCGAACCGGATACGGAACGACCGTGTGCAAAGCGAGCGCTGGATGTCCCCAAAACGTGTAATTGGAACACTCTTTTCCCTCGCGATTCAACTGAACGACGCCCGCTTTCGCAGGCGGCGCCCAAACAAAGCGGGCAAGTCCATCCCATTTCAAGGGTTCACTGGTTCTTTGGGAATGGGAGTCGGGGGGAACCAGCGCAACAAAATGACATCCTCAATCGCACGAATCCATCGCCATGGAATGGCCACATGGATGCGATCTTCAACCAATTCAGCAGGAGGGTTGGTCACGAATAGATGAGTGCACGCCCAAGTATCCGAATCGACTACCATGTCGTGAACCGTTCCTAAGAAACGGCCATCCGGCAAGATGACCGGCATTCCGCGAATCTCTGCGGCGGTGGCTTCGCCCATCGAAGTACGGTGAAACGGGGCTGCCCATCAACCTTGGGCCTGAAATCGGGCTTACTTGCCGCGGTTCAGGTTGGCCTTCAACGAGGGACGGAGCTTCTCTGCGCCCTTGCCCTTGTTGTGTAGACCGCGACCGCGCTTGCCGGCGCTGGTCTTTCCGCGGTACACTCGACCCGTGTGTCGGTTCTGTGTAATCCAACCGAGTTGCTTGTCGTTCTGAATCGAAGGGTGGCTTGGATCGATGAGGATGATTTCGAAGTACTTGTTCTTGCCATCTTCGCCAACCCAATACGAGTTGAGAACCTCGAGGTTCGGGAATTTGCGGGCTACGCGCTCTTCTGCGATTCGCTTGATGCTCTTTGCCATGGTGATTTTGAGCATACCCATCTTGCTGGGCTTACGCTTCATGTTGATCTTGGACTTGCGCAATCCACCACGGCGGACACGGGTTCGAACCATGACAACACCCTGCTTGGCCTTGTAGCCCATTCGACGGGCTGCGTCCAAGCGAGTTGGGCGCTCAATGCGGTTGATGACGGGTTCTCGGCGCCACTGTGCCATGCGGTCTCGACGGTACTCGTGAGACAGTGCATCTTTGGGGCGCTTCCAGGTTTCGCGAACTGCGTGGTGTAGAGAACGAGCCATGATAGTCACCTTTGGAGCGTTCCGCCGACCTGCTTCCCCTATATGAGCGTCCCGCTAAACCGAAAACCCTCCCTAAGGGAGGAAAATGGTCCGAGCGGCCGGATTTGAACCAGCGATTCCCTGATGGCTGCCTTGTCTACAACCGTGAATTTCACGTCTACAGTCAGGTGCATTGGCCAGGCTATGCTACGCTCGGGTTTGCTTCGCCCAACGTCCTCGTCTATTTGTGCGTAGCGCAACCATTCTGGACTTGGAGAATAGGTCGCAAATTCGCCACCTCAGTGTGACAGGATACACTACCATTAATACAGGGTGCAAACCGAACTGGAGAATACAGGTGAAACCTGTGGTGGAAACCATGGATGGGGAACAAGTGTCTGAGGCGTCAGGTGGGGCGCTGGGAAGGGCGTACGAGGATTTGGTCGGCGAACTCAAACGCGACCTCGATGGAAAGCAATCCACAGCCTTGCTCAATGATGATGTTTCCACGTTTGGTGTCCCCGACCCACGCATCCTGATTTGTGGTTGCGGAGGTTCCGGTAACAACACCATGAACAGAATCACTCACTTGGGTGTCGAAGGCGCAATCACCGTGGCCATCAATACCGACAAGCAACATCTCGATCACACCCGTGCCTTGCAAAAATTGCTCGTGGGCCGACACATCACTCGTGGATTGGGTGCAGGTGGCGACCCTTCAACTGGACGCAAGTGTGCCGAAGCCGGACGAGACGTCATCACGCAGATTGTCTCCGGTGCTGACTTGGTGTTCATTACAGCAGGACTGGGTGGTGGAACCGGTACCGGAATCGCACCGATAGTTGCGGAAGAAGCCAAGCGAGCCGGAGCCCTTGTGGTCGCCGTCGTAACCACCCCCTTCCAAGTCGAGCGCCGTCAGCGAATGTTGCGCGCACTTGAGGGTCTTGAGGCACTGCGTCAAGAAGCCGATGCGGTACTGGTCTTGGACAACAATCGACTCTTGCACTACGTGCCCAATTTGCCACTCGATGAGGCCTTCAGCATCATGGATCAACTGATTGCTGAAATCGTCAAGGGCATTGTCGAAACCATCACCCTTCCGAGCCTCATCAATCTAGACTTCGCTGATGTCCGAACCATCATGAAAGGCGGAGGCGTCACCATGATGTTGTACGGTGAGAGTGACCGCGGTCCCGAAGAGGTCGTTCACGAGTCGCTCAACCACCCATTGTTGGACATTGACATTGAGGGCGCCACAGGTGCACTCATCCATGTCACAGGTGGACCGTACATGACCCTCGAACAAGCCAGTCAAGTGGTCGATTTGATGACCGGCAGATTGAGTCCAGATGCCAACGTGATTTTCGGAGCCAGACAGGATCCTGGATTCGGAGATACCATCAAGGTCATGGCGATCATTACCGGTGTGGCCAACGAGAGATTGACCGAATCGGTGATGGAACCGGACAAATTGGCTGAAGCGATTGGGATCGCCCGTCAAAGTGGCGCGCGGGGCCCCGGTTTTGGCTCCATTCAGCGCTTTGATTGAGAAATTGGCCTATAGGCCAATGAAGCAGAATGCTCAAACGGGGTAGTCATCACGGCTGTTCATGGACCGCCGTGGAATCTCCGTCACGTTTGTCGCTTTGATGCTCGCTGTCATGATGACCAGTTCAACCACTGCAACGCCCGGCATTGGTACGATGCAGATGTCTCCAGGATCCGAAGATGGTCA
>CEWJ01120640.1_pt1 | contig 16293 bp, 22 predicted proteins | sample 350291 | NCBI WGS metagenome assembly CEWJ01 (sample SAMEA2622923, study PRJEB7988) | marine metagenome | isolation source: saline water (ENVO:00002010), including | reverse complement strand
TGACTAAGCTACAGGCCCATGGCTGATGCTGGGCTATCCTCGGACCGTAGGGGTATTTTTGAATATACCGGAAAGACATGGTTGGCACTGGGGCCGTTGGCCTCCCGAACTACCGGAAGCAAACCTAATTTAGGTGGGGCACAAATAAGGTTTGCTGACAAAAAATCGATGTTGGTAGGGAATTATGATGGGGATGGTCAAAACTATCAGGTTTTGTTCGGGAAGATTCGGGCCCTGGGACGTCGACTTAGCACCGAGTGTGTATCCCCCGAGAAGGGACACAGAATTAATTTGCAAAACCTTGTCTAAAATAGAGGGCAAGGGGCGGAAAGCCGTCGAGATAGGTTGTGGATCTGGAGTTGTATCAATGGCACTGTCTGAAATGGGTTGGAAGGTCCAGGGTTATGACATAAACCCCTACGCAGTGGCTTGCTCGCGGGCGAATATCGAGAAGCTAGGATACTCGGGTTCTGTTTCAATACATGAAGGGGGACTAGGAGAAAGTGGTTGGCGCATCCCTGATGATGTTGAGCTGGTAGTCTGGAATTTGCCATATCTGTCCCCGCCGAAAGAGGGAGAGCCTTTGCTAGAGCCAATAGAGGAAGCGTCCATGAGTGACATGGGTGGTAAAGGTTGGTCTTTTGAGCTCCTGGAATACTTGAGAAGCCATGGGAACGAAAATATAGTGGTAGTTGCTCTTTTCAGAATCGACCCTGATAGCCCCAGCAAGCCTTGGGATTGGTCCAACTCTGGATGGTCTTGCAGAATTATCGATTCACTCAGGATGGGGGATGAAAAACTGGGAGTTTTTTGCCTTTGGAAAACAGGCTTTGGGATACCCGCAGTCAGGGTCGACTCTTGTGAATCAACCATGGACTATTCAGTTGGTCTTCCCGCAGAAGGTTGGCAGAGAATTGTTGCAGATAATCAAGTATCGGGAAGGGGCAGGAGAGGATCCAGGTGGGAATCTAGGGAGGGGGATTTAATCGCTTCATGGAGGATAAACAGAGAAATTTCTGAGCTTCCTTCGCCTGGGTTACTTCAGATGTCCATAGGGGCTTCGATTTCAAACTTGATTAAATGCGACTTGAAATGGCCCAATGACCTTGTTTCTGCTACAGGACAGAAAATTGGTGGTATCCTAATAGAGGCAAATAGCTTGGATAGGGGTTTTAGATTGGGTGTCGGAATCAATTCGACCAGTAGAACGGTTGAGGGGGAATTGTGCCATGGGTGGAGGGATACTGTGGGTGAACTTCCAAGGAACTTCATATTTGACTGCGTTGATTCTAGGGTTTCGACTATAATTGAAAAAGATGACAGGATCCCTGATAACAGCCCAGAGTCACTTCAAATCGATTCATGGAAGGCACTTTCCAGATTGCTCTCAAGGGGGCAAGAGGTAGGATATCAGGGAAAGGAGTGCAGAGTCGTGGGTATTGACTCTGATGGGTTTCTACACATTGTTTCCGGGGGTAAGAGGAAGGCTCTTTCGAGCACAGACGGCCTAGTGTGGGAGTTTGGCAATAACGTCGTTAACGAGTGAGTCTTTCCCTTACCAACCTAATTTTACCTGAGGTGGTAACGGTTGATAGCCCTTCAATTGAATTGACCCTTTCCCGAGCTTCCGAGGCATCTTCCAACAAAGTCCTGATTATGGCTATCTTCTGATTTCCATGCTCGTGAAAATCGAATAGCTTCCAGCTTAACCCTTGCAAACCTAATTCAAATAAATTAATCATTTCGGGCCGGGTGATGGAGAGGTTTGTGACGATGATTCCTATCCACCTGTTTTTCCCTCTTTTGGCCTTACTTGGCTTTGCCATGGCGTTGGGAGTACAAGTGAGTTAATTAATCAAATCTAGATGCCGCTCACTACAGCCACAAGCCTAAGTTTTCCGATCATTTCGTCACTTACCCTAGCTCCCATTATGACTTGGCAGTTGGGATCCATTTGGGATACGAATGAGTCTGTTAATTCCGTGAGATGGGAGAGAGTCATATCAGGACCGCCTTCAACCTGGATCATGCACCCCTTTGCACCCTCAATGGAGACATCGTTCAAAGGGGAGTTTCTAGCCATTTCGACTACAGAGCTGGGATTTTCAGATGAGCCCGTCCCTACGATTAGAGTAGCATTTCCAGTTTTGTTGATTATTGCCTTCATATCCATCAGATCGAGGTTGATCCTTCCCACACTGGCAAGTGTGGTCACTAATCCCTCGACCAGCTCTCCTATCCATCCTGATCCAATCATCCAGTCTGTCTTTCTTCTCCTCGATTGCCAGGCTAGACGCTCCATGCTCACCCTGATGCAAACATCAGAATTCGCCTCCAATGAAGGCAGTGCTTCTTCCGCAATAGCACATCTGAGTGGTTGCTCTGCGAAGGGGAGGCCGGCAACTGATAGCACCAAACACCCACATTGTTTTGCCATCTTCGCCAGCTCCCCTGAGGCTCCTGACCCCATCCCACCACCTAATCCGGCCATCAAAATCATAACCTCTGCCTTATCTAGAAGATCGGAGATTGATTCCATTCCATCCCTTAGTCTGTGAATCGCCATTGAGGGAAGTGCAGCAGCTCCACGTCCCTCGCCACCTGAATCTAAGAATAGACAATTTGCATCGCTAGCACCTTCAAAAGAAGACTCGTCGGCATCAATTAACAATAATTCTGCTAAATCTGGGCACCCTGAGTGTGCCTCAACTGCCCACAGACAACCTATGCCCCCCACTCCCACAACAAGGACCTCGCCATCCTGCACGAGCCTCGAATATGGGGCAGGCGTATAGAATTGCTTAATCATAGGTCGAATATCTGAGGTAACGTCTCCTCTCATCCCTAGCCCATGCATTATCTGGTTCTAGTTCTAGGACCCTGTCATAATATTCCACTGCTTTTTCAAAATCGGAAATATATCTTCCTTGAAAGTGTGCCATCACATTCAGAACTGGGATACACTTTGGATCATCTCCTAGCATGTCAATTAGTATCCTCTCAGCCAGCCCAAGCTTCATCATTTCCATGTTGTCTTCAGCCATGTCAAGCTTGGAAATTTGATCATCCGTCAAACTGTATACATTTCTCCAAACTGGTCCTGACATGAGCTTGCCTTGAGGGTCCGACATATTAGTTTGGTGTGGCTATGGAACCTACAAATTGGCATGTTTCGGGGTTCGGTTTGACAGTCCGACAATGCAACGTTAATAGCCCCCTTTCAGGTGGCCTAATCACCAAGGGTGTTGTCCATGGCGTCGAGTATGCTCACTGTGAGGAAGATGCTGGCCATCAGCATAGTCGCTGTGCTGGCTGCTGGAGGCTCTCAGGCCAATCCCACTGGAATAGGGGGGGATGCAAACAATGAGGGCGATGTCGCTCTAGCAGGATGCACATGTCATGCTGAAGAACCAGATAATTCCGTGACTTTAATCCTAGACGATGTTCCTTACCGATATGAGCCGGGTGAATCATATGAGATGGTTATTCAGATTATCGGAGGCCCTCCTGCAGATACCTCATCACACACCGGCGGATTCTCGATGCGAGTTAGTAGTGGATCCTTAGCTGGTTCAGCGGGATCCGAAGACCTAGTGTACAATTGGGAGGATGATGTTACATCTCTAACACACACTAACTCTGGATCCAAGGCCCCAGACAGAATGTGGCACATCACATGGACGGCCCCCCCAGAGGGAACGGGGGTGGTAACCATATGGCTAGCTGGAAATTCCGTGAATGGGGATGGTATTCCTTCACAACTCGATAGGTGGAACCGCCTCAGCGCTTCCATGGATGAAGGTGAGTTTGGCGGAGTCCGCACGGTGTTCGTCGGAAATGGGGATATAGAGCCCCCTGCTCCTATCGAAGAAGGTGTGGACTTACATCACATGGGAGCTGGAATGAGGGCTCATTGGTTAGGCCTGCTCGGATTCGCGGCAGTTGTGATTGTGATTATTTTCTGTGGCCTTATGTTGAGATATGGATTTTCAAGACATTATGAAGGAAGGAGTAACCTGCTGAGGTTGAGGATAAAGCATCAGAGAAGGGGTGATCAGTAATGAAAGACGATGTGGTCATGAAGATGCTGAGGCAAGTAGCTTCTGGGGAGGTAAGTGTGGAAGACGCCAGAGATGCCTTGGACGGTATATCGTTAACCGAAGAAGCATATGAGTCGGCAATAGAACATGGCGTGTTCAACGAGGCTCCAGCTGGCTCAATAGTAAGGGCCAGCGTATCTCCATCAGGGGACTCGTGGCTAATCATCCTAGTTGGACTATGGGGGATAGTGTGGTCGTTGTACTGGGCTGGATCATTATCATACGGGCTCTACAACAAATGGGACCAGCAGATGCTTGCTTTCTTCCTAGGAATGCTTCTCCTGACAGTGATCATCTTGGGCATGATATACATGAAGTATGTGATGCCAGATATAGTGATAGTCAAGAGTAGGCGAAATAAATACATCACATCGAAGGATCCCGAATCCTGGAAAAAATATGAGGTCTAGACCATGGCTAGGAAATTCACTCTGAGGGATAGTTCTGGAGGGGACGAAGGTAACGATTCAGACATTCACATGATTGACAGGAGGCAATTTATGAGACATTCCTTCAACACAGCCGCGGGAGTAATTACCATGGCAGGCCTAACCAGCGTAGGTTTTGCTGCACTCCTCATGGGCCAACCAGATTCTTCAGGGGGGGACACTGCTGTCAGATATTGGGTCCCAACTGGGGCTGAGGACTCAGTCTGGTATGGAGACAGACACTTGGAGCCTATGACATATCAATCGTTTATTGATGCGGCATCAAGTTCCTCAACGGGTATGTCGGCCGCTCAAGGTGTGTGGTCGGGAATGCCAGTGAATGCTGTTTACGTTCCTCATGAAGAAAACAAGGGTTCTGACCTCGTTCAAGATAAGCCCAGATTCCAGTTTATGGATGGTTACACGGTAGATGGCAAATATGTTGGCTCGGGTTACGAGCTTGATGAGGACCCTCAATACGAAACACTTTCAATTCATGATAACCTGATTCTTATTTTCTCCAGGTGCACGCATCTTTGTTGCATCCCGGGGTGGCAACTAGTGACGAACGAGTTTACCGAAGATCAGTGGGTTCCAAATGGCACCGACTCTGGTGGAAATAAATTATTCTGTATCTGCCATTCATCTAGATTCGACCCAACTGTAATTGAAAAAAATAGAGCACGAAACAGATCTAGTGGGGCAGAGTTTGATTTCATTGGTATTAAGAGGGCCGGGGGCCCGGCACCAATGGGGATGCCACTGATACCCTTCGTACTTAATGGAGATTTGATAGAGGCACTGCCTGATTTCAAGGATTGGTACACGTACTGCGACTGAGGTGAGTAAGATGATTCAATTTTGGTTCCTTTGGGTTTTCATCACTCTGGTTGTTGTGATAGTGGCCCTCACTCTCAGAAAGGAAAGGGAAGAAATGCCGAGAAAGGACATCCTCCGTGCGGTGGAAACAAGTGCAAGTAGTATGGGGCTGGCCGAGAAGACTTTCCTCTGGGCCTTCTCTTGGTTGGATACTAGGTTCAGAATTCAAGACTACTGGGGGATGAGCAGAGATGCATACTACGGCATGCACAGACAGATGCCGATGACACATGCTGAGAAATACAAGCTCAGAATAATATGGTACTGGTACCCCCTATATTGCCTCGGAGGAATCTCTTTCCTCGCGTTCGTAATCCTTGTACTCACTGGCACTGTCCTCGGACTGTACTATGTCCCGGGAGGAGAGGGAGATCCGACACCCGCCTACAGTAGCATGGAATTCATCATGACCCAACTCCCATTCGGTTACATCATTAGATCAATCCACCATTGGACCACACATTTCATGGTTGCCGCTGTTTTCTTGCACATGTGCAGGGTATACTTTACCGGAGCCTACAGGAATCCTCGTGAGCTTAATTGGCTAATTGGTGTCGCCCTAATGTTCTTCACAATATTCTTTGGCTATTCAGGATATCTACTCCCGTGGGACAGTCTGGCGTTTGGAGCGGCCACTATCGGAATTAACATGGCCAACTCAACTCCACTAATCGGAGGATGGGTCGCCACGGCCATGTTTGCCGGCACTACCGTGACCGGACAAACAGTAACAAGAATGTATTTCCTTCATGTTTTCATCCTACCTGTTGTTGTCACTACCCTCATTCTTGCTCACTTGTTCATAGTTTGGGCACAAGGAATTGCGGAGCCACACTGAGGTCGACATTATGGGGATGATGGAGAGATTTGGTAGAATCGCTGACACATATATCAGCGAGAGAGATAAGCTCCTTGAAGCTGATAAAGAGAGGAGGAGGACCTTCACAGGGCATCCTTTCTGGCCCACAGAAGTACTCAGGGACACCATTATTTTCGCTTCCATTGTAATGACTATAGCATTCTATTCATGGCTCATTCCACCTCCTTTGCATAGTGCGGCGGATCCATTCGCTCAAGCTGGTTTCGTGTTCCCAGACTGGTATGTTCTTTTCTCATATGGATATCTCAGATGGGGGGAGTATCTCCCTCAGTTCGTCATTCCTGCCGGCCCTATTGGTGAATTCCTAGGAGCTCCGGTGATAGACTGGAATGCAGCATGGTGGGGCGCAGCAATTACCGGGCTACCAGTTGGAATCTTGGCATTGCCACCATTTCTCCCCGGTAGAGAGAAGAGGGGGGTTGAGGACCCTTGGTTCGCTACCGCTGGTGCAGTCTACCTCGCACATGTTTGGTTCATCTCAGTGTTCTCAATCAACATATTCCTAGACTTGTACGCCAAGGACCGTAGTGATTACTGCTTCGTGGGATCACATTCTGAATTTATGTGTGGCCGACAGGCGCCCTGGACAGCAGAAGTTTTCAACGCCGTACCTTGGATACTTACTGGAATTTTCTTATTCGCCGTAATCTACTTCCCAACTAGAAAGTTCCTACTTAACTCTGTTGGATCCAGAGTGACTCCCCGTATAGGAAGACAAGTGGCGGTTGGTTCCCTAATTGCTGCAGTTCTGATTTCCGTGGTAACTTGGCCTGTCTATGAAAATGGATTCTGGGACTATGGGGGACTAGGGGCGATGGACGACATGGAAGATTTGGAAGCCCTCAGAGCTCAACCATCAGACACTCTCGTTCACGTTGAAGAAGGAAATGTTTGGGAGCAATGGGGAGATGAGTGCATACCATATGAAGAGAGTCAGGGATTAGCTGCTTGGAATGGCTTAGCCGAAGGAGAAGATGTAGCTGATTGGTGCGTCATAGCCGCCACACATTGGTCCAATTGGGGAATACACCAACCAACAAAATTCAAAATTATTGATTTCAATGGGGATAATGGACATGCTGACAGCGAAACTGGAAGAAACTCCGCAGAGGATAGGGCTTCTTTCTTTGGGTTGGAGGATGGATCTGAGTTGATTTACAGCAGTAGTTTTACCTTTGAGGTAGAGGACTTGGGAGTATCAGAAGTACCAACTGACATAGGTTGCCTATTCAGAACGTCGGTAAGATCTGCAGGTACGCATAGTCAAAGCCTCGTGCTCACTGACTCTGCCGGATCAGAACTTTGGAGGAGTGATGGTTGCATTTCAGAAAGCATTTACCTCGATTCCGGGCAAAGTTATACCATTGATTTCCAAACTACCTCGCAGGGGATTAATGATTCCGTGGAAGTCATTACAAGCTTCTCTGTAATAGCATATCAGCCATTGCTTCTGAATGAAGATGGTACTGCACTAGTTAGGTCAGAGTCAACCATGGATTTAGAGACGTTGTCTACCATGTACATGGAAAACCCGACCTTCGAGAAGAATCCGAAGAGCTTGGATGCGAAATTGATTTACTCGCTATTTATTCCCTGTTTAGGGGTGGGGGCATTGGTCTTCATGCTAATGAGGAGTATGGCTAGAGGATATGAGTATGAAATGAATAAGTGCTATGGATGCGATCTTTGTGACGATGCGTGTCCTGTAAGGCTCTTCAACTCCGGTGACAAGCTAAACATCATTTACAATACTTGGAACAATGAGGACGATGGCGTTCCTCTTTACTCGTGTCTGACATGCTCAGCATGTACCAACGCATGTCCCCAACTGGTGGACTATGACTCATACGTTGACATAAGGAGGAATATGATCGTTGGGGGGCCACCCGCAGCAGAAATTCCCCACACTGTACTTCAGGCCGTTCTGGCCGCTGAGGCAGAAGAGGACGCCGACGAGGACTTTATGTCTGTAGAGGACTATCCAATTGATTCGAACATCGGATACTACCCTGGATGCGTAGACTACCTCGATCAGGAGATGATTTTCAGTCATGTGAATCAAGGCACAATGAATCTTGGGGACGCGACTACATCTGCATTTACCCTTTTCGAAGAAATGGGAGAAGACGTGACATATCTGGGTAGGGACTTCTTGAAGTGCTGTGGTCATGATCAGAAATGGCAAGGAATGACTGAGGTTTTCGAGAAGCTTAAGTCATACAATCAAAAGAAGCTAGGCGAGAGCGGAGTTGATACACTAGTCACATCTTGTGCCGAGTGCTTCAGAACATTTGCTATGGACTACGAGCTGGAAGACATGAAAGTTATGCACACCACTGAGTTCCTAGTTGAAAATGGCTTTGACATGAATCTCAGGTCAGAAGAAGATGTTACTGTAACTTTCCATGACCCATGTAGACTTGGTAGGCAAATGAACATCTATGACCAGCCAAGGGACCTGATATCGGGTGTGGAAGGTGTGGATCTGGTCGAGATGGAACATCATGGAGAGGACGCGCTCTGCTGTGGAGTCTCAAGTATGATGAGTTGCAATGAGAATAGCAGGGCTCTGAGAGTTCAGAGGTTCGAAGAGGTGAATGCAACAGGAGCTGACATTATGCTAACTTCTTGCCCCAAGTGTGTTTCCCACTTCGAATGCCTCAAGTTCGAAGGAGACCCTAGGCATGACTTCGAGATTTTGGATGTTGTGAGTTTCTTAGCTAGGCAGGTAGAAGCCGGTCGCAAATGAAATTTAGAAAAATGCTACCCATGCTGAATATGACGATAGCCCAGCATTGAGCAATATCCCATATATCGTGAACCTCGCTACACCATATCGCTGGTAGCCAAGCGCGGTCAACCAAAGGAAAATGCCTATCATCCCTCCACAAGCGAGAGAAATCCATGCAATCTCTAAAGAAATGAAGAATGCCATTACGGACCATATTATTACTCCTTGAAAGAGCCCCAATATACTAAGTGGATCACGAAACCAAGGCTGGTTAGAGGCCATCATGGTGCTCGCTATTGAAACATGGTTAAATTAATGATGTGTGGACCGACATATAGAGAGTGGATACTAGGAGGGGTTTCCTTTGACGAATATTCAAGATTTGTTGGACAGGAGAAAATCCGAGCAACGTCGGATTAGAATGCTTTTGGACGCTAGGAAATCAGAAGATCAAGCCAAACTGAAAGGAGGCGAAGACGCTGTGGCTTGGGTCAAAGAAGAGCAATGCATAGGATGTGACCAGTGCACTATCGTATGTGATGATGATGCGATCGAGCTATATGACACCCCGTTAGCCAGCCCTATTCTAAATGTAGATGTGAACAGGAAGGCGAAGATTTTGAGAGACCCTTGTACTGGATGCCAATTGTGCGTGCTGGCGTGTCCAACAGATGCCATAATAATGATCGACAGGTGATTTCATGAGCAAGGATGACCCAATAAGGTTCGGAGCAGAGTTCGGCCCAAAGCGCACGGATAGGACTACAGGGGTATCACTTTCTACATTCAAAAATTTAGTTTGGATATCGAATGTAGGAGGACTGGTTTTAGTCGCTATCGCATTAGAAATGATGATCACTGGACAGTTTTGGCTAGGTCTTGCTTTTATGATTGGAGGAGTTGCTATCGCTTTGTTCCCCTCCAATTATGAGATAGTGGGCATGGATGAAGGCTACAGAATGGAGGTTCCCAGTGATGAGCATGAATAATATGCGAGGTACGGATTTCCAGAAATTAGTTTGGAATGAGGTACTCTCAATCCCACTTGGAGAAGTTAGAAGTTACAAGCAAATAGCACAGGCAATAGGCAGGCCCCTGTCGTATCGAGCAGTAGCGAATGCCTGTGCCTCGAATCCGTATTCTCCAGAAGTTCCTTGTCATAGGGTAATTTGCGATAACGGAAGTATCGGAGGGTACTCAGGTGACGGTGGTAAAGCGATGAAGATTAAACTTCTCGAGGCAGAGTCTAAAGTCCGTTTAGAAATAAATTATGAAGATTGCAAGTGATGCAACTGATGCGATTAACCATGCCATCAAGTATGTAGACTGATTGAGCTCATTACTGCCTGATTGGGTTATGCTTGGTGTTTTACTTTCCTGTTTTCTACTGGTTTCATTGAGTAAGCCATATCTCCTAAGATCGCCAATTCTGTTACGAAGGGTTTTTTCTGACATCCCTATATCACTGGCTATTTTCGTTCTTGCTTCCTTCGAGCTTAGGATTTCTGGATTTTCTTTGATTATGTCAAAAATCCTACTTTCGTGTTCTGTCAAATCAACCATTGTCATTGCCAAAACGACCCCTGATGTAAACATAACCCGAATTCATCCTTTCCTCACAGGAATGGGAGTAAGATGACCAATGCAGAAAGGGGGAATAGAACCATTGTTGCATTGTCATCAATGTACCTTAGTTTTGGAACTTCTCCGGCAACGGTTAGAGGGGCCAATAATAGTGATGCTAGGATAGGAGTTCCAATCCAGAAATGACATCCAATCCATACTGCATATGATGTCAATAATCCAACGTAAATTGCCATTTTTAGATTCTGTTTCTTTCTCTTAATTTCGCCCATTATGGGGTCAACAAAAGTTAGACCAAATATTATTGGAATCCCATATAATCCTGCATTCAAACCGGATTTACCGTCATCAGGAGAAATCAATAATGCTAATGCAACTGCAAAACCTCCCCATGCTAAAGCTGAGATTTGATTCGCCTCGTATTCCCTTTGCCCTATTATCACAATACCGAGCTTCAGTCTCAATGCTTCCAGGAATAAGATGGCAATTACAATCAAGCTTACCAACTGCTCAGGATTCAATCCTACGTAGTCTGCCAAGTCTTGGCCCCTAGAATAGTAAATCAGGGGAATAAAGGCCATAATCATATGAGTGGCCCTTCTTAGAGCGTGCCCTCCAAACCCTCCGATTGAGTGTTTTACATGATCTGTTTCGAAGTCCTCTAGCACATCACTCATTTTTCCACCCAGATAGAATATCCAAACCGTCTTCAAGTGAAATACTTCCGGTCTCAATATCATCTATGACTTGATTTAGCATCGGGGACGACATCAAGCGGTGGTCCCACAAAGATAGGAGCCTCTCTCTAATTTTTATCCTACTCCTCCACAGTGGCGACTCGGAGCTCTGAATTAGCTGCATCATCTCTTCGATTCCATCGTTCCTCTCGGCAGATACCAGTAATACTTCAGGTGAGTCGTTTTCATTGCTAAAAGAGAATGCTGACCTAATATTTTCAGCTACCTTTAGTGCGCTGGGCACATCTGATTTATTCACTACTACCAAATCTGCGAGTTCAATGATTCCAGCCTTCTCGGCCTGTATTATGTCTCCTCTATCTGGTCCATCCACTAGAACGATTTTATCCGCGAATGCTACTATTTTGATTTCTGACTGCCCGGATCCAACGGTCTCGATAATGATTTTCTCCCAGCCACAAGATGCTAATAATTTTGACATAGCCATCAAGGATGCGGAAATTCCCCCAGGATTTCCACGTGTCGATAGTGACCTAACAAAAACCCCTTCGCCTGAGTTAGCCGAATCCATCCTCACCCTGTCTCCGAGAAGTGCACCCCCTGTACGAGGGGAGGATGGATCTATTGCTAGTACGGCTACTTTCTTTCCCCTATCCTTCCAGTAGCTGATTATTCTCCCGACTAACGTAGATTTTCCAACTCCTGGAGGGCCAGTAATACCCAAAATCATGTAGTCGAGATTTTCTTCTCCTTTGGACATCGCTAGTTCCTCTCCCTTCTCAATCATAGTAAGTAGTCTCGAGAGGTCCCTCCTACTACCTTCCAAGGCCGATTGTAGGAGTTTTTCTTTCCCGGTCAATTCCAATGCCACCCATCATCGTTAAAGACTCCAATCGGCAGATTTTTTTCTATTCTAGACTCAGAGTTTTCCAAAAAAGCTAGTATATCTTCGGTCTTTGAGCCGGGACCAAAAATAGCTCGAACTCCCTCCAAAAACATCTTTCCATGATCCCTCTCGGGAATTATCCCCCCAAGAAAAACCATGACATGTCCCATCCCAGATTCCCTCAATAGCTCGCATATTCGAGGCACTAGAACGTCATGAGCACCTGAAAGAGTAGATAATCCCAGAGCGGTTGCGTCTTCATCCATAACAATTCTTGATATTTCCTCAGGAGTCCTTCTTAGCCCGGTATATACAACCTCATGACCCCCGTCCCTCAGGGCCCTAGCGATGACCTTTGCACCCCTATCATGCCCATCGAGACCTGGTTTCGCCATTACGATCTTCATACTTCGAAGTTCGCGAGTCGGTTGCCCTCCTTGAAACAACCGCAGACGCAAATTTGGGGGATATCATCAGGAATGCATATTGAGGTCCCGACGGATGGAGGGGCATGGGTGCGGAAGATGCACGAGTTAGTGAGCTTCGCCGACGTAAGGCTCAAGCTGTAGCCGGGGGGGGTCAAGCAAGAGTCTCAGCACAGCATTCAAAGGGCAAATTAACAGCTAGAGAGAGGATTGAGTTACTTCTTGATGATGATTCCTTCATGGAGATAGACCCACTAGTTGAGCATAGATGCAGGGACTTTGACATGGATAGGAATGTAATTCCAGGAGATGGGGTCGTTTGTGGCCATGGCACAATTGGTGGGAGGACCGTATACTGCTTCGCGCAGGATTTCACAGTATATGGCGGTTCATTGGGAGAAATGCATGGATTAAAGATATGCAAGGTACTTGATATGGCTCTAAAAACTGGTTCCCCAGTCATTGGATTGAACGATAGTGGAGGAGCGAGAATTCAGGAAGGAGTTGCCAGTCTGGGATCATATGCTGAGATATTCTTTAGAAATGTCAGAGCAAGTGGAGTCATCCCCCAGATTTCTGTAATTATGGGGCCATGCGCGGGAGGGGCTGTATACTCGCCTGCAATCACGGACTTCGTAATAATGGTGGACCAAACATCACACATGTTCATAACTGGTCCGGAGGTCATTAAAACGGTAACCAATGAAGAGGTTTCATTCGAAGATTTAGGTGGCTCCGCGACACACGCTACGAAGTCTGGAGTTACTCATTTCACGGCTGGTGACGATGAGTCGGCACTTGATCTGGTTAGAGATTTAGTCGAAATGCTCCCCCTCAATAACCTACAAAGAGCCCCAGTTCTACCTACAAATGACCCGGTTGATAGATCGTGCGACTCCTTGCAGGATTTAGTTCCAACGAATCCGAAGGAGCCATATGACATAGTGAGAGCAATCGAAGAAACGGTAGATGACGGTGCATTCCTTGAGGTACAAGCAGAATTTGCCCGTAATATCGTAATCGGATTTGCTAGACTTGGAGGCCATACTGTTGGAGTTGTCGCAAACCAACCGTTATTTCTAGCAGGTTGTCTAGATATTGATGCATCTGTAAAAGCAGCGAGATTTGTTAGGTTCTGTGACTCTTTCAATATTCCAATTCTTACATATGTAGACGTCCCAGGATTCCTTCCGGGCGCTAGTCAGGAATGGGGCGGAATAATTCGTCACGGTGCTAAGCTACTGTATGCATATGCCGAGGCGACTGTGCCGAAGCTAACTGTGATCACAAGAAAGGCTTACGGGGGAGCATATGATGTAATGTCATCGAAACACATCAGAGGAGACTATAATGTCGCGTGGCCATCTGCACAATTAGCGGTAATGGGGGCCGAGGGCGCAGTGCAAATAATTCACAGAAGGAGAATCGCTTCTTCGGGCAACCCCTCACAAGAAAGAGAGAGGTTGGTAGATGATTATGTTGAGACTTTCGCAAACCCCTACCGTGCTGCTTCACTGGGCTACTTGGATGATGTCATTCAACCAAGTGAAACCAGGACTGTTATGATTAAAGCACTGGGAGCACTACTGGAAAAGGAAGAGGTTAGGCCAGCTAGGAAGCATGGCAATATTCCACTTTAGGTGATTAAACATGGATAGTGAAAATCTACTAAAATTGAAGGTAGTTGCTATGATGGCAGTAATTCTGGAAGAGTCAACAGGCGACTATCTCCAAGCTTCTGCTCAAAGGAGTCCAGGTAGTGAATGGTCTCTTGATCATCGAAGAGTTGCAATAGGCAGGAGGAGTCTTTCCAATTTCAAGTCAAAGCGAAGTTCTTCAAGGTGATTAAATGACAACCAAGAGGAAAATAATCATCGATGAAGAGGAGTTTGAAGTGCATCTATTGAATGATGGAGATGTCTGGAGAGTAATTGTAGACGGAAATGAGTTCTCAGTCAAGACTGATGGTACTGCCAGACAAAAAAAACCTAGGAAGCGTAAGGGGGCAAGAAAATCAGTTAAATCAGGTGTTGTTTCATCCCCGATCCCGGGAAAAATAGTATCTGTTTCTGTTGAAAATGGAAATTTAGTTTCGGAGGGGGATGTGGTATTGGTCTTAGAGGCGATGAAGATGCAAAATGAAATTCAGGCACCCATATCTGGCATGATAACACAGATGGGTTGCGAGCCAGGCGATAGTATAGAGGCAAACTCTCCTTTATTGGTAATCGAACCTCAGAATACTGGGGAGTCTTAGAGAGATTTCAATAGTAGATACCCTTAGCGTTAGATGTGTCTAAGTGCGACTATCCCGGATGTACTGATGGGAGCTTCATCATAAGTAGATTGTCGCCAGATGGCTTCCTTGTAAGCACAGGTAACAAAGCATACTCATTTAGGGAAGCATACAAGAGGTTTGGCTACTGTGAAAAGCATCATGATGAATTGATGAGGTCAGTGTGGAATAGAGTCAGGGAATCTGATGGAAAAGGGGACGATCATGTAGCCCCCACTGCCATCTGAGACTATATCAGACCCAATGCATCCTCGATTCTATTCATTTCTGGACCGGTTGATCCAGTACCTACCATTGCGTGTGAATCGCTAGCAGCACAACCCGAGCCAACGAAGGGCGAACCAAAGCTGACCGTTCCTACCATCAGTGGAACTCCCAAAGTACCTTCTATGATTTTAGCCTCTTCTGAAGTAATATCTGGATGGGCCAAGGCACCATTTGAGTTTGCTACCAGCATGCTTCCAACCGTATCATGCCCTGCGACCTTGCTTCTAACTACCTTCACCCTGAGTACCTCCCCAATCATATCAGCACCGTCGGCCCCAGGGGGAACTACGGGACTAACGACTGCGCCTACTTCATTGCATTCAACAAGGTTTCCTGCTGCATTTACGCCACTTTGCATGACCACTACATCTCCGAAGCTAGTTAATTCGTCCAGATCTTCCTCAGTTGCAATGTCTGCGACTGCTATACCCTTACTATTTCCTTTCAGCAGACTACCAATCAAAGATGAGCCTCCAACCATGAATGGGTGGGTTTCAATTTCGAATGCAGTTTGGATTTCTTCTATAGCTTCATTGTCCAGTGACTTTGGTAGAAAAAGAACATCACCGATAATAGATAAATAGACACCTACTTGACTGTGTCCCAAGATGTCGCCAGAAGAAATTCCCATACTGTTTCCCCTCTGTTCTCCCTCATTGGGACGTATTTGAATAAGTACTTGTGCGGGGATTTGAACATCGCGAGCGATGTTCGAAAGAAAGAAGGCACAACGACGATCGTTCCCGTGGGCTCTCGCACCACAGTACAGGAGTCGACGCAGGAGGTCTTGACTTCCGGGTTCGATATGGGACCGGGTATTACCCCTCCGCTATGGTCGTGCTCAACTTTCTTTCGAATGTGTGAATTGATATGCTTGATTGAACAGAGGCCCACACAGGGCTCAATATGTGAATTCTTGATGCTCGGGGGATTAGTGCAGCTGGGCTGAATACCTCGGTCGAAACCTCGGTACTTACACCCGCTGTCTATCAATCTCGTCTTTTACGAGTCCCCTGAGGTGCCTCGTCTTTCGGGCGACTTCGAGCTTAGATGCTTTCAGCTCTTATCCGCATGGAGCGTGGCTACCCAGCATTGCCTTGTCAGACAACTGGTAAACTA
>CEWJ01084551.1_pt1 | contig 16322 bp, 19 predicted proteins | sample 350291 | NCBI WGS metagenome assembly CEWJ01 (sample SAMEA2622923, study PRJEB7988) | marine metagenome | isolation source: saline water (ENVO:00002010), including | reverse complement strand
GGTAAAATTAAAGTTTTTAAATTGAATACTGATGAGAATCCAAATGTCGCTAGTCAATACGGTATAAGAAGCATACCAACATTAATGATCTTTAAAGGTGGACAAAAAGTTGATACCGTAGTTGGAGCAGTTCCAAAAGGTACCTTATCGAGCACACTTTCTAAACATCTTTAAATAAATTGTGGCGAAAATTGGACTTATAGATTACGGAATGGGTAATATCCATTCTGTGAAGAAAGCTATTGAAAATCTAGAAGAAGAAGTTTTAGTTATTAATAAATCATCTCAATTTTATGAATGCAAAGCTTTGATAATTCCCGGCCAAGGAGCATATGATCCTGCCATAAATAATCTTGAGAAAACAGGTTTGATAGAGAATCTAAAAGATTGGGTTAAAAAAGGTAATTCGTTCTTGGGCATTTGTCTTGGTTTGCAATTACTTTTTGAAAATAGCGATGAAGGAATTAGTAGAGGTTTAGGGATTATAAAAGGTCAAATAAAAAAAATACCCTTTCAGAAGAATCAGAGAATTCCACATATTGGTTGGTGTAATATTATTCCAACAAAGGAAAGTAATTTGTTAAATATAAACGAACTTGATAATTGGTTCTATTTCGATCATTCTTACTATGCTTCACCCGTAAATGAAAAAATTATTTCAGCAAATTTTTCATATGGATCGATAAATTTGACTGCAATGATTGAGAAAAACAATCTAACGGCTTGTCAATTTCATCCTGAAAAATCAGGGAATAAAGGGGAAATCTTATTACGTAGATGGATTGATAATATTTATTGATAAACCATATGAAATGAAATTAAAATTAATAGGAGGTAGAAGGATTGATAGCCCAAAAACAACTTTTACTAGACCCACTAGCTTGTTGGTGAGAGAAGCATTATTCAATATCTTAGGAACTACATGTTCTGATTCAAATTGGTTAGATTTGTTTAGTGGATCAGGAGCTATTGCTTGCGAAGCATATAATCATGGGGCAAAAAAAATTGTGGCTATTGAAAAGAATAGAAAAAATGCTGCTGTTTGTTTTAATAATCTTCTATCTCTAGAATTTGCAGCAAATAGGAAAAATGATTTTGAAGTAATATGTAAAGATGTAATTTCTTGGATAAAACCAAGTAATAAATTAATAAACCTATCCAAAGTAATTAATTTAGAAAAATATAAGTTTGATTTTATTTATTTAGATCCTCCTTACAAAATGGAAAACTATGATTTAGTTTTAGAACAAATTTTTAAATCAAATTTTATTAAATCAGATACCTTGGTAATCTGTGAACATTCAAAAAGAAAACTAATTAAGGAATGTAAAATTTACAAGGTAGAAGATACGAGAATATATGGTCAAACAAAATTATCATTTTTAGTCAAGGTCTAGCATCCCAGAACCTCTTCTGTATTGATTCCAAGCACTAACAAATAACCCTAAGAGAGTAATCGGTACTAATCCAAGTACTATCCCGCAAAGTAGAGGCTCAATCATATCTTAGTAATTTTATTTCAGCTATTACAATTCTGGCACAGATACCAATTTTTGTGAAAAAATCTTCATCTTATGCAGTAGATTTTAATAGGTTATCTATGTCCAATAACCATATGTGATCTTTTAAATAAAAGTCTAAATATGTAATGCAATAGATTGATTTCAGAGCATTGGACAAATTTTTTTTAAATATATCCTCATTTTTCTTGAATTTTTAAATTGAACATTAAAGATTTTAAGCTAAGTATCGTATTAGTTGAGCCAGAGGGACCAGTTAATGTAGGAAGTATTGCTAGATTATGCGCAAATTTTCAAGTACATCAACTGAGGATAGTGTCTCCTAAATGCGATATTTTTTCTTTGGATGCAAAAAAAATGTCTCTTAAAGGTTATTCATATCTAGAAGAATTAAATATTTTTAATTCACTTAATGAGGCAATAGCTGATTGCGAGTTAGTCCTTGCTACTTCTGGAAGAATAGATAATTCTAAAGATAATAATCAATATTCATTAAGGGAAATATCAAACTGGATTAGATCATCTGATGATATTCAAAATTTGGCGATTGTTTTTGGGAGAGAGACAAGAGGTCTTACTAATAATGAACTACTACTTTCTCATAGGGTATTTAGTATAAATACAAGTAATGATTATCGATCCCTTAACTTATCTCACGCAGTTTCTATAGTCTTATATGAATTAAATAATTGCACTAATGAGGATACATTAGCTAAAAAAAGAATATCTTTTAATACTGCATCAATAAAAAATATAGAAGATTGTTTTTATGACATTGAAGAATTACTTATGAAGATAGGATATATTTTTAAACATACCTCAAATGCAAAAATTTCAAAATTCAAGAAATTCATCCTAAGGGCTCAAGCTTCGGAACATGAACTTAACGTATTGAGAGGTATAGTCCATCAAATTAATTGGGCAATTAAAAATCAAAAGAAAAATTAATTTTAATTCAAAAAATTCCTAGTTTATGAAACAAATCCAAAAAATAATAATAATGTTTATTGGCTTAAATATAATTGCTACGACTCTTTTTATTATTTTTAGGGCTGAATACTTTCAATTGGATTCAATTCCAGAAACTTTCGATATTGAACAAAAGAGAAATTAATAGTTTTATTTTAAAAGTTATTTACTAATATCCTTATCTGAAGTAGCATCGTTTGATTATAAGAAATAAGTTAAAAGCAAAGTGAATCTAACTAAAAAGAGAAGAGTTTTTCCTTTTACTGCAGTTATTGGTCAGGAGGAAATGAAATTAGCTCTTCTACTAAATGTCATTGATCCTCGTATTGGGGGAGTTATGATTATGGGCGATAGAGGTACAGGCAAATCTACAACAATTAGAGCTTTGGCGGATTTGTTACCGGCGATTGATGTTGTAAAGGATGATCCCTACAATAGTTCGCCAATAGATCCTGATTTGCAAAGCCAAGAAGTTCTTGAAAAATTAGAAGATGGTAATAACTTAGAACTTGATAAAAAACAGGTGCCAATGATAGACCTTCCACTTGGGGCTACAGAAGATAGGCTTTGCGGGACTATTGATATTGAGAAAGCTTTAAGTGAGGGAGTGAAAGCATTTGAACCTGGATTACTAGCAAAGGCAAATAGAGGTCTGCTTTACGTCGATGAAGTGAATTTGTTAGATGATCATCTTGTTGATGTCCTTTTGGATTCAGCAGCATCTGGATGGAACACAGTTGAGAGAGAGGGAGTCTCAGTTAGACATCCTGCTAGATTTGTTTTAATAGGTTCTGGTAATCCTGAGGAAGGTGAATTAAGACCGCAGTTATTGGATAGATTTGGAATGAGCGTTGAAGTTAAAACAGTCAGAGATCCAGATTTGAGGGTTAAGGTAGTTGATCAAAGGACTTCATTTGATAATGATCCAGAAGGGTTTTCTGTAAATCTTAAAGAAAGGCAAGATGAACTTCAAAGCAAAGTTGTTCAGGCTCAAGAAAAATTAACTAGTGTTGAAATCGATGAAGACCTAAGATTAAATATTTCAGCTATTTGTGGTGAACTTGATGTTGATGGTTTAAGAGGTGATATTGTTACAAATAGATCAGCGAAAGCTATTGCAGCATTTGAGGGGAGAAATGAAGTCTCTGAAGATGATATAGCCAGAGTTATTACATGTTCCTTAAGGCATAGATTAAGAAAAGATCCTCTTGAACAAGTTGATTCAGGCGAAAAAGTAATAAAAGCATTCTGCAAAGTTTTCGATATGGACGAAAAGGAAAATATCTCAAAATTCCAACTTGCCCTAAATGATGAGGGATAATATTGAGAATTCTTGGTATTGACCCTGGATTGGCTAGAGTCGGTTACGGGATTATTGAATTTCAAAAAGGGAAAAAAGTTCTTCTTGACTGTGGAATCATTGAGACAAATAAGGACAAAAGCGAAGAAGATAGATTGAATGAAATTCATCTTGATCTAAAACAAATTATAAAACTTTGGAATCCTGATTTAGCCGCAGTAGAGAAATTCTTTTTTTATCGATCAAGTACAACTATTAGTGTTGTGCAAGCTCGAGGGGTAATAATGATGACACTTGGAGCTTCTAAAATACCTATAAGCGAATATGCACCTGCACAAATCAAACTAATAGTTACAGGTTCAGGTAAAGCCTCAAAGAAGGAAGTAATTGAAGCTGTTATGTATCATTTAGATATGAAGTATGCTCCAAAGCCTGACGATTCTGCAGATGCACTAGCAATAGCTTTAACAAGATTAAATGAAGAAGAATAGAGGATTTATTAATGGGAATTGTTAATGAAAAAAATATATTGAGAAGAAAATTTAAATTGATAAGAGATAGTAGTACAGAAGAAGAAAGAAATAATGTCACAAAGAATGTTGAGAAATATTTAAGAAGTTATAAGGCAACTAAAAATTCTATAAAACATATTGGTCTATATTGGCCTATTCATAAAGAAGTAGATTTAAGATGTCTAAAAGAACAATATTTTATAGCTTTACCCAAATGCCAATCAAAAAAGAAATTAAAATATCATTTTTGGGATAAAAGTTCTTTTAAAAGTGATTTAGAAGGTATACCTTATCCTGACAATCTTTACTTCATAGACTATATGGAACTTTCAATGATATTCATGCCATGTCTCTCTATTGATAGGGAATTTTATAGGCTTGGGTATGGAGGAGGATATTTTGATAGGTTAAGAGCTGATAAAGGATGGAATAAAGTTCCTGCGATAGGTGTTTTAACTTCAAGTTGTGTCAGTAAAGATTTATTAAGTCGGTCTGAGTTTGATATCCCATTATCTGGCTACATTACTGATAAAGAAATTGTAATATAATTATTATATTTATTTTGGAATAAAAAATTTTAAGAATGGAACATAAAAATACTTATCAAAATTTATATAAACTTGTTGAGAAATTAAAATCTTCAAATGATCCTAAAAGAAAATATGAATATATTTTATGGTTAGGTAAGAAATTAGGAAATCCAAGTGAAGGATTGATAAATTCAGAAAATAAGGTGAAGGGTTGTGTTTCAGAAGTTTTTGTTAAGGGCAATTTAGTTGAAGGGAAAATCTATTGGGAAGGATATTCTGATGCCCTAATAACAAAAGGTTTGTTATCTTTTTTGATTAGTGGTTTAAATGCACTTACTCCAAGAGATATTATTGATTTAAATAAAAACTTTATAGATGAAACAGGGTTAAATAAAAGTTTAACTCCCTCCCGATCAAATGGATTCTTAAATATTTTTTTAAAAATGAAATCACAAGCAAATTCTTTTTTAAGTAGTTAATAATATAAAATTAAAAGAAATATTTTAGCCTTAAGATGAATAAATGTAAGATAGGAATTGTAGGTTTTGGAACCGTAGGCAAAGGGATATATAAAATTCTTAAAAATTCAAATGAAAATCATCCTATTTTGCAAGATATTGAAATAGTAAATATAGTTGTCAGAGATTTAAATAAAAAGAGAGAATTTAATACCGAAAAAGGTCTACTTATTGATGATCCAGATTTAGTAATAACGAATCCTTCTATTGACGTAATAGTCGAAGTAATGGGAGGAACTAATTTAGCTAAAGAAATTATCTTAAAATCGCTTGATGCTGGTAAGTCAGTAGTAACAGCAAATAAGGCTGTTATGGCAAGATATGGTGATGAAATATATTCAAAAGCTGCAAGTAATGGTGTTTATATCCTTTTTGAGGCAGCAGTCTGTGGAGGTATCCCCATTATTGAACCGATCAAGAGATCTTTAAAAAGTAATCAAATAAAAAAAATGACAGGAATTATTAATGGAACTACAAACTTTATTCTCTCAAAAATGGCAAAGGAAAAAGACAGCTATGAAAATAGTCTTAAACTTGCACAAGAACTTGGCTATGCTGAATTAGATCCTACGGCAGATGTTAAAGGTCTCGATGCAGCGGATAAAATTTCCATCCTTTCTGAATTAGCATTTGGAGGTAAGATAAATAGAAATGAAATTGATACGAAAGGGATAGATCAGATTAATCTTAAAGATATCTCCTACGCAAACAAATTAGGCTTTGAAATAAAACTTTTGGCGGTTTCCGAAAAAATGAATATCAGCAAAGAGGGTTCTCTTTCTTTAAATACTTGGGTAGGGCCAACCCTAATTCATAAAACTCACCCACTTGCATCAGTCGAAGGAGTTAATAATGCGATATTAGTAGAAGGAGATCCTATCGGTGAAATAATGTTATATGGACCAGGAGCAGGGAGTGGACCAACTGCAGCCTCTGTTGTTTCTGATTTATTAAATTTAAAAGCAATATCATTTAAAAGTAATATTAATAAAAAAGGCAACTTTGATCCTTTATTATCATTTGATTTTTGGCGTAAATGTCATTTAGTCTCAAATGAAAATGTGCGAAAGAAAAATTATTTGAGAATAATTTGTAAAGATTCTCCCGGAGTTATTGGTAAAATAGGACAAATTTTTGGGGAGAATGGAGTTTCAATAGAATCTATTGTTCAACTAGATGCGAGAGAAAATGAAGCCGAGATCGTAGTAATAACTCATGAAGTCTCTAATGGGAACATAAATAATTCCAAAGATCAATTAAATTCTCTTCCAGAAGTTCAATCAATAGCAAGTCAACTTAACTGTATCTAAATTAAATTTGCAAAAAAAGTTATCCCTTGTTAAATAAAGGAAGAAATAGTAATCCCTAATTGCTTATAATGAAATCAGTCAAATCAAAAAATAAAGCAAAATTAGTAGATAATTTAAACATCGGATCTTGTATAAAAATTGAAAATAGTAATAAGACTTTTCAAATTATTGGTATAAACAACAAGAAATCAATTTTCTGGATCAGAGAATGGCCTCTTAATTTTGAGAGTTATCAAACTTTTGGACTTTCAACAAATAAAATAAAAATATCTACAGTTTGTCCGAATATAAAAAATAGAGATTGATAATAAATGTTCAATATATGTACTTTTAAATTTTATAAAACTTTAATTTTTTTAATTTTTTTTACATCTATCAATTTTTCTTGTGGCAAATCTAATAATCCTAAAAAAATAACTTTAGCAAGTTCAGGTAAGATTGAATCTTTAGATCCAGCAAGAGTAAATACTATCAAGGCTTTACAAATTATTAGTTCTCTAGGTGATACACTCTATGAATTTTCTAAAGATGGGAAACTAATCCCAAGATTAGCTGCAGATATGCCTGTCTTTTCTGAGGATAAATTAAAAATATATATTAACTTAAGAGATGATGTTTTATTCCATGATGGGTCTAAATTTGATTCGAATGCAATGAAATTTACGATAAATCGATTTAAAAAAATAGGTACAACGAACTACATCTTAGGAAACAAAATAAAATCTATTGAAACACCTTCAAAGTATAGGTTAGTTATTAATTTGAACATGCCCTCTAGTTCAGTTGAAGGTCTTCTCACTTCTCCAAATTTATCACCTTTATCACCATTAGCTTATAAGGATTTTAACGATAAATTTTTAAATAACGAATTTGTAGGAACCGGCAAATATTTATTGAAAAGATTTACCAATAATATTCAGATATTAGAGCCGAATATAAACTATTGGGGTAAAAAGCCTAAAAATGATGGCATAAATATTGTTGGATATTCAAATTCAAATTCGCTTTATGGAGCTTTAAAAAGTAAGCAAATAGATGTTCTTTTATCAAACTCTATTGATGATGTTCAAAGGGATATGCTACGAAGACTAAGTGAAAATAATAAAATTAAAGAAGGAAGGAGTGTTCCAAATGAGATTAGTTTTATAAGCCTTAGAACAAATAAAAAACCATTTAATAGCTTGCAAATTAGGCAGGCAATTGCGAAAAGTTTAAACAGAGAATTAATTAGTAAAAAAGTTAGTTATGGACTTAGAGTACCAACAAGATCTATTGTTCCAGCAAAATTCAAAAAAAATCTTTTAGTATCATGGCCTTCTTATAATATTGAGGAAGCTAAAAAGATATTGAAAAAACAAGGTTTTTGCAATGGGAATGTATTAAATTTTCCTTTAACATATAGATCTAATGTCCCTACAGATAAGTTAATTGCGCTTGCTTGGCAACAAGATGTTAATTCTTCAATGAAGGATTGTATCTCTATGGAAATTAATGGGGTAGAGTCAACCACTATTTATAAGAATCTTAGTGAAGGCATTTATGAAGCAGTAATACTAGATTGGATTGGTGGATACTCAGATCCTCATTCATACTTGAAGCCTCTCCTAAGCTGTAAAAAGAGTGAGATGAATATTTGTATAGAGGGTCAGTCTGTATTTAGTGGAAGTTTTTGGGCTTCTGAACAAGTAGAAAAATTATTTTTAGAAAGTGAATCTAAATATGGATTAGAAAGACTAAAAAAATTAATAGAAATTGAGCAAATTGCGTCTAAATCTATTCCTTATATTCCAATTTGGATATCATCTCAAAAGGCCTGGTCTCAGAAAAATATTTCAAAACCAGTCTTTAATGGTGGAGGCCAGATTATTATGAGTGACTTGCAGCAACTTAATGAATAGAAATTTTATTAAAACGTTAAAATATTCTTTAATAAAGATTTTTCTAATTCCTATTAATTTATGGATTATTGCAACATTAGTTTTTTTTCTTTTAAGAGTAGCTCCAGGAGATCCAGTTGATGCGATGCTAGGATCAGGTGCAACTTTGGAAGCGAGGGAAATACTTAGAAATAATTTAGGGCTGAATCAATCAATTCATATACAGTATTTTACTTTTTTAAAAAATTTATTACATTTAAATCTGGGCCTTTCCCTTAGTAATCAACAACCAGTAATAGAAATTATTAGAAATGCTCTACCTGCAAGTATAGAATTAGGGGTGGTTTCATTTATTGTTGCAATATGCATAGGTTTTCCTATTGGCTATCTAGGTTTAAAAAATAAAGATAAAAAATTAGATGGAGTCTCAAGAATTATAGGAATCAGTTCTTATGCTATTCCTCCCTTCTGGGGTGCAATGATGGCCCAATTATTATTTTCTATTTTTATTAGGATGTTTCCTGTTGGAGGGAGATTTCCAATATTTCAAGAACAGCCTCAAATAACAGGCTTTATAATTATTGATAGTATTTTAAAAAATAATTTTTCTGCTTTAGTAGGATCCATTTATCATATATCACTTCCAGCTATTACTTTAGGTTTTTTATTAAGTGGCATTTTTAGTAGGTCTTTTAGGTTAAATTTAGAAAAGTCATATCAAAGTGATTATGTTGAGGCTGCAATATGCAGAGGGATTAACGACAGAAATATATTAATGAAATATGCGTTGCCAAATTCTTTGTTGCCAATACTGACCATTTCTGGGGTAACTATAGCATCATTAGCTGGAGGAGCTCTTCTAATTGAGGTAACTTTCTCTTGGCCAGGTATTGCATTAAGACTACAGGAGGCTATTTTTCAAAGAGATTATAACCTCGTCCAAGGGATAGTTATAGTTACCTCATTTCTAATAGTCTCTTTAAATTTAATAGTTGATATACTAATAGCTTTTTTTGATCCTAGAATTAAATTTTAGAAACTTGATATATCTCTTACTCTCTGATTATCCAAAATATGAAATTTTAGATTATATTTATCTTGGTTTTTTACAACCTTCAGGCCTTTCTTATTATCAATATCATTGAGAAATTGAATAATTACCTCTAATGCTAAATTTTGAACATCATTTGGATAATGTCCAATAAATGTCTCATTAATTTTAAATACATCATCGCTATATATTTTTTTAAAATTTTTATTTTTTACTCTGATGGGGGAAAAGTGGCTAGCTCCTTCAATAATTAAAAATCTATTTAAAGAATTTCCTGTAATTGATGAAAATACCTTTAATTGCTCTCCTGTTATTGGGGTTATTAAATCATAAGTACCTCCTATTAAAAGGACTGGTGCATTAATATCTAAACTCTTCTTATTTGGCCAAATTAAACTTCCAAATGTATTAAAACCAATTAAAGCTTTTAATCTATTTGATCTTCTTAATTTAGGTAAAGACAATTCTGAAAGTTGACATTGAAGTAATTTTGATAGATTTGTTAATGCAAAGTCTTTTAATGCTTTATCACATCTTAAATTCAATCCCTCTATGGGATCACTACCTTCATGAAGAAATGCGATTAAAGATCCTAGAGAATGACCCATTAAAATATAAGATTCGTTATTTTCACCAAAATAACCATTCTTATGTGCATTGATCACTGCGTTTAAATCTTTAATTCTATACAAATAAAAATCTGCTCCACCAGGCAAAGCCGAATCACCATCCATAAAAGATTTTAATGCATCTGAATCGCTCCCATCATGTTCTATGAATAATATTGGCCAACCATTATTACTTAATTTTGATCCAAGCCATCTAAAATTCTCAATATCACCTCCGAATCCAGGCATGAAAATTATTATTTCTTTATCAAAATTTTGTTTTTTTGATTTCCATAACTCAATAGAAAGAGGTTTATCTCTATGATCAACTTTTAATTGTATCTTTATAGGTTTTATATCTATATCTTTATCTTTAACTAACTCTTTTGTATGTTTGAATGGAAAAGTTTTATCTATTTCTTCAAGAGAGTTAAGTTTGCTTACTAAATTTTGTTGTTCCGCTAATTTTTTCTTCCAAGAAGAAATGATTAATATAAGGTTATCAAAATCTAATGTAATTTCCTGATTTGGTAATGTTTTTAATATATCTAAAGTTGATACTTTAGAATTTGAATCTAGTAAATTCTCAATAGTATTTAAGACAAGTACACCATTTTTATCGTTGGGAATAATAATTGTGTTGCTCATTTCAGAAAGAACTTTTCTTCCTAGCCAACTTCTTAAAACTTGCTTTGAGAAATCACCTTCTTTAAATAATGGAAATTCTAGATACTTTGATAATTCTAATATCTTTTGGAATCTATTCCCCTTTAACCAATCCATTAATTCTGTAGAATCAGCTTCAGAGGTAATTATTTTTGATAACTGATCTATTTTAATTGGTATGGTCATCTCCTCAAATTTAATATTTATTTTTTCAGCAGCTTTTGAAGATCCATTAGCTGAAAGGAAATAACTACAGAAACTTAAAAAGAGTATAAAAATGAATTTCAATTTGATTGATCAAAATAAATTTAATTTAGGCTTAGTTTGGTGGAATCAATTTCCAATACAATTAAGGTTAATTACTAAAATAAGATTTTTTGCCTCAGTTGGAGCAGGAGGCGTAATTTACTTAACATCACTTATCTTTAATAATATTGGATTATCTGCTACTGAGATAGGATTTGGTTTTACGGTATCTGCAATAGTAGGTACTTTAACAAGAATTATTACAGGAAATTATTTGAATGAAAAAAATAATATTCAATTACCTTTTACAATATCTTGCTCATGTAGCATTATTGCTAGTTTTCTATTAATTTTCTCGCGGAGCCCCATATCATATATTATTGGACAATCTTTTATTGGAGCTGCAGCTGGTATTTATTGGCCAACAGCAGAAATATCTGTTTCGCTACTATGTAATCAAGTTCTTTTAAGAAAGGCTTATGCTCTTGTCAGAAGTGCTGAAGCCTTGGGAATATTTATTGGTGTTCTTTTAGGTAGTTTTTTAAATTCATTTTTATATTTTAAGAGTATTTTTATTAATGACATTATATGTATGTTTATCATATTGTTTCTACTTATAAAAAATAATCATAAAATTAAATATGCATTAAATATCTATCAAACAAATAGCGAGAAATTAATAAATTCAACTCAAGATCAATGGCATAAAAATACAATCATAATTACCTTAGCAATTATTTTGGTTACTACTTGTCTTGCATTGATTCAAGTGACTTTGCCTTTGGATTTTGTAAAAGGTGGAATTAATAGAACTCCAATTAGCAAAAATCTTACAAGTTATATCATTTCATTCCAATTGATTTTGTTGTTTTTATTTCAATGGCCTATAGGTTCTTGGTTGGCTACCAAAGGAAGGCTATTTGGTCTGAAATTTAGTTTATTAAACTTTTTCTTTACAACAATTGTTCTATTTATTTCTAGTTATCTAACAGATTTAGGAATCTATTTGATGCTTTTATCAATAATATTTTGTAGTTTAGGCATATCATCTTTTTTGCCAACATGCACTGATGTAATTTTAAAAATAGCCCCAACAAACAAAAGAGGATTAGCGTTAGCTATTTTATCTCAATGTTTTGCTTTGGGTTATTTTATTGGACCTTTAATTTCAGGCAGTGTAATGGATTTTTATGGAAGTGCCTCTTTAATATGGGCTTCTATTTCCTTCGCTGCCGTAGCATTATATTTAAGAATCTTTAAAATGAAATTTTAAAAAATACTACTTAATTTTTCTCTATTTCAATTAATCTTCTCTCTCTTAGAAAAAGGAAAAAAGGTGCAGAAAAGGCAAATGCAATTAGGAAAGTTCCCAAATAAATAATCCACATATTTTTTACTTTTAATTTTTTAGACTCGTTTACTATCCAAATAAAAACAGCACTTGCACTAATAAACAAATCTCTGGAGATAGATTCTGCTGCAGGATTTTCATTTGCTAATTCAATAAACTTCTTTATATCGAACGCAAAACCATACTCATAAGCAAAATGAAAATTTGATATCATTGGTAGTATTGCTCCTAATATTGCTAATATTAGATAAATATAACTAATAATATATTTGTTATTTTTTAACTGATTTAAATAATCCACTTTTAAAATAAGACTAGTTTAATATTACTATTCAAACATTTATGTTCGAGGATAAAGATTATATTTTAAATAAATCTAAGTTTGAAAAAGGTAACTTTAAGTTTGCAGTTATAGGTCATATAGAGTGGATGAATTTTTTAAAAGTTGATAATTTGCCTAAACCTGGAATTATTTCACATTCACAAAAATCTTTTGAAATCCCCGCAGGAGGAGGATCAGTAATTGCAAAGACTCTTAATGATCTTACTTGTAATAAAGTCCATTTCTTCACCTCTTTAGGCAAAGACTTCTATGGTAAAAGAAGTTATGAAATATTAAGTAAAATGGGCATGAATTTGCATGTTGCTTGGCGTGATAAACCCACAAGAAAAGGATTTAGCTTAACAGATAAAAAAGGAGAAAGATCTATTACCGTTATAGGAGAAAGATTAGAACCTAAATTAAATGATAAATTGAATTGGGAAATCCTGAGAGATATGGATGGTATATTTTTAACTGCTGGAGATTTAAATTTATTAAAAAAAGCACGGACTTCAAAAATACTCTGTGTAACGCCACGATTTGGTATAGATAAATTAAATCAATCAAAAATTAAAATTGATAGTTTAATCGGAAGTAATCTTGATCCCGGTGAATCTTATTTAGAAAAGGATTTAAAAATAAAACCAAGATTTATTATTAAGACTGAAGGAGAAGCAGGGGGATTATGTATTCCTGGAGGCAGATATCAAGCTTCAGAGCTTAAAAATCAAAAAATAGATTCCTATGGTTGTGGAGATTCCTTCGCAGCGGGCATTCTTTATGGATTGACATCAGAATGGGATATTGAAAAAACAATTAGTTTGGCTAAAGTGTTAGGAAGGAATTGTATTGAGCATTTTGGTCCTTATCCAGAAATATTGAATTTATATTTTTAAAAAAACAATGAAGAAAATCATCCACAAAAATAATTCATTATCAGATAATTATATTGTATTTATATTATTTATTACTATTTTATTTTTTAATTCTATAAAGGTATTATCGGAATTATTTTCTTATGGAATTTTTAAGAAGGAAATACTTACTTTAAAAAGTAATTTAGGATTTGATATGACAATTAAAATTAAATAAATATGGCTCTATTAATTCTTTTTATTTGCTTTTTGATATCTTTTTTAATTTTTCAAAAAATAAAAAAATTAATCATGAAAAAAAATCAAAAGTTATTAAATTTTAAAAATAGATTATCAAGTAAAGAATCAAAAATCGAGAAAATTTTTTCCAGACATTATGAAAAAAGTAGCTTAGATCCTTATATTAATATCAAAATAGATATAAATGATAATGAGGAAAATATTATTAGAAAAGCAAATATTCACAGAGCAAGATTGGCAAAATATAAAAAATCAAAATTAAATGGAGAATTATTATTTGAGGATTCTGAATCTAATATCTATAAATTGGTTGGAGGGAAAAAGATCTTTATTGATTAATATATTTATTTAGCATTCTAAACTTTCTTCTGTAGAGATGCCTGTCGTTGGGTTTATACCACTAGCAATTTTACATAGATTTCTTTGATCTTCACTATCTAAAATAGCAAAAGAAAAATCAGCACCTTCAATCTGAGCACCAGCAAAACTACTTCCAGATGCAATCATATTAATTAATACAGCATTTCTTAAATCAGTATTTTGGAAATTCACCCTATCAGAAAGAGTATCTGTTAGGTTTATACCATTTAAATTAGATCCTTTAAGATCAGACAAAGTTAAAGTCGTCCCATGTAAATCTACATCACTGAAGTCTGCATCTCTTGCAACTGCTCCAGCAATTGATGATAAATGTAAATCTTCTCCATGAAAGTTGAAACCAGTAATATTTGAACGAACGTAACTTGGAACTTCGTCTCCTTCACCTTTAGTTGCTACATTAGCCCCTGCAAATACTGGTAAAGAAAAGACTAATATTGAAAAAAATAAACAAATATATTTCAAAAAACTAATTAATTTCATTTGAAAATTTGTAATAATTTATATATTAGAACAGTGTGATTATTATTTGAGATCATCTTAGAAAATTGAACATAGTTTTTTAAAATATTTAACACTGAGAGAAATTTATACTTAATAAGAAAATTTATTAATTAAAAAATTTTTATTAGATGAAAAAATTATTTGGATATACTTAAAAGTTTTTTATTAAAGTAAATTATAAAAAATTAAATAATTATTTATCTTCTTTTTAAAAAGTTAATTTCTTAGGTTTTATTATTTTAACTTTAATATATTCTTCATTATTATACTTATATTCTTTGATTGAGAAAAATAAGTGTAATAAGATTGGTAAAAAAATTGAAAAAATAGAAATAATAGAGACAATCATTTTTATTGTGATTAATTTTTTTTTTACGAGGTATTCTCCGCATAAACCACAATATAAATTACCTGCACTATCTCTTTTCTCGAATTGATATTTTGGATCACAGAAGGGACAATAAAATTTAACCAATTTTAAACATTAAATAAAAATTCCATTACATCTCCCTCTTTTACAACATATTCTTTACCTTCACTTCTTAGTAGTCCTTTGTTTTTTGCATTAGCTATTGATCCTGATTCAATTAAATTTTCATATGAAATTGTTTGAGCCCTTATGAATCCCTTTTCAAAATCAGTATGAATTACTCCCGCCGCCTCTGGGGCTGTCATCCCGTTTCTTATTGTCCATGCTTTTGTTTCTTTTTCTCCAGTTGTGAAATATGTTTTTAAACCTAGAAGTCTGTAAGTCGCTTTTATTAAAGATTTTAATCCGCCTTCTTCCACTCCTAAACCTAAAAGGTAGTCTTTCTTATCTTCAGGTTCTAAATCTATTAATTCAGATTCAACTTGTGCCGAAATTCTTATACATTCTGTATTCTCGGAATTTGCAAAAGTTTCAACTTTTTCGGATAAATTATTACCAGCTGCAAAATTATTCTCATCTAAATTCGTTGCATAAATAATAGGTTTTGCTGAGAGAAATCCTAACGGTTTTATAATATTATTCTCTTCATTACTTAGACTCATTGTTCTTAAAGAAATACCTTTCTCGAGTTCAGACTCAATTTTTTCTAATACAAAATCTTCCTTCGCGGACTCTTGATTTGATTTAATTAGTTTTTTAATTCTTTCTCTTCTTTTTTGTAGTTGAGTTAAATCAGCAAGATTAAGTTCTAGATTAATAATCTCAATATCTTCAATAGGATCAACTTTCCCAGATACGTGAATAACGTCACTATCTTCAAAACATCTTACAACGTGAACAATAGCGTCGACCTCTCTAATATTTGATAAAAATTTATTACCTAAGCCCTCTCCCTTACTAGCACCTTTAACTAAACCTGCAATATCAACAAACTCAAATTTTGTTGGAATAATATTTGCACTTTTACTTAGCCTACCTAGTTCAAATAATCTTTGATCTGGAACTGATACAATCCCTTTGTTAGGCTCGATAGTGCAAAAAGGGAAGTTTGCGGCTTGTGCTTTAGAGTTTTCAACAAGGGCATTAAATAAAGTTGATTTGCCTACATTAGGTAA
>CEWJ01057136.1_pt1 | contig 16326 bp, 13 predicted proteins | sample 350291 | NCBI WGS metagenome assembly CEWJ01 (sample SAMEA2622923, study PRJEB7988) | marine metagenome | isolation source: saline water (ENVO:00002010), including | reverse complement strand
CGAGCGCTCCTTCTTCTCCGAGGATCTCGAGATATGTGTGAATTGCTAACTCGCCGATCTTTCTGGAGTTCATTCCGAATACGAGTCCCCTCCCACTCGGAAAGAGTATGATTGTACCTCCAAATCTGGTGGCGGCAATCTCTATTGCGCCTAAGTCATCATTCATGGATGCTTCATTTAAACGGCCTACTGCTACACTAGAGATGATGGCTCGGCCGGTTCTGAAACTCATGAGGATAGGCCCGGATTCCATCGTGATACCTTCTTCCTGGTAACCGAGGCGCAGTAATGCTTCTCTTGCTACTAGTTTCGCAACCTCCGGTCTGGCTATGCCATGGACTAGTATCCCTCCCGATTGCTCAAACACCAAAGTAGCTCTAGGATGTGAGCGCTCCAAGACGACTTCATCACCTATCATAGAGGCTCCTTTTAACGAAAGAGCCTCACTTCTCGATACTATGTCCCTCGGGATAAATCTGAAAGTTTGATCTTCCACACTAACCTCAAGTCGATCAGTGACATCGCTCATTCAGACCCACTCCATACATATTCCACATCGGGCCACATAGAAAGTACCTCCGAGATACGCTGCAACCTTGCCTGATGAACAGGGACTAAGATGGTACTTGCCGTATCATCGGATCTAATCTGAACCATGGCGCCCCTGAGTCTAGACATCTGGCGGATATCCCTCTTGAAATCTAGATCGTTCTTCCATGTACGCTGTTCTTCTCTCCACCATGCTGCTGCGGATGCTGCTGCTGCGCCCATATCAGAATCTACATGCGGGTGCGTGGCTATATCGGGTATCACTTCCGATCTGGCTTTCCTCCATCTCCTTCCAGTACCAAGAAGGGAGATCAAGTTGGAGGCTTTAGCGGCCTGATCGGCATGTTCTACCATCAAATCTGCCCACTCCGAATCGTCACTTGGAGGCTCTAGTGGAAATATCTTTGATGAGGGGTACGAATCTACAAGCCTCATTGGTTCGGGATCTGGAATGGACACCTGTTTCAGATCAAGAGTCGTGATATCTGCCAAATAACGTCCCAGCGAAGTTCCTGAGGCCATAGCAGCAGCAAGATGTGCACCGGGATTTTTCTGATCTTCAGAGAATTCTTGTTCCCACCTCCAAATATCCTCCGAAGATGCTAGTATCGCTATTGCGTTCCAATCTCCTTTGGGTCGTAATTCTGCGGGAGATTCGATGCACGGAAGATGTGGCCAAAGGATGTAATTCCCACCATCTGGATCAGCTAAATGAATTGGTTCCCATGCAAGGTGTGCTCGGTCCACGGGCCGAAGAAAGCAGGGTGAGAAATCAACGCCACGGTCAAATCTGTTTCATTTGACACATTATGCGGGGTGGATTCAAGAGAGCGGAGCACTCGGCACGTATTAGACATGAATAACAGTGGGGGGTCTGACCCGGTCATTCAACTGAATGAGGTATTTCCGGGTGATACCAATGCACTAAACACACTTTTTGGTGGTCGGTTGATGTCTATCATGGATACCGCCGCAGGAATGGCTGCAAGCAAATTTTGCAGTGAGGACGTAGTTACAATCTCAGTTGACGCTCTGAAATTTAAGAGGCCTGCGTATCAAGGCGACGTAATCAGAACTATCGCTAGAGTTGTTTGGACTTCTCCAAGAACCATTGGCGTACACGTCACATCTTGCAGACTTTCTCGAAAGGAATGGAATCCTGAAGAGATCTGTTCAGGATTCTTCTTTATGGTTGCAGTGGACAGTTCGATGAAACCTACGGAGGTACCCCAATTCACGCCGAGTGGCGAAGAGGAGGAACGCCTGTACAACATGGCAAAACAAGCAAGAGACGGCATGAGGGTCGATGGTTCCTGATTCGTCCGTCAAACTAATCACCAGAGGTTGTTTACTCATGCCTGTTCTGAATGTGGCTGTACTTGCCACTGAAAGCCTTCTGCGAAGTCTCGGCAAGATTTCAGATTCAAGAGATGTTGAATCTTATGTTTACAAAGAAGGAGAAGGGCCGGAAAGAAGGATTCTCTCGATGATTAGGCCTCTAAAACATCCGGAGAGTCTCCGACCTCTGCTATCGACGTTGAATGTTGCTGATTCTGGTATAATAGAGGTCAGAGAAATCAATGCAGCAATTGGGGAGGCCATGGTGGCATACTCTTCATCCAAAGTGGCGAATGGACACATCATCATCAATCCAAAAGACGGTGATTGGATTGATCCCGAGAAGCTATCGTTGATTCGTGATCAAGCCGGTCTTGAGTCATGGAAAATACACGATTCCTTGCCGGATCCGCATGAAATTAGATCGGAGCTTCTGAGTAGAGTTAGGACTGACACTGCAGACGAAGAGGTTCTTGTCTCCATTGACCAGCACTTTGTCGTCAAAGGAATTGGATTGGTTGGGATCGGATACGTTCGTTCCGGTATAATTCGGAAACATGACTCTGTTGAAATTTATCCAGGGGGTCATGTCGGAGTAGTGCGTTCCCTGCAAGTAATGGATGACGATGTTGACTTCGCAATAGCAGGCGATCGTGTAGGCGTGGCTCTTAGGGGGGTTCAGGACAATATTCTTGACAAGGGTAGCCAGATCGTAGGTGTTGGGTCGAAGCTTTTGACTCGAATGGAGAAAAGTAAGATTGAAATCAATATTTCAGTATTCCAGAAAAATGTTCTGAAAGTTGGAGATGTGGTCCACATGTCTTGTGATTTACAGTTCATCGTTGGAAGAGTGGAATCTGTGAGCGGGAGCAGCATGGTAGTTGTGTGGGACAGACCCATAGATGTAAGGACGTCTTCGGAAAAACCACCGCTTCTAGTGCAGTTGGATGCAGGGCCAATGAGGATTATTGGAGCGATAACTGATATTCATCCGGTCTGAGCATATATTCTCTTGTAGAGGCCTGAGACATCATTTCCAGCCTAAGAGTATAAATTGTGAAACTTTGGATGGAGGCTCGGATGTACTCAGCCGGGCCACAGGCTCGGGCGGAGAATAGTGAGTCGGAGTGGTTCGACGATCTATCTCTGGTCGGGCTGTCAAGACACTTCAGAGCTGTGCTCGATCAGCGTAAGCTACGATTTGAAGATCCCCGGGGCATCGGAACTGCGATAGATCTCGGATCGATAGACGTTCTTAGGCAGACGGATATTCAGAGATACTCTAGCACTTGGCTACTGCTTGGACTGGCATTTATTTTCTCAGCAACCAGAATACTTGTCGCACCTTACTCATATATCTCTATTGCAGCAGGCATCATATCAGTTGGAATTTATGCTGGGTTCAGACTTCCAGTCTTGGCTATCGACCATTCGAATGGGATGCGTCACCTCATATCTGGTTCGCAGAGTGATCTTCTGTATCTTTATCAGATGCTTAACAGAGTCATGCACGGAGATACAATCAGCGATGCTCGGCGTGATATCAAAAAATCGAGGATATACGAAGAAGAGGAGCGTCTGATAAATTCAATGACTGGGAAAACACCCATTCAAACAAGCCATCCATCCACCAGAAGTTCGTCTCCGGTGTCAATTCAGAGTTCTGCTATGAGTTACTCAAGCACTGAAGACAGCTTGGAAATACCTGCGACGGGGGCCCTGGCCTCACCATCTCCATCTATTACTGACTCGGCACTTCCATTTGATGCGAGTTTCGGATTCGATGATCGTGGAAATGATGGGGGCATGCAATGGGCGATGTTTGATGATCCTGCTCCTGCCATAGAGTCTGTCGAGAGTGCTGTTTCAAATGAGCCAGCAGTCATGAATGGATGGGGCACTAACGAGATATCTCCAGCCGCTAACGAATCTCCTCAATCGAGTTCGATGATGCTGAGTCGCGCGGTCAGATCATATGAATCAATAGAGATGGGCGGCGATATACTGCCTGACCCTACAGATGCCGCTGTCAGAGAAGAGTGCCGCCCAGGCATCGTAAAGCAAGCTAGGGCAAAGAAGGTCATGAAGAGTATTGGACCCGGTCGTAGCAAGATTTCGTCAATTGTTTCTTCGGATAAGCCTCGCAGACGCAGTTGGGTTGAACGTTTGTTAGTGCCCATTCCAAACAGGGGGAAGGAACGGAATAGGGTTGAGAATGAAGTGAATGAGTTAGATCAGGACTCTAGACTAAGGTCTGCACAAAAACTGAGATTACGTGCTGATCATCAACATCAAGCTGAGGTTAATCTTGGAGGGGCTCCAACCCGTGTTCATCCTGAAACAAGTGGTCAGAATGCACTACGAAGAATAGTGATGAATAAACGACTTGAAATCGACAATATGCCTGTTGATGAAGATGGTTTACTCCCGAGGTTCAGCGAATTAAGACCTAGCACATACGGCGGGGAAGGGGCCGGGATACCTGGTATACGGCATCTCAGATGATGCCGGCCATTCTCCGATAACGATCGAGCCTGGCTCGATATTTTCCTCGTTTTAAACTTGAAATGGAATCTGATCCAAATGATTCTATATTGAATGATGCAGTTACTGTAGCATGTATCAGTGCTCTACGGATAGATTCGATATCTGAAAGATTTCCTTCGTGGGGGACAAGTTGTGCCAAGAACGCCCCGGCGAAAACATCACCACAACCAGTGGGGTCAACTACCGACTCTGTGGGATAAGCTGGAAGAATGATGAGGCCGTCCCTATGAATGCATACGCACCCTGCACTTCCTCTCTTGATAATCAGACATTGGGGCCCTGAACCAGCCAATTCGCCTCCATTAAGACTCTGGCCAGTGATGATGTTTCTTCCTGATTCAAGAAAGTTCTGACCATCTCCAATCGCATTGACCTCGTCCTCATTGAAAATAGCAATATCGACCTTCCGAAGAGCCTCGCTCAATCCGGAAAATTCCGAATCAATCCAAAGCTGGAAAGTATCCAATGCAGTGACCTTGGAGCCTTGGTTGGCATTCAGAACTTCGATCTGCGTGGCAGGGCTTGCTGAAGAGCAGAACAAGATTGTAGGATCTTTCCAGGATGCTGGCAAAGTTGGCTTGAAATCAGAGAGAACGTTGACTTCTGTTGACACGGTTATAGCATGGTCCATTGAACCCTCATACTTTCCTGACCAGCGAAAGGTCATCCCATCAGATTGTTTTACGCCTTCGATATCTAACCCTGCGTCAACAATTCTTCGATAAGAGGTCTCGTCGAAGTCGGAGCCGATAATTGACACTAGGCCAACGCTTACTCTCTCCAACCCAATATCACGAGCGTGGAATGCTGCAGAAAGGCCGGAATATGACGCTGATCCGCCCAATAGACTGCTTACTTTCCCGTAAGGTGTCTGTATGTCATCATATCCAATACTGCCAACGATTACAAGATCCAAGCCATCACCTAAAATCATGATCTTCAAGATATGAAATAGTAATTTCTCTCTTTACAAAGTCAGACTCTCTGAGTATCTTCCTATGCAGCGGAATTAACGTTTCTACTCCATCAAGGACGGTTTCTCTTAACGCTGCATCTAATCTCTCAATGGCTTCTTTTCTATCTCTTCCATGTGCTATAATCTTAGCAAGCAGGGAATCGAAGCAAGTTGGCATGGAGTATCCGGAACAAGCATGGGAGTCGACTCTTATGCCGGGTCCGGAGGGAAGGATACACTCCCATAGCCTCCCAGGTGCGGGTGTGAAATCTTCCGGTCGCTCGGCATTTATTCTAGCTTGTATTGCATGGCCTCGAAGATGTATCTCATCTTGGCTAATTGGAAGGGATTCGCCTGCAGCCACCCTAATTCCCAATGACACTAGGTCGAAACCTGTCAGAGCCTCCGTGACTGTGTGTTCAACCTGAACTCTAGGATTGACTTCCAAGAAGTAGAATTCCCCCTTAGCATCCCTCAGAAATTCGAATGTTGCAAGGCCGCGATATCCCACTGCTTTCGCACCTTCGACGACTTTGGATCCGATTCTTTCCCTAATCTCGGCATCTAGCCATGGACCCTCTTCCAATATCTTCTGATGTCGTCTTTGTATGGAGCAGAAGCGCTCTCCAAAATGGACTGCATCTTTTCCATCGCCGAGAACCTGAAATTCAATGTGTTGCGCTTCCTCTATGTACTTCTCAACAAAGACTCTACCATCCCCAAATGCTGAAGAGGCCCTGCTTGAACATAGGCGAAATGCAGAGTCAAATTCGTCCTCAGTATGCACTATTTGCATTCCTATGCCACCGCCTCCAGCAGCGGCTTTTATGATGACTGGATAGCCAATCTCAGCTGCAATGACCATAGCACTCTCGGAGTTCTCTATCGGTTCTTCTGACCCCCGTGCAACCGGGAGCCCTGCGGCGGTCATCGCGGAACGTGCCTGTATCTTGTCTCCAAGAAGTTCAAGAATTTCTGCAGAAGGCCCGATAAAGGTGATTCCTTCCTCATTGAGTCTTCGAGCCAAATTGGGATTTTCTGCAAGGAAGCCATATCCCGGGTGAACTGCATCTGCTCCGACACTTTTTGCAGCCTCTACAACTGCTTCGACATCAAGATAGCTCGCAAGAGGGTCATCGCGATAGATCTGTACTGCCGAATCAGACCAGCGAACAGGTAGGCTCGTTCTATCTTCTCTTCCATGTATTATGGAGGCTTCAATACCGAGTGTTCTGAGAGACCTCATTATCCTCAATGCAATCTCACCCCGATTTGCGATGAGTACTCGTGAGAATGCCATTGGCCCTACGACAGGCGGGCAACGTTTGAGTTCATCTGAAATCATCAGTTCTCAATATACGTCTCTGAGATATCTCTTCTCAGTCCTCATCATCTGGGTTTCCACGAATTCATGAGCGTCTTCTTCAGACATACCGCCATGTTCGGCGCAGATGCCTATTAGCGTCTTGTGAACGTCTTTTGCCATTCTAGACTTATCGCCACAGACATAGAAGTAAGCACCACCGTCTATCCATGCCCATATTTCTTCACCATGTTTCTTCATAAGATGCTGGACATACACTTTCTCCGAGCCGTCTCTGGACCATGCTAGGTCGTGCTTGGTCAAAATTCCCCGTTCCTTCCAATCATCCATTTCTTCCTTGTAGTAATTTTCACCAGATTCAGTCCAATCGCCGAAAAATAGCCAATTTCTCCCGGTTGCCCCGTCAATATCTCTCTGCTGCAAAAAGGCTCTGAATGGTGCTATTCCTGTTCCTGGTCCTACCATGATTATGTCTGTTGATCTATCCTCAGGCAGTATGAATGATCGAGTAGGCGACATAAAGACGCCAATTTCAGAATCGCCCACGTCGCACCTATCTGCGAGGAACCCTGTCGCAAGACCGGTCCTGTCTCTATCATGATGATTGTATCTAACGATTCCAACTGTGAGGTGAACTGTGCCTGGCTCGTGATCAGGGCTACTAGCTATAGAGTATAATCTTGGTTTTAGCCGATCCATTCCGTCAACGAGTTGCTGAGGAGTGGAAACTACATGGCCGAAGTCATTCAGAGCGTCGATATAGTCTCGGCTCCATATGTAATCCTCCAGTTTGGAGTCGTCTTGATCTAAGTCGTTCCACAGATCGATCGAGGGGTCTGTCGCTGAGCCGATTTCACAGTAATCTATCGGGATATCATCTTCAACGCCCGTTCCCTCCCACTCAACGAGTATAGTTCCATCATTGGTCGAGGACCTTGTCCTGGATACTATTCGGATAGAGACTTCCTCCGGAGTACTGAGGTGTTGGCCCAGTCCACGGACCCATTTTTTTGACAGTCTGTGTATTTCGAAGGCCGAAGTCAAGGCTTGTCTCAATTCCATTTCTCCCATATGAGTTTCAACATTCTCTGATCCGTCGAATCCGGAGGCTGTCAACAAATCTTCCACCAAGTCGGGAGGAGCAACTGGGATAACGCCTAACGCATCGCCGGCTTTGTACTCTAACCCTGAGGATCCTAGGTTGAATACTATGTGTCTTGTCTCTTTGCCCGATCCTTTTCCATTGAGGACATAGTTTTGATCTAAGTGAGAAGTGTAGGGATTTTTTGCCGACCACTGGGACTTACTACTCTTCTCTGGAGGGGGTACCTCAGAATTAACGACGACGACTTCCTGCTGGTTTTCCTCAGGTAGCGTTGTTTCTACCAAGACGTCCTCGATCGCTGCCATTTTGGGGATCACTGCGGCCATCCATAATCCGGCGGGTTCCTCATAATCTACGTCACAGTCTACTCTATCATGAACGCGAATTGCTCCTTTCGACTGGAACCAACTATCCCACTCTTTGCCAGACTCGCAAAACAAGTCATAGGAGGTATCCCCGAGTGCGAGTACTGAGAAATTGATACCGTCCAAGCTCTCAATAGCGCCGCTATTGGCTGCCTCCCAAAGATCCTCGGCATTGTCCGGCTGTTCCCCATCTCCCCAAGTGCTACAACATACAAGCACTCTTTGTTGAGTGAGTAATTCAGTTATCTCAATCTCATCCATTGCCTTGACTGTTGGTTTTAGTCCGCTCTGAGAGGACATTTTACCGGCTTGAATCGCAAGTTCCTCGGAGTTGCCGGATTGTGAACCGTAGAGTATTAGAATGGATCTTGGCTCAGCCATGTTGTAACACCAATTATTGCACAGAAGACTCACTTATGAATCAATGGAATCGTCGTCTCATTTGTGTTTTATATTCGTGGCCAATTAAACTTATTTTTGACTAAATTAGCATGTGAACAGTGATTGAGAGTCGATCATCGAAGTTGTCAAGTTCTACACCCCACAGGGTAATGCGTGGCTCGTATCGACTTCATTGGTACAGGCAATGCGTTTGCACCTCCCGGGAGGTTACACGCATCTATTTGCATCGACGGAAAAATCCTGGTTGACCTTCCCCCAACAATCATGGCTCAGCTCAGGAGAACAGGGCTTGATTCCTCAAGCATTGTTCATGTGTTGATAACACACTGGCACGGAGACCATACATTCGGAATGCCATTTATTTTACTAGACAGGAAATACATAACCGATCCAAACAGCGATAATGATCTATCAGTATATTCAAGGCCGGGCGGGGAGGAGTTTTTCTCTTCGCTTTGTAAGATGGCATTTCCAGGTAGTCTTGAGGATTCTCTGAAGAACTCGATTCATTGGAATACGGATGAATCCGGGCATCTTGAGGGTACAGATTGGGTGTATGAAAGATTTCCAGTACATCACACCCCTGAGACGGATCCTCATGGATATGAGTTGACTCATAACAGCGGTTTCAGACTACTGCATTGTGGTGATTCTGGGCCTTGTGATGAGATTGAAAGGAGGTCCGTCGAAGTTGATGTAGTGGTCCTTGAAATGGGAGTTCCCGACATCGGAGAGTTTCCCTATCACCATCGACCGTCCGATGTCATTTCATTCGTTCAAAGACATCCTGAGGTCAAGGTTTTGGTCACTCACAATTACGCATCCGGCAAGGGCGTTGAATCGGGTTTCAAGATGGCGGAATTGCCTGAATCAGTACACCAACTGGAAGATGGAGATTGGTTACAAGTGAATGACGACGGTTCTTTTAATGTTAATTAATATTATAATTTAATATCATTATTACAACGATTTTGCGCAGGAGAAGGAAGATCTAACCATGCTGAATAACGGGTTGTTATTCTCTTCAGATACCTTTTATCATTGGGTTTCTTTAGAATTTTTTTTTTGAATTGTATGCCTCGGCTCGTTGCATAGATTTCAAACTACATGGTGTTTTATTTTGTTAATAAAATTACGATAACAGGCCCAATAAAGGTGTTCATTTATATCCGTACTATGGGCATTAACTGGTTCCACAGTGAATGAACTCTAGGGGACGTTTATTATCGAAGAGTGCATCGGTCGAGTCCTGCGCATTTGAGCATCCCCGGCCTGACCGGGGATAATCATGTGTAGCAATATGTAAGATTAGGGTGTTAAAAAATGAGAGAGAATATTTTCGATTCTCTTATCGAAAATGATTCTCTTTTCGTAAACAGGGGGGCTTTCGAACATGGCTTTGAGCCTCAAAATCTCCCTCATCGTGAGAAGGAGATTCGAGCTCTTGGGGAGAATCTTGTTGAAGCCCTAAGAGGGCATATTCCATCGAACATGCTCCTGTATGGGGTTCCTGGCTCAGGAAAGACAATTGTCACTAAGACGGTGCTGAAACAACTCAAAGCCAAAGGAAGGTCTAATGGAACCGCTGTTAAAGCCTACACGATTAACTGCAGAACTGTGGATACCAAATATCGAGTTGTTCAAGCTCTTGCAAACTGTCTTGAGCGGGATGAAGATGTGAAGATTCCCTTCACTGGATGGCCGACTGACAGAGTTCTCGAAGAGTTTCGTAGGAGAATGGATCGGAGAGGCGGTATCCACGTGATAGTGCTTGACGAGATAGATCACCTTGTCTCGAAAGTTGGAGATTCGATAATATACAACCTTACGAATCTCAACTTGGAATTAGAGTCGTCCAGATGCTGTATCATTGGCATTAGCAACGACCTTTACTTCACTAAGATGTTGACGCCTCAAGTGGCTTCGAGGCTTGCTCAGATTGATCTTGTCTTCCACCCATATGGTGCTGATCAGATAAACGATATTCTCGAAGATAGGGTGCTGAGAGGAGTTCGCCCTGGTGCTCTGGATAATGGCGTGATCGGACTGTGTTCTGCTTTGGCTGCTCAGGAACATGGCGATGCACGGAGAGCTCTTGATCTTCTCAGAATTGCAATCAAGAAGGCGCAAAAAATGGATCATGATTTGGTGGACAAGGGGCATGTCAGACTTGCACAGAGTCAGCTTGAGCATGACCAGCTAACTCCTGTCCTCAGAACCCTTCCTCTTCAACAAAAGATTCTGCTCTTTTCTATCTGCTTGAATGAAAACAATGGGCTCAGGAATATTTCCACCGGGGAAATATTCAGGACTTATTCAGAAGTATGTCATAGGATTATGATAGAACCTCTGACGCCCCGAAGAATATCCTCGCTTCTAAACGAATTAGACAATCTTGGAATAATAATCGCAAGGAATGTCAGCAAAGGTCGTGGCGGAAGGAGTAAACAGATTAATTCGGCGATACCGGAGTCTCTTGACGTTATGAATGAATTGAGAGACTCAGAACCACTTATTGTAGAGGCTTCGAAGGGGAAATATCGTCTCCAGAGGCCTCTCTGAGTTATGATTCGCCCCGGTAATGGTTAAACAGAGGGCCAAGGTGGCGCGAGCGATGGTACAGAGTTCTTGGAAGGATGAGGTAACCAAGCCTAGCCGATTCTTGTCGGTTGTTTCATTCTGTATAGGGACGTGGCTTGCCTTTGTCTCGCTGGTCAACATAACATTCGGTGCTTTCGCTCCAGGTCAGAAAATTGAATGGTTAGGCTTCATCGATGGTTCAAGCCTCTCTGAGGCGTATTCAGCGCATTCTTCCATATCTATCGGTCTCGGTGATGTTGTTGCATTACTTCTTGCAACGATTCTAATCGTTGTCGGAGGAAGGGGCATAGAATCATCCTCTGGACTACGCGCGTTCCTATATTCAATAGCACAGAGACCTCGTCAAATGGTGGGTTCAGAAGGCCAGTTGTCTCTTATTGTGGCAAACTGGCTGGTAGTCGGAGGGATTTTGTTCTACGTAATCTGGTCCACAATTAATACCACGTGGGTTGATCCAGGTGTTTATTCGGTTTCCATAGTCATGATTTGTAGTGGCCTGGGCATTGAGGCCATGCACGAATAATGCGGGCTTTTCCTCGCTCATGATTTTTCAAAAGTCATTGATTCGAGGATAGCCCTGCAATTTTCCTTAGTCTCCAGATCGGTCACCCGAGTTACAACCCCTTTACCAGGTTGCCCATAAATTACCACTGAATCAATAGGTAGAAGCAAATGAAGTACTATTGGTGCAAGGTCTTCTTCTCCCTCAACTACGATCAGCGACTTTAGCCGCTGATTAAGTGAATTGACAGCGTTCTTGCAAGTTTCAAATAATTGTGGAGTTAATTTTCCCGCCGGGTTATGAGCGGTGGAAATTATGTCGAATTTTGAACGGTCAATGAGTTTTGTATCGGGCCACTCGTGTCGTTTTGTCATTCCATCTATTAGTGCAATGTCAGGAACACATGAAAGTTTGAGTAGTCCCAAAACAGTTACATCTCCGACTGCAATGATATTCAAGTTGCTTTGTATGGATTGAAGGGCCTTGGTTAGAGCTACACCATGATCGGATTCTGGACCCTCATGCAATATGCCGAAAGGAGTTTTCAACATCAACTCAACCTCAGACGTGAGGATCTTCGTGCCTTTGAAATCTGATTCATGCACGAACAATTCTCCTGACTGATCTATTGTACCGTTGCGAATACGCGAGCTTGAGATTACTTGACCATCAGGCCCTCTGGCATGCTCTACCACAATGGTTTCAAGGGGTTTCATTTGATTCTCTATTCGAATTCTGTTTATTTCTTCACAGCCCGGAAGAGTCTCATTCGTACATATTATGGCATCTGCATTTGCGTGTTTGGTTGCAGGCCCAAAGGAATCATGAAGAACGTCGAATGATACTCTGCCCCTAGAATTTGGTTCAATGATCTTCTCGATTTCTGAGCGTCGTCTGCTCCAGTCCCAACATCTCTTATCTTTCATCTTCGCAACATCGTCGCTAGCAATCCATATCTCAAGATGGGCACAATGCTCCAATGCTTGGGCGATTAGTATGGCGTGTCCCTCATGCGCACGGTCGAAGGTTCCGCCGAGAAGGCCGCGTCGGAACATGTGCCTCCATCTTGAGTGTCGAACTTTAGGACTGCGGATATTGTGCCCCGGGGCGTAACGGGCGCCATCATCGCGATGGCTCCGGGCCCTGACCCACCCCGGGACGTCTGTAGGAGGATGGGGTTGTCCCATGAGTCATTCCGTAGTCATCTGGGGACCCATCATCCTCCATCCGTACGATTGCTCCGCAGATCATACCAAAAGGTCACGGCGGTCTTCGTCGTCCGGTGGCCCGAACCGTGGTACCGCGGTTCATCCTAAGCCTCCGGCGTGGGGGCTTCGTCGACGCGGTGTTGCCGGACGGGCATTATATCGGAAGAATGTTGTAGATATCAAGTCATGGAATACGGTTCAGGACGTGTATCGACAGCATATTTACTCCGACCCATGATTAATCTAGCCATAATCAAAGGATCTCCCTGCATGGTTTCAATATGCGCCATATCAGGCCATTTATCGAGGGGTTGGGCTAGCCACCCAACCATCTTGTGGCTCTTTCCGTCTACTGGAGGTGATCCTGTTGAGGCTTTTTCTAAGGCCATTAAGAGATCTGAGATATGAATTAACTTCAGATCTTCAAGATTTTCCAAGCCCAGTTCAGATTCTATTGAGTCTTCGAGTCTGCGGAGTAAGTCCTTACTCGGACCGGGGTGTTCTAGTCCGTTTGTCCCGGGTAGTGTGTGATATTCGCCCTTAGGCCTGAGTATTAACGCGGCCCATGGAATGGAAGATATATTGGTTTGATCCCACCAATTTTCCATTTTGATGATGTTCAACAATAATTGTTCCGAGAATGGTGCGTACCACTCCATGGGAAGATGTTGGATTACAATACTGGAGAAAGATGGAGTCAATCTGCCTCTTCCCTGCGTTATGCGGACGAATCTTGACCAGGTGCTCAAATCTGAATTTGGATGATTGTTCGCTGACTTATGCACCTCATCAAAGAATTCGTCAGGATTGCCCCAATCTTGTATTTTCATGGCAGCAGAAAGTGTGTCGACAGATATGCTTGGAGGATTCTGGAGCCATGCAGGAATAGCCCAACTTTTGAGATCGTCAACCATATCTCTCGGGATGTAATTTGCAAAAGTTAGGAGTCGTGAAGCAACCCATGATGATCCCCGAGTCGAGGACTCCGGGGGAGTCATTGGTCGTACATCAAAAGCGAAAGTTGGATTTTCAGATATTATTTCTCTGAATTGCTCCGAATATGCTGATTGCATATCTGTGTTGGTTTGATTCATGAGTTCATGAACTTCGTATTCAGGCATATCCTCGAGGCGGATCATTGCCAGCCATTTGATGTGTACCCTATCCCTGATTCGTTTCCACCTGTGCCATCTAAGACCCGGTGGCGTGGCTATCAGAGATGCTTCCGGGTGCTCTGCTTCAATCAAGTTGGCCCAATCCTCATCTCGGCCAAGCATCTCAACTATTGATTTCAGAATAATCGGATCTGAAGACTCTGAGGTGTCTAATTGAACTTCCAACCTTGATTGGATTAATTCTGTTTCATTTATTGGAATCGTGGAAAATTGGTTTGGCTTGCCATCATCGATGCGAACAGGAGATGATAATCCAGCAGGATCTGAATACCTTGTCCATGGAAGTGGCCGCGCAGGATCAGCACTCAGCCTGGCTACTCCAGGGACATCGACTAACGGGTGTGTTAGTATGATGCCTCGATCTAAATGTCTCATACAATCATGGATTAGATGTTCTGGCAGGTCTTCTTCAATCTCAACCAACATCGGAATCTGGGTATTTGACTGGATCGCCCATTCGATCAATGAACGTCTTGCTCTGGGGCCGAGATTGGAAGTGTTCAAACGATCGGTGTGGGTTGTCTTGTTCTCGAAGAGGGAGTCTCCCCAGTCTAGTCTGAATCTTCTTAGAGTCTCTTCAGGGACACGCGATCTTCTTCTGAATGATATTCTATCTTTCAAGGCCTGTGATCTTCGACGATGTTCTGAAGGATTTGTTCTTGGATGGGCTAAACGTATCCAATTATCCAATGCCTCCAGCGGGAAAACAGATTGTGGATTTTTGTTATCCTGTACTCTGCCAATTACAAGAAAATCATCAGGAATGATTCTTGATATTAGCGATCTACCCATTCGCCCCTCGATATCAACTACAAGTATTTCAGGTGAAAATACAGGGGGAGAATTGGGATTTATGGTTCCCAATCGTATGCTTGACTCAGAGTGTGAGGAGAATGGGTGTCTCGCCAATTCGAACTTAGGGGAGAACCAAGTTCCGGGGATAATTGAAATCGGTCTTCCTGACTCGATTATTCGAGCATGAAAAATGCACAATGGCCTATCGACTTCGGAGAAGGACTCGATCTTAGCTGGATCTACTGCTGCACTCGGTTTGGGGCACAATTTTCCTGTATGTGGATTGATCCATCGATGTGTTTGGTTTTCTACTTCGGCGAGCACCCAAATGACCCCTTCGCTTCCACTGGAGTCCGTATTAGAAAAGGGGCGATCGGGGATTGCTATTGAAGCTTGATTGAATGGCATGGTAGAAGCGAGTAGAAGTCGATCTCGATCACGCGACACCATGCAAACAGCGTTACTTGAAGGGGGGATCGGCGTACATGACTGGACCCTGTGGGCCTCATCCATGATCATGGCCTCTCTACCTCTGTGTGTGAGGTATATTGAGGAGCCACGGGCTCCAGGGGCGCCAGTACTGCCGACCATTTCCTCTTTTCTGAGGCGTTTCAGTTCAGCAGAAACGTGGGGCATCCTGAGATTGGTCTGCCGAGATATCTGGGCTACTGTCAAGTCAGAGCGAAATAGGGCGGAAAGAACCCTTCTTCGATGGAGTCCCCGTATTCTCCGGGGTTTGGCTTCGGAGTTTGATGGTGCAGTATCGACGATCAATGACACCCCCTGTCAATCATAACGTGTTTTACTGTACATTTATTCTATTAAAATGTTATTTTTGTTATATTATGTTACATATTTCCAGTCGAAAATAACTAGCTACCATTGCAATGGATGCATTAAGTAGTCAAGATGAGGTCTATTCCTGCAACTTGATGTAACCAAAATACAGACTCGACCAAGAAGCGTTATATTGTGGTCGATTGTCCTGTGTCATAACGCTGAGGCGGATGGTTACTGAGGAAGACTCCAATAGTTTTCCAAATAGCCTTCTGGTAAAGCGTTTGAAGCGGAGGTGCAGATCAATGAGAACAACACGACTCAGAGAAAAAATCAAGAAATTCCTAGACGAAAGAGGTCAGGCGAATACTACTGAGATTCTTGAGCATGTCAATTCGACAATGCGTCATGGCACTACTCCCCAGCAACTCGGTAATGTTCTCTCGAAAGACAAAGATATTCGGAAGATAGCGACGACGAAGCGAGGAGGTGCTCTCTCGGGGAGATACGAGATATGTGTCTGGACTCTGAGAGAAGACGAGCGAAATCCTGGGCTCCAAGGATGATCTCATACTTCAAGGTCTGATGACCAAGTTCCTGCTGCTGCAAGAGCATTCATCTTGGAGCGATGGCGGAGTTTCGCCTGAGCGCCGTCCAGATCTGACTTTGACCATAGCGACAGA
>CEWJ01084874.1_pt1 | contig 16382 bp, 18 predicted proteins | sample 350291 | NCBI WGS metagenome assembly CEWJ01 (sample SAMEA2622923, study PRJEB7988) | marine metagenome | isolation source: saline water (ENVO:00002010), including | reverse complement strand
AGCCGGGCAGCAGTATGTGGCACCTAAAACCTTTATGGTAGAAGGAGATGCATCATCGGCATCTTATTTCCTGGCAGCCGGCGCTATTAAAGGCGGTACGGTCAAGGTGACTGGTATTGGCAAGCAAAGCATCCAGGGCGACATTCGTTTTGCTGATGTACTGGAAGCCATGGGCGCTAAAGTTGAATGGTTTGACGATTGTATCGTTATTCATGGTGCGCCGCTTAAAGGGGTGGACATGGATATGAATCATATCCCGGATGCTGCCATGACTATTGCGACCACGGCGTTATTTGCCGAAGGGGAAACCTGCATCCGTAACATTTATAACTGGCGGGTAAAAGAAACCGACCGGTTATTTGCAATGGCCACTGAGCTACGTAAACTGGGTGTGGAAGTAGAAGAAGGGCACGATTATATTCGGGTAACGCCTGGCGCTGTATTACAACATGCTGCTATTGATACCTATAACGATCACCGCATTGCCATGTGTTTTTCACTGGTATCTTTAAGTGATACACCGGTAACGATTAACGATCCGGGTTGTACCGCCAAAACTTTCCCCGATTATTTCACCCGCTTTGCCACAATCTGTCATCGTTAAGACAGAATTATTCTCTACTATCAATTGCGCTGGTCTCAGGGCCAGCGTGCATTCGCTACAGACTTAGGTATTATGCCCGGGTATTTATTGACGTGTATCATTGCCAATTGAGCTTACACGGGTATAATTGCCGCCGTTTTCGAGTTGTTATTAACATTTTATTAAATAAATGGAGCAGGTATGCATCCAATACCCGTAGTAACGGTAGATGGTCCTAGTGGGGCAGGGAAAGGCACACTAAGCGCATTAATCGCAGAAAAGCTCGGCTGGCACTTACTGGACAGTGGCGCGATTTACCGCGTACTGGCCGTTGCCGCCATGCATCATGATCTTCCGGTCGACGATGAAAGTGCTGTTGTTCCGCTGGCCTCTGGCCTTGACGTAAGTTTTGAAATTGACAAAGAGCAGCGCCGTGTGGTGCTTGAAGGTGAAGACGTCACCGACGATATTCGCACCGAGGAAGTTGGCGCTGTGGCGTCACAGATTGCGTCCCTGGCCAGGGTTCGCGAGGCGCTGTTACGCCGCCAGCGTGCGTTTCAGCAAGATCCCGGCCTGGTGGCCGACGGTCGCGACATGGGGACCGTGGTGTTCCCTGATGCCAATGTAAAATTATTCCTGACCGCCAGCGCTGAAGCCCGCGCGGAGCGTCGCTATAATCAGTTGAAAGATAAAGGTCTGAATGTTAATATTGCGCGCCTTTTAACCGATATCAAAGCCCGGGATGATCGCGACGCGAATCGTTCTATTGCGCCATTGGTACCGGCAGAAGACGCTGTAGTGATCGATTCAACAGATTTGGATATTAACCAAGTCTTTGAAAGTGCAATGGAAATTATCAATTCCAGGCTGTAAGCCCGGAGTCGGTTTCACCATCGCAATCGTTGTCACAGGAGGTGACGACTTTGTTTAATAACCCCACGTTATCCGGATCGAAATGTGGATGTCAACTTAAGTTAATTACTAAATCATATGACTGAAAATTTTGCACAACTTTTTGAAGAGAGCTTACAAGAACTTGAAACTCGTCCAGGTTCAATTGTAAAGGGTACCGTAGTTTCAATTGATAAAGACATCGTTCTTGTTGACGCAGGTCTCAAATCAGAAAGTGCTATCCCAGCTGAACAATTTAAAAATGCCGAAGGCGAATTAGAAATCGCAATCGGTGACGAAGTCGACGTAGCGTTAGACGCTGTAGAAGACGGCTTTGGTGAAACTATCCTGTCTCGTGAAAAAGCTAAGCGTCACGAAGCGTGGGTTGAGCTGGAAAAAGCTTACGACGATAAAGCCACTATCAAAGGCGTTATCAACGGTAAAGTTAAAGGCGGTTTCACTGTTGAAGTTAACAGTGTTCGCGCATTCCTGCCAGGTTCACTGGTTGACGTTCGCCCTGTACGCGACACCACTCACCTGGAAGGCAAAGAACTTGAGTTTAAAGTAATCAAGTTAGACGCCAAGCGTAACAACGTTGTTGTTTCTCGTCGTGCTGTTATCGAAGCAGAAAGCAGTGCAGAGCGTGAAACGCTGCTGGCCAACCTGGAAGAAGGTCACGAAGTTAAAGGTATCGTTAAGAACCTGACAGACTACGGTGCGTTCGTAGATCTGGGCGGTGTTGACGGCCTGCTGCACATCACTGACATGGCCTGGAAGCGCGTTAAGCACCCAAGCGAAATCGTAAATGTTGGTGACGAAATCAACGTTAAAGTGCTTAAGTTCGACAAAGAAAAGCAACGTGTATCTCTGGGCATGAAACAGATGGGCAACGATCCATGGCAAGAAATTGCACAGCGTTACCCAGAAGGCACTAAGATCACTGGCCAGGTAACTAACCTGACTGACTACGGTTGTTTCGTAGAGATCGAAGACGGTGTTGAAGGTCTGGTTCACGTTTCTGAAATGGATTGGACTAACAAAAACATCCACCCATCTAAGGTTGTTAACCTGGGCGATTCTGTTGAAGTTATGGTTCTGGAAATCGACGAAGAACGTCGTCGTATTTCTCTGGGTCTTAAGCAGTGCATCGATAACCCTTGGGAAACTTTCGCTAAGTCACACGAAAAAGGTGACAAAGTGTCTGGTAAGATCAAGTCAATCACTGACTTTGGTATCTTCATCGGCCTTGACGGCGGCATCGACGGTCTGGTTCACCTGTCTGACATTTCATGGAACAAGTCTGGTGAAGACGCCGTTCGTGATTATAAGAAAGGCGACGAGATCTCAGCGGTTGTTCTGCAAGTCGACCCAGAGCGTGAGCGTATCTCTTTAGGCGTTAAGCAAATCGAAGAAGATCCGTTCAACAAGTATCTGACAGATACCAAGAAAGGTGCTATCGTTGTTGGTACAGTTACAGCAGTTGATGCCAAAGGCGTTACTGTAAACCTGGCTGAAGAAGTTGACGGTTACATCCGTGTAGCTGATCTTTCTCGTGACCGTATCGAAGATGCGTCTGAAGTGGCTAACGTTGGCGACAGCATCGAAGCGAAGTACACCGGTGTAGACCGTAAGAACCGCATCGTAAACCTGTCTGTTAAAGCGAAAGACCAGGCTGACGAGAAAGAAGCAATCGACAAAGTGAACCAGCAAGACGACGCTGGCTTCGCGAACGCGATGGCTGAAGCTTTCAAAGCAGCAAAAGGCGAATAAGCTTTTTGATACATCAGGTATACGGTAAATGCCGTATACCTGTTGATGTAGCTGTTTGATGGATTGAATGACAAAGAGGTTTACACATGACCAAGTCTGAATTAATTGAGCGGCTCGCTGATCAGGCACGCCATATCCCGGCAAAAGAATTAGAAACAGCTATCAAAGAAATGTTGGAACAGATGGCGCAAACCTTACAAAAAGGTGACCGTATCGAAATCCGCGGGTTTGGTAGTTTTTCTTTGCATTACCGCGCGCCTCGCGTGGGACGTAACCCTAAAACTGGCGAAACAGTGGAGCTGGACGGTAAATACGTTCCTCACTTTAAGCCTGGCAAAGAGTTACGTGACCGGGTGAATGAATCAATCGCCTGATCAATATCTGCACAGATAGAAATAAAAAGCACTGTTATCAGTGCTTTTTTTGTATGTGAATGCTGTAACACTATCTACATTTTGTTATCCTGATTTTAATTTCTTTATTTAGGATCACGCACTTGAAAGGCTTGGCATTTTTACTCTGCATTATTGCGATTCTGGTACTGGCGATTGCCGTTGGTTCTCAAAATGATGCTGTAATATCAGTAAATTACCTGATTGCTAAGGCTGATATGACGGTCGCCACTCTGATTGCTATTGCATTAGGGTTAGGCGTTGTCGTTGGCGTTCTGGCTATTCTGAGCAGTTGGCTTACGCTCAGAGTTAAGCTCATGCGGGCACAGGCTAAGCTTAACAAGCTGCAGAAAGAATAAGCCTATGCTGGAGCTGTTATTCTTACTGCTGCCAGTCGCAGCCGGTTATGGTTACATAATGGGCCGCAACAGCGTTCGCCAGGCCCAGCGTAAACAATCCAGTATCCTTTCCAAACATTATTTTCGTGGTTTAAATTTCCTGCTTTCCGATCAGCCCGACCGAGCCGTGGATACGTTAATTAAAATGATTAACGTTAACAGTGATACGGTGGAAACCCATATCGCCATGGGCAACTTTTACCGTCAGCGCGGCGAAATAGACCGCGCTATCCGCGTTCACCAGAACCTGGTAAGCCGTGACGAAATCCAGTCTACCCAGCGCGAACTGGCGCTAAAAGAGCTGGGCAGGGACTATATGCAGGCGGGTTTTCTTGAGCGTGCCGAGGGCGCGTTTGTTAGTCTGCTCAATTCCGACAAGCATTTTGAATTTGCTCAGCAGCAGCTGTTTGCCATTTATCAGACTACCAAAGAGTGGGGCCGTGCTATCGATCTGGCCGAAAAAATGCTGGCCGAGAACGACAGTATTCGTAGCAAGCTGGCCCATTTCTATTGTGAACAAGCCCAGCTTGAGCTGGATAATGAAGATATCCCCGCTGCGCTAAAAGTGTTACAAAAAGCGGTAAATGTGGATGAGCAGGCCGTCAGACCCTGGTTAATGCTGGGTGAAGTCACTTTTGATCAGGGGCGCTTAAAAGAGGCCGGTGAATACTTAGTGCAGGTCGCCAATCGCGATAAAAACTGGTTTATTGAAGCGGTACCGCTACTCGAGCAAATCGCCAGTGAGACCGGTGACTGGCAGAAATTCGAACAACTGTTAAATGATAACTGGGTGCAAAGTGCCACCTTGTACCTGGCTATGGTGGATGTGTTTTCCAATAAAGGGGAAGTGCAGCATGCCGCCGATTATCTGTTTGAACAACTGCAAAAAACGCCTACCATGCGTGGCTTTCATCGCCTGATGCAGTTGTACTGTGAGTTAAGTGATGATGCCAATGCCAAGGCGACTTACCAGCAGTTAAGACAACTGGTTGCCAAACAAATTGAACAGCGACCAAGATACCGCTGTAAAAGCTGCGGTTTTTCTGGTCGTAAACTATATTGGCTGTGCCCATCCTGCAAAAAGTGGGGGGTAGTTAACCCCATTAGAGGTCTAGACGGAGAGTAAAGAGAATGAACCAAGAAGCCCGTGTAATAGTCGCATTGGATTTCGATGATGCTGATAAGGCTATGGCCCTGGTAGACCAACTGGATCCTGCTGCCTGTAAGCTTAAAGTCGGCAAAGAGATGTTTACCCTGTTCGGGCCTGAATTTGTAAAATCGCTCATCGCCAAAGGGTTTGATATTTTTCTGGATTTAAAATTTCATGATATTCCCAACACCGTAGCCAAAGCTTGTAAAGCGGCAGCAGAAATGGGCGTGTGGATGGTAAACGTTCACGCCAGTGGCGGAATGGAAATGATGAAAGCGGCTAAAAATGCTATTGCCGGCTCTTCTCATCCGCAAACCAAGCTGATTGCGGTAACGGTGCTGACCAGTATGGATCAGGCGCAACTGAATGATGTGGTGCCAGAGGTGTCACCAGCCGAGCAGGTTAAAAAGCTTGCGCAGTTAACCGCAGACAGTGGCCTGGATGGTGTTGTTTGCTCTGCTAAAGAAGCTGTAATGTTACGCGAAACACATAATGACGAGTTTCTGTTAGTCACACCAGGAATTCGTCCTGCCGGGGCAGATGTGGGCGATCAGAAAAGGGTGATGACACCGGTCGATGCCATCGACGCCGGTGTAAGCTACCTGGTAATGGGCCGGCCAATTACCCAGGCCGAAAACCCATTAGCTGCTTTGCAGTCGGTAAATCAAAGTCTAGCTTAAACCGATGAAATAAAAAATAAAGGGGTCAGAGTTCAAGAGAAGTTCAAGGGGTCAGAGTAAGCTTACTCTGACCCCTTGAACTCCTGACCCCATAAATTTAGTGACTTAAGCCAGTGCATCCATAGCAGGGGTGTACTGAATATCCAGTTGATCACCCAAAGCTTCAACAACTGCTTTATAGGTGACTTTACCTTCGTGAACATTCAGGCCGTTCAACAGGTGGATATCTTCCATCATGGCTTGTTTAGGTCCTTTGTTGGCCAGCGCCAAGCCAAATGGCAATGTTGCATTGTTCAGTGCCATGGTAGAGGTACGGGCCACGCCGCCAGGCATGTTCGCCACACAGTAGTGAACCACGCCGTCGACGATATAAACCGGATCCTGGTGAGTGGTAGCTTTTGAAGTGGCAAAACAACCACCCTGGTCGATAGCCACGTCTACAACTACAGAGCCTTTTTTCATATTGGCAATATGTTGTTCGTTGAGTAGTTTTGGCGCTGCTGCACCCGGGATAAGTACCGCACCAACCACCAAATCAGCAGACGCTGAATAATGCTCAATAGCATCAACCGTTGAGAACACGGTTTTTACCTGACCGTTAAAGATATCGTCTAACTGGCGTAAACGAGGAAGTGAACGGTCCAGAATAGTTACATCGGCGCCAAGGCCTAATGCCATTTTAGCAGCCTGTGTACCAACCACACCGCCACCAATAACCAGCACTTTACCCGGTGCAACACCAGGTACGCCACCAAGCAGGGTGCCGCTGCCGCCGTGGGCTTTTTCAAGATAATGCGCACCGGCCTGAACCGACATGCGGCCAGCCACTTCACTCATTGGTGCCAGTAATGGCAAGCCACCACGTGTATCGGTAACCGTTTCATACGCGATACAGGTAGCGCCGGATTCAATCAGTAACTCAGTCTGAGTTGGATCGGGTGCCAGGTGCAGGTAGGTATAAAGTGTCTGACCACGGCTCAGTTGCTTACATTCCTGTGGCTGTGGCTCTTTTACCTTTACAATCATTTCCGCTTCGGCGAAAACCTGTTCAGCACTTGCAGCAATGCTGGCGCCAGCTTCAACATACATTTCATCGGTAAAGCCAATGGCGGTACCGGCGTTGGTTTCTACCATAACCTTATGACCGTGCATCACGAACTCTTTAACCGCTGCTGGGGTTAAGCCTACACGGTACTCGTGGTTTTTAATTTCTTTTGGTACACCCACTAACATAGTTATCTCTGCCTGTTTAAATTATTGAGTTACTAATGATGCTAGTATATCGGAAGGTTTTAAAGTATATCTGCTGTAGTTTTTCCAATGCCAGTGTAATATTCTTCTAAAAAGGCCTTTTGGAGAATTTAATATGCTGGTAAAAACGCCCAAACACCTCGACAGAATAGACCGCAACATACTTTCCATACTGCAAAAAGACGGGCGGATTTCTAACGTTGAGCTGGCAAAACAGGTGGGGTTAAGTCCAAGTCCCTGTTTGGAAAGGGTAAAGCGATTAGAAACCCAGGGCTATATAAAAGGCTATCATGCGCATCTGGATCCGCATCAGCTAGGCGCGGCCATGCTGGTGTTTGTCGAGATTACCTTAACTAAAACTTCGGTAGATATTTTTGCCGAATTTTCAGCTGCGGTTCAGCAGCACGATGATATACAAGAGTGTCACCTGGTATCGGGTAACTTTGATTTTCTGCTTAAAGCCCGGGTGGCTGATATGTCGAGCTACCGCAAATTGTTGGGCGATACCTTATTGCGGCTGCCTGGTGTAAGTGCGTCACGCACTTACGTGGTAATGGAAGAAGTTAAAAGTACCAATAGCCTGCGAATTAATACAAAATAAGGTCAGGATGGTATGATAAACTTTTAGGTTACCCGCTGAAGCCAGCCGCTTCTGTGACCCGGGTACGTGCGCAAAAATAAAACCAATGACCGGTGTATTAATAACACCGGCAAAGAGAGATATTTAGGGATATGGTGCGACTTTCTGGCGTTCAACGCATATGGGAGACAGGTATTATTATTGCCTGTGCTCTGGCGTTCTTTTTATTATTGGCGTTAGCCTCTTTTCACCCGGGCGATCCGGGCTGGAGTCAGGCTGGCCTGCAGAACGATGTCCATAACTGGGTTGGCCCAACGGGTGCCTGGACTGCCGATCTGTTCTTCTTTACCTTCGGCTATTTGGCCTATGCCACACCCTTTTGCTGTGCGTTTATTGGCTGGTTTATTTTCCATAATATTAAAACCTGGCGAGAGCTGGACTACCTGACCATTGGTTTGCGCCTGATTGGCGCGATCTTGATATTGCTGGGCCTTACCGGCATATTTAGTATAAATTTTGATGACCTGTTCAGCTTCACTGCTGGCGGCCTGATTGGCGATGTAATCAGCTCAGCGCTAATCCCTTACTTTAATGTAGCCGGTACAGTATTGTTGCTGCTGTGCTTCTGTTGCGTGGGCTTTACGTTGCTGACCGGCATTTCCTGGCTACTGATTGTTGATAAGCTCGGTGAAAGTACGTTGTGGATAGGCCGTAAATCCATTGCCGCGCCGCAAAAGCTGCTGGCGCTGAATATGCCTACCTTATCGTTACCGAATAAATCGGCAGATAAAGAGAAAGACAGTGATGAGCTGAACATTACCAGTTTACGTGCCGAGCCACCTTCGGAAAAACCGGCGGAGAAAACACCGCCTAAGCAAAGCCCTCAAGCTAAAACGGAGCGCAGCGAACCTACATTTTCAATCCCTGATGAAATCTTCGCTACAGGTGATGACGAAGACGATTTACCGCCCTTTATTGTGGATACCAACGATGGGGCAGGGGAGTCCTTTAGTGCCGATGGGCCCGGGTTTGTAAGTGAAACAGTAGCTGAGGAGGCGACTGCCACTGAGCCGAAAAAAACGTCCTCGCCAATGCCAGCGCCACCGCAACAGCCGGCTGCCAGAGGGGCGAAACAAATCCGGCCGCCACGTGGTGAGTCAGATGGTGATGAAGACATTGGCCCGATGCCATCGTTTGAGTTGCTCGACCGACCAGACAAAAAGGAAAACCCGATCACCCAGGAAGAACTGGACATTGTGTCCCGTCTGGTAGAAGAAAAGCTGGCCAACTTTAATATCGATGCCGCCGTGGTTGGGGTTTATCCCGGCCCGGTTATCACCCGTTTTGAAATTGACCTGGCACCGGGTGTGAAGGTAAGCAAAATTACCAGCCTATCTAAAGATTTAGCCCGTGAAATGTCGGCTACGTCTGTTCGCGTGGTAGAAGTTATCCCGGGTAAGTCGGTGATTGGCCTCGAATTACCGAATAAAAAGCGCGAAATGGTGCGCATGAGTGAAGTGATTGAGTGCGAAGCTTTTCAGTCGAATGCCTCGGCACTTACTATGGTACTGGGTGCCGATATCAGCGGCGATCCGGTCGTGGTGGACCTGGCCAAAATGCCGCATTTGCTGGTAGCCGGTACCACTGGTTCAGGTAAGTCGGTGGGTGTTAACGTAATGATCCTCAGCTTATTGTATAAGTCCACGCCGGAAGACGTGCGGATGATCATGATTGACCCGAAAATGCTGGAATTATCGGTGTACGAAGGGATCCCGCACCTGTTGGCCGAAGTGGTCACCGATATGAAAGAAGCCGCCAATGCCCTGCGTTGGTGTGTGGGAGAAATGGAACGTCGCTATAAGTTGATGTCGGCATTAGGTGTACGAAATCTAAAAGGCTATAACGCTAAAATCAAGCAGGCTATTGCCGACGGTGAGCCAATTAAGGATCCGCTATGGCGTACTGAAGACAGCATGCTGGAAGAAGCGCCGGATCTGGAAAAACTGCCGTCTATTGTGGTGGTGGTTGACGAATTTGCCGACATGATGATGATTGTGGGCAAAAAAGTAGAAGAGCTTATTGCCCGGATTGCACAGAAAGCCCGTGCTGCGGGTATTCACCTGGTGCTGGCTACCCAGCGCCCGTCGGTTGATGTTATTACCGGCTTAATTAAAGCTAACATCCCCACCCGAATTGCTTTTCAGGTGTCGAGTAAAATTGACTCGCGCACCATCCTCGACCAGCAGGGTGCTGAAACGCTGTTGGGCATGGGTGATATGTTGTATTTACCGCCGGGTAGTCCGGTACCTACCCGTGTGCACGGTGCGTTTGTCGACGACCACGAGGTACACGCCGTAGTTGCCGACTGGAAGAAACGCGGTGAACCGGAATACATCGATGAGATCCTTAACCCTGAGTCCACCGCTGAAGTACTGTTACCGGGTGAACAACCGGAGGGCGGCGATCAGGAAGTGGATGCGTTTTACGATGAAGCTGTGGCGTTTGTTACAGAAACCCGCCGTGCATCGGTGTCCAGTGTTCAGCGTAAATTCCGTATTGGTTACAACCGCGCAGCGCGTCTGGTTGAACAAATGGAACAAAGTGGTGTCGTTACCCCTGCGGGCCATAACGGTAACCGTGAAGTGCTGGCACCACCGCCACCGAGAGACTAACAGGAAGTCGTTTATGAAATCATTGTTTAGCGGAGCTTTAGTCGCTCTGTCATTTTTCTCTGTATCTGCGCTGGCCAATGATGCCGAAGCGTTAAAAACAAAGTTAGCCGGACTGGAGTCCTTCAAGGCTGCATTTACTCAGTCGGTCACCGATGAAAACGGTGAAGTCGTTCATGAAGCAACAGGTAATCTAACCATGGCCCGGCCGGATAAACTGCGCTGGGAAACACTGTCGCCGGATGAAACCGTACTGATAGCCGATGGTTCGGCCGTCTGGCATATCGATGAGTGGGTAGAGCAGGTCACGGTGATGTCACAGGCCCAGGCGATTGATAATAATCCCATGGTGCTGTTAACCAGTAACGATGACGCTACCTGGCAACAATATACGGTTAATGCAACCCAACCCAACAGCTATACCGTTTCGGCAAAAGCAGAGGGCGGTCAGATCCGCACGCTGAGTTTAAGTTTTGATGACAAAGGCCTGGCAAACCTGATCATGCTCGACAGTCAGGGCCAGCAAAGCGCCATCAATTTTAGTGAGCGCGAATTTAATACGCCGATTTTCCCTTCCGCATTTATTGCTGACGTGCCGGAAAGCTTTATGGTAGATGACCAGCGCCCATGAGTTTGTTTAGTCAGCAAACCTACGCCCCGCTGGCAGCCCGTATGCGGCCGGTTTCTCTGGATGAATACGTAGGCCAGAGCCACCTGGTGGGGCCGGGCAAACCGTTACGCAAAATGCTCGAGTCGTCTCATTGTCATTCCATGGTGTTATGGGGGCCACCAGGCACCGGTAAAACTACCATGGCAGAACTGATTGCGGTGTATACCAATGCGCAGGTGATAAAGCTCTCGGCGGTTACTTCCGGGGTGAAGGAAATTCGCGCAGCCATGGATGAGGCTGAGCAAAATAAATCCATGGGCGAGCGCACGCTATTGTTTGTTGATGAAGTACATCGTTTTAATAAATCGCAGCAGGATGCCTTTTTACCTTTTGTGGAGTCCGGGGTGGTAACCTTTGTTGGTGCTACCACTGAAAACCCGTCTTTTGAGCTTAACAATGCATTGTTATCGCGGGTTCGGGTGTACGTCCTTAAAGGCATTGATGATGAAGCTCTCGATGCGTTGCTCGACCGAGCTCTGGCCGATACTGAGCGTGGACTCGGCGAACGCAACCTGACCCTCGCTGACGATGCCAGAAATGCGCTGATTGGTTTATCCGGCGGCGACGGACGACGGTTGTTAACCTATCTTGAACTGGCCAGTGATTTTACCAATGCATCGCAGATAAGCCTTAATGATGTTGAGCAGGCGGTGGGTGAAAAGGTCGCCAGTTATGACAAGCAGGGCGATACATTTTACGATCTTATTTCGGCGTTTCATAAATCCGTTCGGGGCTCTGATCCCGATGCAGCTCTCTATTGGTATGCGCGAATACTAAATGGTGGTGGTGATGCGCTTTACGTGGCGCGCCGTCTTCTGGCAATATCTTCTGAAGACATCGGCAATGCCGACCCACGGGCTATGCAGTTGTGTGTGAATGCCTGGGACGTATATCATCGTGTAGGGCCAGCAGAAGGTGAACGTGCCATTGCTCAGGCGGCAGTCTATTGCGCGCTGGCAGCCAAAAGTAACGCTGTGTATATGGCCTTTAGCCAGGCTAAGCAGGATGCACGGGATAAACCCGATTATCCGGTGCCGGTACACCTGCGTAATGCACCCACCAAGTTACTAAAAGAAATGGGCCACGGAGCGGAATACCGCTATGCCCATAATGAACCGAATGCGTTTGCCGCCGGGGAACGCTATTTGCCTCCGGAAATTGCTGATGCCCGTTATTATGAGCCCAGTGAACGGGGTTTGGAAAAACAGCTTAAAGCCAAACGCGATTACCTTGACCAATTAAATAATCAAAGCCAACAAAAACGGAACGGCTAATGTCACACACGCTCTCAATTTACCTGTTTATTGCCACCGGCGGTGCCGTAGGGGCCTGCTTGCGGTTTTTCTGTACCGGATTAGTGGATTCCTGGTTTGGAAAAGCGTTGCCCTTTGGTACACTTGCCGTCAATATTATCGGCTCGTTTTTACTGGCGGTGTTATACGGTTTTATTGAGCGAGGCGAGTTAGCCGAACAGCCATACCGGGCGCTGATTGGAGTAGGTATGCTAGGGGCGCTGACAACCTTTTCAACCTTTACCATAGAAACCTTAACACTGCTTGAAAACGGGTTGTGGATAAAGGCGTTGGTCAATATTTTATTGAATGTGTGTGTCTGCCTGCTTGCAGCATGGCTGGCAGTGGAATTAACCAAAGGATAAAGAAAATAACATGTTAGATCCAAAGTGTTTGCGAAGCGACATCGAAACAACGGCTGAACGACTGGCCAGCCGGGGTTTTTCTCTGGATGTTGACGCTTTTAATGCCCTCGAGGAAAAACGTAAGGCATTACAAATCAAAACCCAAGATTTGCAAAATGAACGCAACACGCGAAGTAAATCCATTGGTAAAGCCAAAGCACAAGGCGAAGATATTGCGCCATTACTGGCCGAAGTTTCTGATCTGGGCGACAAGCTGGATGCGGCAAAAGCTGAGTTAGACCAGGTGCTTGCTGAGGTTACCTCACTAATGCAGGGGATTCCCAACCTGCCACACGAAAGTGTGCCGGTAGGTAAAGACGAAGATGAAAACGTTGAAATTAGTACCTGGGGCGAGATCCCAAGCTTTGATTTTGAAATCAAGGATCATGTAGACATTGCCGATGGCCTGAATAAAGGTATCGACTTTGAAGCGTCGGTTAAAATTACCGGCAGCCGGTTTGTGGTAATGCGCGATAAATTTGCACGCCTACACCGTGCTCTGGCGCAGTTTATGCTGGATACACACACTGCTGAACACGGCTATACCGAAATGTATGTGCCGTACCTGGTTAATGCAGACAGCCTTTACGGCACCGGCCAGCTACCTAAATTTGGTGAGGATTTATTCCACACCCAGCCTGCTACAGAAGAGGGACAGGGCCTGTCTTTGATCCCAACTGCTGAGGTACCGTTAACCAACCTGGCTCGTGATGAAATTTTCGCGGCAAAAGATCTGCCAATTAAAATGACTGCGCATACGCCATGTTTCCGCAGTGAAGCAGGCAGCTACGGTCGTGATACCCGTGGCCTGATCCGTCAACATCAGTTTGATAAAGTTGAAATGGTGCAGCTGGTAAAACCGGAAGACAGCTTTAACGCGCTGGAAGAACTCACCGGCCATGCCGAAGTGATCCTGCAGAAGCTGGGTTTACCGTACCGCAAAGTATTACTGTGTACCGGTGATATGGGCTTTGGCTCATGCAAAACCTATGATTTGGAAGTATGGTTGCCAGCACAGGATACGTACCGTGAGATCTCATCCTGCTCTAATATGCTGGACTTCCAGGCCCGCCGTATGCAGGCTCGTTTCCGTAACCCTGAAACCAACAAGCCAGAATTACTGCATACACTAAATGGCTCTGGTTTAGCTGTAGGGCGCACACTGGTTGCTATTCTGGAGAACTATCAGCAAGCCGATGGCTCGGTAAAAATCCCCGATGCGTTGGTTAGTTATATGGGTGGCGTTACCGAAATTAAGTAACCGTTATTAAATAAAAAAGGCCGCTAATTTAGCGGCCTTTTTTATAAGCACTTTTTCGGTTTGGGTAAGCCTGCCAGCTTTGTGGCCTGTTTGGCCGGGCCTTTTGGAAACAATCGTTGCAGATAACGACTGTTGCCTTTTTCCGGCCCGTACTTGGCAGCCATCGCCTTTACCAATGCGCGTATGGCAGGGCTTGTTTCATATTCCAGATAGAATTCCCGGACAAACAGTATTACCTCCCAGTGCGCCTCGGTAAGCTCAATACCTTCCTGCTCGGCTAAGAACGGCACCATCTCCTGCTGCCACTGCCGGTAATCAAGAAGGTAACCGAGTTTATCCGTTGGGTATGATTGCCCCTGCCATTCAAACTGAAAGTTGTCGCTCATGGTAAGATGTTAATCCACTGCTGATGTTGATGATGAAGTTGGCAGAGTTTACCAGATGACACGGTAGCTTCTATAGCCACACCTCGTTCGGCACAATCGTTTGCCATGGCCACTATTGATAATTCCGGATAAGTACGGCGAAGCGCATTAAACGCATACACACCGTCGCCACAACACACTACCACATCGGTTGCTGTGAGGCTTTTTAATATAGCCTCTGCGCTGCTATCAGGATGAAACGAAGCATAACGTACAAGCATTAAAAAGTTACCGTGTGATCAGATTGGGTTAATAACTGGTGCAGTGCGCTGGCATCGAGTAATTCCAGATCATCCTCATCAATACCCAAATCGGCAACGGTCAGCTCTAATGCGGTTAACGACGCCTGACAAACGTATACCGGCTCGATATCGTAAAAAGGTAATACCCGGGCCTGCTTTAATTGACTCTTGCGCGCTGCCGGTTGTTGGTTCGCTAATAACTGCAAAACACCTTTACCGCTGAATACCACCTGACATTCATGACCGTAGTTGGTTGACGCCAGAGCAAACTCAATACCGTCTGCCGCTTGTTGGGAAGCGTAGGGTGCCTGGGTTAGTAATACTGTGATAGTCGCCATTAAAATTGCACCAGCTTTGAGGAATTGTGCAGTAAGGTAAAAAATTCGCCCAGACCGACTTGTTTAAACGGCTCAAACAAATTGTGTTGAGTTAAACCCGCTTGTTCGGCCTGGTCGGCATCTACTATGCCACGCTTGCTGGCCGCTCCTACACAAACCAATAAAGGAATAGCATGCTCTGTAGCCAGACTTTGCCATGCTTTAGTTAAATCAACTTCATTTGCAGAGGCGTCCATAAGTCCGTTGGCATGATAAACACCAGCCTGGTAAAAGAAGATTTGATCGATACTCTGGCCCTCGTCGATGGCGGCACGGCAAAATGCCACTGCATCCAGACAAGCAGTTAACGATTCGGGGGAACTGGTGATTAAAACTGAAATTCGTTGCATAAAACAAAAACACCCCTTAACGGGGTGTTTTCTCAGAACGTGCTGTGCCGATTAATCATCGCCACCGAATGCACCCAGCAGTTGCAGCAGGGATACAAACAGGTTGTAGATGTTCAGGTACAGGCCTACTGTGGCACGGATGTAGTTAGTTTCACCGCCGTGAATGATACGGCTGGTATCAAACAGAATGAAACCAGACATCAGGAACACGATAGCCGCGTTAATGGCCAGGTGTACTGCCGGAACAGAGAAGAAGATGTTTGCAATCGCCGCAACGACTACCACCATCATACCTACGAACAGGAAGCCACCCATGAAAGAAAAGTCTTTCTTAGTGGTCAGTACGTAAGCCGACAGTGCAAAGAAAATTAATGCAGTACCGCCAAGCGCCTGTGCAATCAGGGCAGGGCCACCGGGGATAGATGCATAAAAGCTAAGCATGTAGCCCAGAGAGCCACCCAGCAGGCCGGTAAAAGCAAAGATCCAGTAAATACCAGAGGCAGAATCTGCTTTCTTGTGTACAACGAAAAGAGTGATGAACGCACCGATTGTCATAACCAGTGACGTGATAGGTGAAATGCCAATAGCCATAGTGACACCAGCACACACGGCACTGAATAACAGTGTCATAGCTAACAACATGTAAGTATTACGCAAAACCTTATTGGTTTCTAAAACCGAAGGCCTTGATGCACTAGTATACACCGAACGATTATCCATTGTTTCCTCCAATAGGACAGGCAGAATTAAACAAAACCATATTACGTTATAGTTTAGTGCATTTGTATGGGTTTTAGTTCCGTTTTTCAATAGGTAAAAGCTATCACCGGCGGGAATTTATGGTTTTTTTGTTGGCAGTAGGCAAATAATCGCATTTTTGCTTAAAACTCAGCCAAACAATTCGTTTTTTAAAATTAACCCTTTACAGTCATAAAAATTTCATTAAGATTCGCATCACTTCAGGAGAGTTGGCAGAGTCCGGTTGAATGCACCTGAC
>CEWJ01020578.1_pt1 | contig 16393 bp, 13 predicted proteins | sample 350291 | NCBI WGS metagenome assembly CEWJ01 (sample SAMEA2622923, study PRJEB7988) | marine metagenome | isolation source: saline water (ENVO:00002010), including | reverse complement strand
GGATTAGAAGCTTATCAAAGTCCTGATGGAAGATATGCTTTCTTTTACCCCACAGGATGGACCAGGGTAAAGGTAGATGGTGGTCCAGAAATTATTTATCACGATTTAATAAACAGTAATGAAACTTTAAGTTTAGTAATCTCAGATGTTAATAAAGAGGTTGAACTAGAACAACTTGGAACACCTTTAGAAGTTGGCCAAACTTTAATTGACAAAGTAATAGCACCAGAAGGATCAGGTAGGACTGTTGAATTGATAGAAGCGAACAAGAGAGAAACCTCAAACCATATTTTTTATGATTTAGAGTACGAATTAAATTTAAATAATCAAGATCGACATGAACTTGCCACTGTAGTTATAGATAGAGGAACTTTATATACCTTTGCAGTGGGTACTAACCAAGAAAGATGGAATAAAGTTGAAAAATTATTTGGAAATGTAATTCAGTCATTTAATTTTTTAATTTAATTTAAATACCTACCTGTACATTCCATAAGTCAGCGTAAACCCCGTTTGACTTTAACAAATTACTATGTTTTCCTTTTTCTATTATTCTTCCTTGATCTAGAACAATAATATTATCAGCATTTTTAATAGTACTCAATCTATGAGCAATAACTATAGTCGTTCTATTTTTAGTTAGTTTTGCTAGTGATTTTTGTATTAATAGCTCTGTTTCATTATCAACAGAGGCAGTAGCTTCATCAAGTATTAATATTGGAGAGTCCTTCAGTACTGCCCTTGCTAAAGCTATTCTCTGCCTTTGGCCTCCAGAGAGTCTTTGCCCTCTTTCTCCAACAATTGTTTTATATCCTTCTGGTAATTGTTTAATAAATTCATGAGCCTCAGCAACTTTTGAAGCTCTAATTATTTCTTTGATATTTGCTTTATTTGAACCATAAGAAATATTTTCCTGAACAGTACCATGAAATAAATAGGTTTCTTGACTTACTAAAGAGATACATCTTCTTAAATCATTTAACTTTATTTCTTTTATTGGGATATTATCCAATGTTATTGTTCCTTTATTAATATCGTAAATTCTAAGAAGTAATTTAATTAAGGTACTTTTACCAGAACCGGTTAAACCAACAATACCTAAAGTCATTTTAGGAGGTATGCAAATATTTATATCCTCTAATGTTGATTTTCTTCCTGGATAATTAAAATAAATATTCTTAAAAATAATTTCCCCATTTATTTGCTTGAAATTAATCCTTTTTTTTCCATCATTTATTTTTATTGGAGTATCTATTAAGTCAATTACTCTATTAACAGAAGCCATTGATCTTTGAAATTCATCTAAGACATGTCCAAGCGTGGTTAAAGGCCATAATAATCTCTGAGTAATAAAAACTAAAAAGCTATAAGTGCCAACATTAAGTTGGTTATTCCATACCTGAAAGCCACCAATTAATAAAATTGCTACAAATGCAAACAATATTGCAAATCTAATTAATGGGATAAAAGCAGATGATAGTTTTATAGCGGATTTATTACTTTTTTGATAAGCTAAGCTCTCTTTATCTAGTCTATTGAGTTCCCAATTTTCAGTAGTAAAACTTTTAATTGTTAAAATTCCACCTAAATTATTATTTAATCTTGATGCCAACAAGCCTGCTTTTCTTCTTACATCTTTATATTTTGGTGCAAGTTTACGCTGAAATTTAATTGATCCAAAAAATATTAATGGTATTGGTAAGAAAGCAAATAAAGCTATTCTTGGTGCAACAATAGCCATAGTTCCGCCAATTAAAAATACTGATACAAATAATTGAATAATTTCATTAGCTCCATGATCTAAAAATCTTTCTAATTGGTTAATATCGTCATTAAGAATAGATAATAATCTCCCAGTATTATCATTTTCAAAAAATTGCATATCTAATTTCTGAATATGCTCATAAGCTTTAACTCTAAGCTTATGTTGCGAAATCTGAGCAAGATTTCTCCATAAAACAGAATACAAATATTGAAATATAGATTCGGCACTCCAAATCAATCCTGACACAATTGAAAGAAAGATTAATTGTGAAGGTACTTCTTTTAAACCGAAATTAGAAATCCAAGAATTTTGCTCTTTTACAACAATATCTACAGCAAGACCAATAATAACAGGTGGAGCTAGATCGAGTACTCTATTAACAACTGAACTAATAAAAGCGAAAATTAAAATATTCTTCTCTTCTAAAAGATTTAAATAAAGTCTTAAAATAGGATTTTGATTACTATCAGTTTTCATTAACTTAGTATTAAAAATATTATAAATTAAGATTTTTTCTGGATTCTATTTTGCATTCAGAAATTGATTCTTCGTGACTTTTATTATTAGAAATTTTTTTTAAATAGCAATTACATACTTCTTGACCAAAATTATCTTCATATTTCAAGTTTGCGGCCAGCATTTCAGCCTTTACGTTTTTTATGCAAAACATATTAATAATTTTATTTGAGTTTAAATCAGCATGGCTTTTGATAAGTAGTTGATTTAAAATTAAGAAGCTAGATATTGCAAAAAAATATTTCATTAATAGTAGTTTAGCTCCTAATTTTTAAATTTTTTAGTTTTTCTTTTGTCTCCTTATTAATATTTTTAGGTAAGTCAACTAAACTAAAATCATTAAATATTTGTATCTTCCCTATTGTCCTACCATTTATGTTTGTTGCATTGCATATTGAAGAAATAATATTTGCTACTCTAATTTTATTTGATTTTCCGAAGTTGAACTTAAATGTTTCAAATCCAGAGTTTTGATAATTTGATCTTCTATTAGAACTCCTCGATCTATTATTTGAGTTTCGACTAAATCTTTCCCTTTCAGAATTATTTTGCTTATGCATCCATGACTCGTCTTCATTTGTGAAAAATGGTTTTTTTCCTATAGCTAAATTGATTGCTGCAATTGCAATCTCTTCTTCACTCAAAGAATATTTTATTTTAAGATTATCAAGGATATCAACCATTAAGGATTTATTATCATCATCATTTTCTTTCAGTCTAAAAGTATTATTTATATCATTTGTCAATTTATCCATTCTTTTCTCATTAATTTTTTTGTTATTTGGTATTTCAATTTCTTCAATTTTATTTTTTGTAGAATTTTCTAGATTTTTTAGAAAGTTTTTTTCCCTCCTATTTACAAATAATATTGCTTCACCTGATCTACCAGCTCTACCTGTTCTACCAATTCTATGGGTATATGTTTCTGAATCAAAAGGGAAATCATAATTAATTACAAGTTTTATCCTATCTACGTCTAAGCCTCTTGCTGCCACATCTGTTGCGACTAAAATATCAATAAATCCCTTTCTTAATCTATCAACTGTAGCTTCTCTCTGATTCTGGGGAATATCACCATTTAGCACAGCAACACTATGTCCCGCCATCTCTAGAGCCTCTGCGATAGAGGTTGTGAGAGATTTTGTTCTCACGAAGATAATTACACCTTCGCAATTTATTTCAAGTATTCTCCTTAAAGCCTCCAACTTATAATGCCTTTGAATAGTAATATATTTTTGTGAAATCAATTGTGATTCCTTTTTAATGCTTTTGATTTTTATTTCTGCAGGATCCTTAAGATATTTTTTGGCAATTGTTTTAATCTCATGTGGCATAGTAGCTGAGAATAAAACCATTTGTTTCTCTTGAGGCAATTTATCTATAATCCATTCAATATCTTCAAGGAATCCCATCTTTAACATCTCATCAGCTTCATCTAAAACAAGGCATTCAACTTTATCTATTTTAAAAGTACCTTGTCTAATATGATCCATTATTCTTCCAGGAGTTCCTACAACAATATCTGTTTTTTTCTTTAGGGAATTTATTTGATTTCTAAAGTCCGTACCTCCATAGATTGCTAATGTTTTAATATTATCTGATTCTGAGCTATAACTTTTGAAAGATTCTGCAACTTGCGTAGCAAGCTCTCTTGTAGGGGTCATAACAAGAACTTTTGCATTTTGTTCTTTATTTTTATAAAGTTTCTCTATTAAAGGCAAAGCAAAAGCTGCCGTTTTCCCAGTACCAGTTTGAGCCTGACCTAATAAATCTCTACCAAGCATTAATTCTGGGATAGATTCTTTTTGGATTGGAGTTGGACTCTTATAACCTTTTTTATGAAGTGATTCTAATATCGATGAATTAAAACCAAAATCATCAAAACCTTCTATTTTATAACTATTTTTCTTTTGATCATTGCTTTTTTCATTTTTGCTGATTTTATTTTTCAATTCAATTTTATCTTCCTCAATTGGAATAGTATTACCTCCTTCTAAAGTAGAAGATAGAATTTTTCTTTTAGATTCCATTAAAAATGCCTGATATCTTCTGATCAGGCTTACAACAATATCTATCTTTACAAAGATTCAAATGGTTGTTTAGCCATACAGAGCCTATTATCTAATTTAACATCTCGAGGTAATCAAATATTGCTTCCATTATATTTTAATCAAGGTAATAAATATCTAAATTTGTTTTTGCGCGTGTTATCCCAGTATAAAAAAGTCTTTTTTCATAATTATCTCGAAAGAAGTTAAAATCTCCAAAACTATCTTTTTGCTTTTTTATTTTTCGGTCTTGATTCCATAAAATTATTACTTTTTCTGATTCACTTCCTTGGGATTTATGAATAGTTAAGGCTACTGCAGGAACAATTTTTTCTAATTTATAAGGCTCAATCAAAGAAAATATTAGTTCATTTTCTTTATTAAATTTCCTAAATAAAAATCTTCTTGTTTTGTTACTTCCAATTAAAACTCCTATATCTCCATTTGAAATACCTATCTCATTATTATTTTCAGTGCACATTATAGGAATCCCCTCTTCTAAAGAATTAAAATCATAAGGATCATTATCTTTAATAATAATAGAATTAATATCTTCTACACCCCAAGTACCAGTATTTCTAGCGCACAAAATAAGTTGAGAATTTAATGTATCAAAAATATCTAAAACTAAATCTTTTTCGTAATTAATCAGATTATCAATTTTTTTGTCAAAAATATAATTCTTACTACTTAATTTATAAGTTTTATTTTTCAATTTATTAATATGCGATATCACCGTTTCTTGAAGTTTATTTGGCAAACTCTTTGTATTTTTAATATCAATGCTTACATTACTAATTTTTGTAGATTTTATTATTTGATTAGCTTTTTTTCCAAAAAGTGATTCATCATTATTAAAAATCAAACTACTTAATTTTTGAATGTCTCCACTATTTCTATAAATCTTATTAAGGTTTACAGTGCAGAATTTAAAATTACTTTTTTTCATATTTTCAAAGATATTATTCCATATAGAACAATTATTTATTGGAGGTAATTGCTTAGCATCTCCTACTAAAAGGATTTTGCAATCATTGTTTATGATTTCAAGAACTTCTTCAAGAATATCTATACTAAGCATCGAGCATTCATCTATAACTAGAAGATCCAAATCTTTTAAAGCAAGTTTAGATTTTCCTAAAAAAACACTTTTATAGATCCAGCTATGTAATGTTTGGCACTCAATTGTCGCCAAATTAATATCTGATTCAACTAACTTATAATTTAAAGACTCTTTTATTCTGGCAGTAGCTTTCCCTGTAGGTGCTGATAATCCAATATTTAAATTTGATTCAGTTTTCAAAAAACTATATATAAAATCAATTACCAATGTTGTTTTACCAGTCCCTGGGCCACCCTGTAATAGGACTAAATCTGAATAAGAGAATAAATATTTTATTAAATCTACATTATTTGAATTTTTAATATACTTTGATTGTTCGTAGGTATCATTTTGAATTCTTATTTTATTTAAAAGTAAATTTGTAATCCGATCTAATTTACACCTCCATTTTGACCAGCTTATCTCTCTTCCTCTAATAACTACAGGGGAATTATTTAAAGTGCTCATCCCACAATCACTGAGGCCTTTAATATGCTTATCAGGCCAACCATCACTAAATAATTCAAAATCTATTTCAACTTTATCTACATCAATTACTGTCTCCCCTTTCTTCTCAAATTCAATTAAAACTTTAATAATATCTTTCATAATATCTGAATATTTAGACTCGTTAAATTTAAAATAGTTAACAAAAATATCATAAATATGTTGATATTTATAATCTTCTCTCTTAGATAAAAATTTATTTGATTTCATTTTTAAATAACTTATCTAAATACAAAATCCTATCTAAAGGTGTACTTGAATAAAATATACCTAATGGATATTTACTATACTCACTTTTATTCTCAATTTTTTCACATGGAAGTCCTCTCAAAAAAATATATATATAACCACCAAGATCTTTCTTTGGGCTGTAATTTTCTAATCTCCAATTAAGCAATCTATGCACTGCCAAAAGATATAAATGGGACTGCAATGGATAATGATGCTTAATCATTTCTAAACGCATATTTTCATATTTATAGTTAATAGGCAGAGATTTATTATCATCTTGGTTACTTATAAAATTACTTTTCCAATCAATAATCCACCATTTACTTAAATCATCATTACCTTTAATTTTCAAAAGGCAATCTATAGATCCAGAGTGAAAACCTTTACTATTAATATTTAAATTTCTAACTTCATTTGCATAATCCTCTCCAAACTCAAAATCTTTATTTAATAAGAAACACTTTGATAATTGACTAGAAGAAATACTTTCACCATCTATAGAAAGTGGCAAATGAAATTTAATTTCTTTCAATATATCTGATGGATTAAGATCAATTAATCTTTGATTTTTAAATTTTTCTCCTAAGGAAGAATACATAACTCTTTTTAATCCATCTTTAATATTTTTAGTAAAAGATTTATCAATTCCATAAGCAAATAATTCTTCCTCAATAATATTATTAAAATTATAAATATTATTAATTTCTTGAAAATTTAATTTTTCAAGAATGTTATGTAAACAACTTCCAGAATTAGTTCCTCTAGGAAATTCGCTAAGAGGATTAGGTTCTTTAAATTTTGGGTTATCTATATTATCGACTATATTGGTTATTTTTTTTGGATAAATTATATTTTCATCATAATCTTTATCTAAATTAAATAAATTAAAATTTTTTATACCTCTTATCCAAGAAGAGTAACTACTTCTAATAATAATTTTTTCATTTATCAAAACTTCCTTTTTTTGTTTTTTTGAATAATATATTTTTTCAAATTCATTATTAATATTTACTTGAAATTTATCTTTTATTTTTTTAATATCTTTATCTTCTAATACTGAATCAATTTGATATTTATAATCTTCATAATTATCTAAATTCATAAGCAAATAATTATTAAGTATATTATCTGTATTTTCTATATTATTAAAAACGAATAAACGTTGTTTAGCTCTAGTTAAAGCTACATAAATCAATCTTTCCAGTTCATTAAGTTCCTCAATAAATTCAGTTCCTCTTATATTTGATACTTTCTTACAAGTGTTTTCAATATTTATATAAATTTCATTATTATTAGAATTCTTCCATATTGGACCATTAGTTTTACTTGATACCTTTTTTTGATCCCATAAATAAGGACAAATTACAATTTCATATTCTAAACCTTTACTACTATGTACTGTAGATATATTTATTGCTGAGGATTGATCTTTATTAACTATATATTCATCTCCCTTGCATGTCCTTGAGAATGAGTTAATTTCATATTTATACCAAGTAATAACTTTACTTATATTGAAGTTTTCGGTTATTAATTTTTCTTCAATAAACTCAGATAATTTAAACAAATCACTATATAAACCTAAATCATTTATTAATTTTGGTGATTTGAATATAATTATAAATTCTTTTAATATAGAAATAAAGCCCCTATCCTTTATTTCTAAATTCCATTTTTTGAATTTCCTAAAAAGAAAATCTATTTCATTGCTATTTTCATCCTCTAATAAATATTTGATATCCGTCTGGATTAATTTTGAAGTTGCTAATAAATTTATATTTCTTGATGAATTTGGATTATATATACATTGAAGAAAAAAATCTAATAAATAACTTGCTTCAGTATCGAATATATTTTTTTTATTAACTATATTACAAGGTATATTATTCTTACTAAGAAGATTTTTATAGAATAAACATTGATAATTATTACTTGTCAAAATAGCTATATTTTCTAAATTTTCTTTTTCTTCTGATGCCAGTAATCTAAATAACAAATCAAGGGTAAGCTCAGCAACGTATTTTTCATTTTTAAATTCAATAATATTGAAAGTTTTATTAGATTCTTCTGATGATGATATTGATTTACTAAGCAATGGCGCATAATCTATATTGGAAGATTTTAAGCCATTCTTATAAATTTCATTTATTGTTTTAATTAAAGACTTTGATGATCTATAGTTGATATCTAATTTATAAATTTCAACTGCTTCATTCTTTGCTTTTAAATATGCCTTTATATCGCCACCTCTAAATTTATAAATGGCTTGTTTTGGATCTCCAACGCAAATCAGTAAGTGCTCAGGATTCTTGAAAAACTTACTAATAATACTCCACTGTACCTTATCTGTATCTTGAAATTCATCTATAAATACTGACTTATAATTATTTAGTACATCTTTAAATAAGATTATTGCTTTTGAATCTAATAAAAATTTTTCTTCTATTATTTTAATAATATCAGAATAATTTATAATACCACTGTCATTTTTCCTTTGAATTAATTTAAAAAATAATTTATTTAAAAATATCCTAATAAATTGATTAAAAAATCCATCCTTTATCTTATAGATACTTTCTTGCAAATCATCAAATTCACTCAAATCTATTGAAATATCAAATTTATCTACTTCTTTATAAATACTTTTCCTATAAAAATATTTTGTCAACAAGTCGGATTTGGTTATTTCATATATATATTGATATTCATCAACATTATTAAAAATATTATTATTCACATTTTCAATCCATTTATTTATTTGATCGAACTTTTTTCTTGGTTTTGATTTATAGATATTACTGTTAAAACCTTTTTCTTTTATTTCAGTACCTAATTCAATAAGTTTTAAAAATAAATCATGACCATTCTTTTCCCAATTAGAACAAAATTGAAGCCAATTATTATGAATATAATCTTTTAATAAAGCCGATAAATCATCCTTATAATTATTATTTAATTTATATTTGAAAATATTTTCATTATCTATATCTTTCAAAAGATTAAGGAAAAATCTTTTATTAATATTCGAAACCTTTGCCCATTTTGATTTAATTTTCTTTTCATGAATTGCTTTAATAATATTCTTATTTAAATTAGTATATTCAGAAATCCATAATTCATTAATTATATCGTTATATAGATATTCTAATTCATTATTTACAGTAAATCCTTGTGGAGATTTTATTTCAAAACTATGATTTTCAAGAATATTATTACAAAAGCCATGAAAAGTAAAAATCTTTAAGCTATTTATATTATTGAAAAATTCTTTAATTTTAACAAGAATTTTTCTTTTATTATTATTTGAGATTTGTTTCTCGTACCATAAAACAATTGTCTGATCCAAATCTTTTTTAGATATTTTATTGTTAATCAATAATTCTAATTTTAAAACCCTATCAATAATTCTTTCTTTTAGTTCATTACATGTCTTATTAGTAAAGCTTAGGAGAAGTATATTTTCTATTTTTAGTTGATTCTCAAAATACGTCCTCAAAAATAAATGTGCTAATGTAAAGGTCTTTCCCGTACCTGCACTGGCTTCAATAAGCTTATATCCATTATCTAAATTGATTCTATTAATATCCATTATTTTTTATAATTTTAAATGCTTTCTATAAGCTCTATAATTTCGGTATTTACTTATCAAGTATTCCTCTTCAATTATAATTTTCAATTTTAAAATAATTATTAAAGATATCGTTAAAAATAAATTAAACCAACTTAGATATCTTATAAAAATTCCAATAGAAATTAGTATACAAGAATAATAAATAGGATGACTAATCCATTTATAAAAGCCAGATGTAACTAAAGAGGAATTTTTTAAAGGTTCTGGTAGAGGAGAAATATTCTTACCTAAATCTTTTATTGACTTAATAGTTCCAATAAAACCAAGAAATATAAGAAACACTCCAAAATAATTTTTATAAGTATTTGATTGAAAAAAAACTAATGATTTAAAATCAGTAAAATTATGTAGATGTAATAATACAATTATCAATTGAGCTATTACCAAAAAAATTTCTTTTAATTTCTTGGATTTTAATCTTTTTAAAAAACTTCTCATTTAATTCTATTTCTTTATATTGGAAACTAAAGGCAAATAAATTTCTGACGATAGATCTATAAAAAATTTACTCTTAATAAAAAAATCAGGATGTGATTCTTCTCCAAAACAGAATATCATTTCAGGTTTATTTCTTTCGCCATCTTTAAAACCATCAACTCCCAACCAAGATTTAATAAAAGCAGTTTCTGGATTTTTAAAAGCAAATTTTGCTTCGATGAAATTAAAGCTACTTTGAGGAGGAATAGGCCAACATTTATTTATGGCATTTTTATAAATACTTACATAGTTAGATAATAATTTTTTAGATTCTAAAAACCCGGGTGAGTTAATTTCTAATTCTTTATATTGGTTATTTAACCTATAAATAATTTTTGTACCTTTAATAGCATCATTTAAAGATGATGCGAACAAAAGTCTTATCCATGATTCAGATAATTTCTTTATATTTAAATTTGAATTTATTAATTCAACAATTTTATTATTAGACACGAAATAAATTTCCTTATTTGAATCTTCTTTAAAGGAAAACCTATTAATTTTTCCAATACTATTAATTTTTTCTATTAGACTTTCAATTATCTGTTTCAATTCAAATTCCTTAAGGAATAAACTATTGCCAGGAGCAAAAATTCCATTGTGAATTATGTTATTTTTTAAATCCAAACCCCTCAAGGAATCAATTAATTTATTATTATCAAGATTTATATTACTTATAATACTATTGATTAGTTTTGTTTTTTGATATCCATTTATATCTTCTGCATCAGGATTATTGATAAATCTCTTCCCTAAATTTAAATTATTTTTTCTTAACCAAAATATTTGCGGCTCTCTAAACCAGACAATTATTTCTGATAATTTAAAGTTTTTTGTTTCATAATCTTTTGAATTCCATTCAATTTGATGAATAAGAGCATATTTATTTCCTAGTGAAATTTTTGATTCTTCATTACTTATTGCTTTTTTATTTTCAATATTTTTTATTATTTTTTTAATACTTTTGTATTCAAGTAAATCCTCTAAGAAATAAATTAATTGTCTTATTGGAGAAGAAATTTCTAGTTTGTTATTGCTCTTATCAAAATTAGACCAAGAAATTATAAATTTATCTCTACAAGACATTAGTAATTCCAAAAATAAATATTTTTCTTTATTAATTTTTACTGAGTCCCCAAACATATAAAACTTATTTATTAAATTCATATTTTCTTCTTTAAATTTCCTAGGGAAATAATTATTATTTACGTCGACTAGAAATATTACTTTATGCGGAATTAATCTTATATCTTTCAAATTACCAATAATAATTTGATTATTTCTATTTAAGAAAATGTTATTTGGTCTATTAATACAGTTTAATAAAATATCTTTAAAAACATGTATATCAACTAAATGATTTGTCTCTACCTGCTTTAAATAATTATTGAGGAATGAAATTATTTCATTTATTTGTTCATTATATTTAGATGAATAATCTCTTAATGTAAAAAGTATATTCCTTATTTTTTCAACCCAATCACTAATATTAAATATTCCTCTTAGAGAATTTATATCTTTCTTTACTTTATATAGAACGTTAATACATTTATGCAAATCCAAATAATTATTTATGGCTTTAAATGAGCTTATATCAATTTTATCCATGAAATAATTATCCTCAAAAATCATCCCTAAACTAATTCTTTGAATACACCAGTCTAAAGTATTTTTAAATTCTCCTGATCTTTCTTTTGAATCAAGGCCCCAATCAAAGCCACTTTCTTCTATCAATTTAATCATTTCCTCTATATCTTTAGCACTTAAATCAAAGATTTCTTTTATACAGTAATTATTTAAAAACAGGCTTAATTTTTCTATTGTAATTTTTGAGCTTGCTATTTCAAAATACTCAATTAATAACCTAAAAATATTCGAGATATCAAAATAATCTTTATTCGCCAATAAGTATGGAATTTTAAAACCATTAATATAATCATCATCAAAAATACTTTTAATATAAGGAATTACATTTTCTAAACAGGTACAAGCAATTGCAATATCAGAATATGTTATTTCTTTATTTGTTTGGATAATATTAATTATTTGATCTCTTACAAATTCAAGTTGATTATTCGTATCAGAGTGACTTGCTAGATAAAATGATTCATCATTTTCATAAAAATTAATTTTATTTTGGTTATTATTAATAATTTTTTTTTGTAGTTGGTTTAGTAATGAGATTTTTCCAAATGGATTTTCTTTTTCTGGATCAGAGTAAAAGGGCTTGAGATTTACTTCTATTTGACAACTATCGATTGTCTCTTCTAATAATTTTTCAAAATCACTGCCATATTTTCCAAATATTTTTTCAATATTGTCTAATTGAAATTTTTCATAATCTTTTTTAAAAATAATTCCATTGTCAATATTTAGTCTATTCCATAAATCAACACCATAACTGAATTGATAAATATTAACTCTTGTAAATTTTGAAACTTTTAAGTAAAAGCTAATTTGTAACTTAGAAAGATTATTTGTTGAAATTATATATATTTGCTTAGGTAATATTTTTCGAATATTAATTGTTGTATCATCAAAATTATTAATAAAATCTATAGTTAAATAAGGAAGAGATTTATAGCCTATTTTATTTTCAATAATTTTAAATAATAGTGCTTGCCAAAAATCATTTTTTTCTAATCCTCTGAATAAATTATCTTTTTGAAAATCACAGGTATGCCAATAATTGACCATCTCAGGCCTGAATATCATATATTCTGAAAATACTCTTGCAATTTTATTGCATAAAATATAGATATCTTTATCTATGATTTTACTATTCTGCTTATATTTAATGAGCCAATTACTTAAAGGCCAAGATTCCTCATATTTAACAATCTCATCAAGAGATTCTAATATATTCCATAAAAGTCCATCATAATTCCAATTATCTAAATCGTATTCAGGATAAATTTTTTTTATTAAATATTCTGTAAAATTATTTATAGTTTTAAATTCGTAAAGTGCACTTATTTGATTCTTAATTGTTATCTGATCTCTTATCCATTGACTTAAAAAGTAATCATCTAAAGATATATAAATTTGTTCGGTTACCGATGGAGGATTTATTATTAACTCCTTTGCTAATATCTCTGCTATTAATTCAATTTTGTTTGATTTAATTAAGTTAAGCAATTTCTTGAATTATGTTTCTTCCCCTAATGGATCGGTTATTTCAGAATTTGGGGCTTCAAATTCTCCAGAGGCGACAAATTCCAACCTAAGTTTTAAAAAAGTAATGAACTTTTTATCAGTTGAAATTACTGCTGCTTGAGGAATTGGAATTTTTTTATATAATTCTGAAAATTTTTCCGACTTTAGAAATAACGGTTTCTTTAATAACCAAAAATCTATTTCTTTATTATTTTCTTTGTAGTTTCTCCTTCTTTCCTTAAGAATCTCTTCAAGAGGTTCCTCAATAGTTAAAAATTTTTCGCTTGCGGCAACAAAAAAAAATTTGTTCATTTTAAATTTCTTTTAGAAATAAGGGTTTTCATTTCTCTAACTGCTTTTTCAAGACCAACAGCTAGAGCTCTTGAGACAATACTATGTCCTATATTTAGCTCATTTATATTATATATTGACGCAACTTTTAAAACATTTTGATAATTCAAACCATGCCCTGCATTTACAATAATTCCTAAATCTGAAGCAAAATAAGTGGCTTCAACTAATTTCTTAAGTTCATTTTCCTGAGCTTGGCCTTTCAATTCAGAATAAGTTCCTGTATGTAATTCAATATAGTCAAAACCAATTTCCTTTGAACATTGAATCTGATTAGTTATTGGGTCTATAAAAGCACTAACTTCTATATCTGAGTTTTTAAGTTCTTTCACAAAGTTAGATAAATACTGTTTTTTAGTTTCAATATTTAAACCACCCTCTGTAGTGATTTCTTCCCTTTTCTCAGGAACCAATGTTACATAGTCAGGATTAATTTTTTTTGCAATATCTAACATCTCTTCTGTAGCTGCCATTTCTAAGTTGAGTTTTGTTTTGATAGTTTGTCTTAATAGCGAAACATCTCTATCACAAATATGCCTTCTATCCTCTCTTAGATGAACTGTAATTGAATCAGCCCCCCCTAATTCTGCTAAGAAAGCAAATTGCACAGGGTCTGGTTCAATTGTTTTTCTAGCTTCTCTTACATTCGCTATGTGATCTATATTTACACCAAGTGTTGTCATGAAAGTAAAATCTATAAAATTTTTGGATAGACAATGAATTAACTGCCCAATATTAGCTGATAAAATTTACCATGGTTTATTTTTTTGGATAATAATAATAATAGTAGTAATTAATTTGATTTGAAGAATAGCAAAGCTGATATTTTTTATGGAATACAGCCATTACTAGCAATTTTAGCTATGTGGGTTACCCAAGATATTGCCATGCGATTTTTTTTTAGGAGAAAAACTATCCTTGGGAAAGAAAATATTTTATCTTTAAAAGGTTCTTTAATATTAGCTCCTACGCATAGATCAAGATGGGACGGATTACTATTAACTCACGCTTTTGGAAGAAGAGAAACTAAAAAAGATTGTCGTTTTATGGTCACTAATCCAGAAATGATAGGAATTCAAGGATGGTTCTTAAGGCGTTTAGGTTGTTTTTCAATTAATCAAGATTCTCCTTCTTTATCTTCTTTGAGACATGCATTAAATCTAATTATGACGAAAAAACAGTTGGTAATTTTCCCTGAAGGCAAAATTAATAAACATGGAAAGATATTACCCTTAAAGCAAGGTCTTTTCAGATTAGCCCGACTAGCTAAGAAAAAAGGTACTGCAGTAAATATAGTTCCAATTGGAATCGCTTATGATAACGTTACCCCTAGATTTAGAGGTAAAGTTGCTTTATGTATAGAGGAACCGTTGGATATTAATAGCTTTTCAAAGGTATCGATCGAAGAATTTAATACTTTACTTCGCAAAAGAATAAATAATGCTGAATTAAAAGCACTTAATCATGTGGGGAGGTTATGATATTTACGGTTAGAATTTAATTTAAAGTAGTATCTTCATGAAGTTTTTTAAATTCATATCAATTTCTCTATTAGTGATTGGTACATTCTCTCAAAGTGATTTTTTATTAGCAGAAAGCAAAAGTGCAGAAAGTTATAAAGTTCTAAGTGATGGTAATGATAAATTATCCGTAAAAAATGTACAAATATTTATTGATGAAGGTGACAAATTAATAAATCTTGGCAAATTTGATAAAGCTAAAGATTCTTACGACAAAGCCAGAAATTTAGCGAAGCAATTATCAGGCTTTTATAGAGATTTAAACGGAGCCTTCAGAGGCCTAGATGCAAGAATTCCCAGAGAAATGGAAGATAAAGGAAGAAAGTCTTTAAAAGCTTGGGCTGATGCGAACGGAAGGTTAGCAGCTCTTTATAAAAGAAAAAATCAACCTGAAGTAGCTGTTCCATTACTTGTCGAAATTATTAAATTGATGGCTCCCGCTAGTCCTGAGGGAAAAGCAGCATTTAGAGATTTAAGAGAATTGGGTTTTGTGGAATCCAGTTACCAAGGTTATTAATTAATAAAAATGCTAACAAAAGAAGAAGTCATTAATCTAATCACAAAAAAAATCCCTAATTCTGAGGTTTATGTTGAGAGTCTTAGCGGCAACGACCATTTACAAGTTACCGTTATATCTTCGGAATTTAAAGGATTATCATTGATAAAACAGCACCAATTGGTATATGCTGCTTTAAAAAATGAATTAGCATCAGAAGCTATCCATGCATTAGCATTAAAAACACAAACATTTAAGTAATTTATGGAAACCCAAGTAAGGAATAAAATCCAAAATCTAATTGATTCAAGCCCTGTTATGGTATTTATGAAAGGCACCAAATTGATGCCTCAATGCGGATTTTCTAATAATGTTGTTCAAATCCTTAACTCTTTAGGCATTGAATTTAATACCTTTGATGTTCTTAGCGACTTTGAATTAAGGGAGGGTATTAAAGAGTTCTCTAATTGGCCAACCATTCCTCAGGTTTATTTAAAAGGAGAATTTCTAGGTGGATCAGATATTCTTATTGAAATGTATAACTCAGGAGAATTGAAAGAAAAAATTGAAATTGAATTAGCGTCTTAAGACAT